>FWWL01000572.1_pt1 | contig 99157 bp, 77 predicted proteins | sample 2228331 | NCBI WGS metagenome assembly FWWL01 (sample SAMEA103939775, study PRJEB20133) | metagenome | reverse complement strand
TCGCCTCCGCGACGGCCTTCCTCTACGCAGCCGCCGCCATGGTTCTTATCCGCCGCATCGCGCGAGCGTCATGAGTTCCGGGACGGACTCTCAGTCAGAAGCAGCGCGACATTTTACGCGAGCGCCATGGCAACTTAGGTCAGCCTGTCTTTTCGGAGCAAGAGCTCACACCGTACACCGCTAAGGAAATGGTGGCGCTGAAGCGGCGCTGGCGACGTCAATGGACGCATCGTAATCCCTCCCGGCCCGTCGTTCCATTGCCTGATCCAAGCCAATTCGTTGACTATAGCAGGGTCCATTTTGATCGACCCATCATCTGGGAGGGCTGTTTTATTGCTAGAAATATTCATTTTATTGGCGCGAAATTCTCCCGTGATGCTATCCTGCGCAATTCGCTCTTTCTTGGATCCGCGGATTTCAGTGATGTAGAGTTCTGTGGATATACGTCGTTTTGCTTTATAAAATTCTGTCAAATTGCTTGGTTCGAGAAATCTAAGTTTTCCAAAAATGCGGATTTTGCAGATTCAATATTCAGATCCGTTTGGTTCGAAGGTACTGTATTTAATGAATTTGTAGACTTTCGGAGATCTAAGTTCGCTGATATTGCATGTTATACAAACGTGACCTTTCTTGAATATGCTCAGTTTTCAGACGCAGATTTTTTGAGCGACGTATGGTTTAGTCGATCGACATTCTCCGGCGATGCATGGTTTGCGAGCGCGACCTTTGCCGGCGAAGCATGGTTCGGAAACGCCAAGCTGCAATCCTCGACCAGCTTCGCCGATGCTCGGTTTATCCTGAACCCGCCGCTTTTTCATGGCGCGACGCTGCATGAGGGGACCCAGTGGCATGGCGCTCGTTGGCCGGCGCCGCCGGACGATGCTGCGCCGGCCCAGGAACACATCTATGCATATGAGCGGCTCAAGCAGGAGATGGAGCGGCTCAAGAAGCATGACGATGAACTGCAGTTCTTCGAGCGCGAGATGCGTTGCCGCCGCGTCGTCGAAGGCAAGCGCTCGGCAGCCGGCCTGCTGAACCTCGCCTATGATTGTCTCAGCGGCTATGGCCGTTCCATCTTCCGCCCGGTGCTGGGGCTCGTTGTAACATTCGTGTTGGGCATTCTGGTCATGGCCAACACGGTCGGCTGGCCGCGCAAGTGCTGGTATTGCGCCGCGAGCGTCGTCAGTGATGGCGCTTGGAGTGCGATCAAGCAGGCCGCCCTACTCAGCTTCGCCAATATGCTGGCGCCGCTGAATGTCCGAAAGGATTTCTTCGACGCAGACATGTTGGCCGGACTTCCTGGTTGGTTGAAGATGTTCGCCGGCTTGCAGACCCTGCTCGCGCTCGCCTTCGCCTTCCTCATCGGTCTCGCCTTGCGCAACCGCTTCAGGCTGCGTTGAATTCTCGCGGAACGACGCCGTCATCCCGGACAAGCTGCGCAGCAGCGCCGTTTCGGGATCCATCACAAGGCTCCGGAGCCCTCCGTTGGATCCCGGGGCAAGCCCGGGATGACGGCGTGTTTTCCGAGACTACTCATAAGGCTCTCGGACGCGCCCGTCGGCGGCAATCTCGCCCAAATCGCTTGCTACGAGTGTTGCCTCGGCAGGCGCCGGGCGGATGGTTCGGGCAAAGGTCGCAGGCGGAATGGAACGGGTTGTGCTCGGCTTCGGGCTCGGGCTGTCGCTGGCGGCGGCCGGGTCGCTCGTGCTGCCGCAGGGCGTGCAGCACTGGCGCGAGGTCGCGGCGGCGGAAGACCCCGCCGCGCTGGCCGACCTGCGTCTCGCGGGCGCCCTGACCGGCGCCCGGCTCGACGCCGAGATCGACGCGGCGCTGGCCGCGCGCGACACGGAACTAACCGAGAGCTTCGTCGCTCTGGCGGCCGAGCGGGGCCTGCCGGTCTCGGCCGAGCGGCGGCAGCGTCTGCAGGCGCTGAAGGACGGCGCCATCATCCAGGCCGTCAGCGATTTCGGCCAGGGCTTCCTCGCCGGAGACCGCGAGAGCGGCGCGGCCTTCGCGGGCGCGCTCGTCGGCGACGTCACCGGCTATGGCGATCTGCGCGACCTCGCCGTCGAGGGCCGCAAATGGCTCGGCGGGGAGGGGGCGGACGGCACCGTGCTCGCCATCGCCGCGGCGGGGCTCGCCATCAGCGCCGCGACCTGGGTCAGCCTCGGTGGTTCGCTGCCGGCCCGCAACGGCCTGAGCGCGGTCAAGGCGGCGAGCAAGGCGAAGATCCTCTCGCCCGCTCTGACCGCGAACCTGACGCGCAGGGCTGTCGACGCTCTCGACCGCCCGGCCCTGAATGCGAGCCTGGCGGCGGCGTCCCGCCTCGACCTCGCGGCGGCGCGGGTCGCGGCCGGCGGCATCGTCAAGCCCGCGGCGATGGCGCGCTTCGCCGCGCTCGGCCAGGATGCCGGCGCCGTCTACACCCGGACGGGTCCGCGCGGGCTGCGCCAGGTGTTCGCCGTCGCGGAGGATGCGGGCGACATCGGCAAGGCGGCGAAGCTCGGTGCGGCCAAGGGCACGACGACGCGGGCGATCCTGAAGGTTCTGGGCCGCGGGGCGCTGGTGCTGGGGGCGCTCAGCCTCAGCGCGGTCGGCTGGATGCTGGCGCTGATCGGCTATGCGATCGCGCTCGCCATGCTGGCGCAGCGTCTCGGCTGGTGGCTGGGGCGCAGGGTGATGCCGCGGCGCGCTGCCGTGTCACCGGCCATGTGAACCGGCGGGCGTGCCGCCGCGACGAAGGAGGGTCAGCAGAATGCTGATGCTCATTCGGGTGACGCCCATGTCCCGCGCCCTTCGCTACTGCGGTTTCTTCCTCGCCTCGCTCACCATCGCGACCGTTGCGCTCGCGCAGCAGAACGGCCGCCAGGGCCGCGTCACGCTGCCGGCCGGGGCGGCCGGCCTGACGCTGGCGATCGCCGCCGAGGACAAGGCGCGCCTGACGCGCCCTTCCGAGCCGCGACGGACGCGAACGGACTGCCCAAGCGAGAGCTGCGACACGCCGCCGAAGACGGGTGGCGCCGATGCCGGAGCGACGTCGGTGGACGGCTGCGGGACGGCGCCGTCGGCCCTCGACCGCAACGGCCGCGTCATCCGCCGGATCTGCCGGCCGTCCTGAGCCTCAGACCGCGACGCCGTGCAGGTCGTAGGCGTCGGCGCGCTCGATCTTGACCGAGACGATGTCGCCCGGGCGCAGCGGACGGCGGCTGGCGACATAGACGTTGCCGTCGATCTCCGGCGCATCCCATTTCGAGCGGCCCTTGGCCACGGTCGGGCCGGCCTCGTCGATGATGACAGGAATCCGCTTGCCGACGCGGTTCCTGACGATGCGCGTCGAGATTTCGGCCTGCGCCTTCATGAAGCGGTGCCAGCGCGCCTCCTTCTCCTCCTCGGGGACGAGGGGGAGGCCGAGGTCGTTGGCGGGCGCGCCCTTGACCGGCTCATATTTGAAGGCGCCGACGCGCTCGAGCCTGGCGTCCTTCAGCCAGTCGAGCAGGAACTGAAAGTCTTCTTCGGTCTCGCCGGGGAAGCCGACGATGAAGGTCGAGCGGATGGCGAGGTCGGGGCAGATCTCGCGCCATTTCCGCAGCCGGTCGAGCGTCTTGTCCTGATGAGCCGGACGCTTCATCGCCTTGAGAACATTGGGAGAGGCGTGCTGGAAGGGGATGTCGAGATAGGGCAGGATCAGCCCCTCCTGCATCAGCGGGATGACCTCGTCGACATGCGGGTAGGGGTAGACATAGTGCATCCGCACCCAGACCCCCATCTGGCCGAGCTCGCGGGCGAGCTCGAAGAAGCGGGTGCGCACCTCGCGGTCCTGCCACAGCGAGGGCTGGTACTTGATGTCGAGGCCGTAGGCGCTGGTGTCCTGTGAGATCACCAGCAGTTCCTTGACGCCGGCCTTGACCAGCTTCTCGGCCTCGCGCAGCACCTCGCCGATCGGCCGCGAGACGAGATCGCCGCGCAGCTTCGGGATGATGCAGAAGCTGCAGCGGTTGTTGCAGCCCTCGGAAATCTTCAGATAGGCGTAGTGGCGCGGCGTCAGCTTGATGCCCTGGTCGGGCACGAGATCGACGAAGGGGTCGTGGCGCGGCGGCAGCGCCTGGTGCACGGCCGAGACGACGCTCTCATAGGCCTGCGGACCGGTGATCGCGAGCAGGTTGGGGAAGCGGTCGCGGATCTGCTCGGGCTCAGCGCCCATGCAGCCGGTGACGATGACCTTGCCGTTCTCCGCCATGGCGGTGCCGATCGCCTCGAGCGATTCCGCCTTGGCCGAGTCGAGGAAGCCGCAGGTGTTGACGATGACGAGGTCGGAGCCCGCATGGCTCTTGGAGAGCTCATAGCCTTCCGAGCGCAGCGAGGTGATGATCCGCTCGGAATCGACCAGCGCCTTGGGGCAACCCAGCGAAACGAAAGAAATCTTCGGCGCGACGGCGTTCATCGGCGGCAAACTCGACAGCTCTGAAAGGAGGCGGCGCGGCCCGAGGCTCGCGCGCGCTTCCTTTGAACGCTTTCAGGCTGTTTGGCAAATGCGGCGGACTATGTGCGAAGACGCCTCATCGTCATTGCGAGCGCAGCGAAGCAATCCAGGAGCGGCAGAGCTCGATGGCCCTGGATTGCTTCGCTGCGCTCGCAATGACGGCCCTGTTGTCAGCCTGCCCCTGTCGCCACCGGGCGCTCGGGGTCCTGCGTCCAGTCGGTCATCGAGCCGTCATAGAGCGCGACCTCCTCGCGCCCGAGCAGCTCCGCCAGCACGAACCAGTTGAGCGCGGCGGTGTGGCCGGTGTTGCAATAGGAGATCGCCGGCCCCTTCGGGAGGCCGGCGAAGAGCGCCGCCAGCTCGTCCCGCGGCCTCAGCCGCCCGGTCGCGGCATCGAAGGCCTGCGTATAGTCACGCGACAAGGCGCCGGGGATATGGCCGGCGCGGGCGGCCTCCGGAGCCTTCTCGCGGCCTTCGAAATAGCTGGTCGAGCGGGCATCGACGAGCGTGGCGAGCTGGCTGCGCGAGGCCACCAGCGTGGCGTCGGCCGTGCTGCGCAGGCGCTGCTGCATGACGACCGGGTAGGGGGGGGCCGTCCGCTCGGGCGAAGGGCCGGCCTCGACCGGGCGTGCGGAAACGGCCGTCCAGCCGCGGAAGCCGCCGTCGAGGATGGCCTGCTGGCCATGGCCGATCGTCTTCAGTGTCCAGTAGATGCGCGCCGCGGCAGCGAAATCGGTGGCGCTGACGCCTGCGGGGACGATGACGACGTCGTCATGCGGCGTGATCCCGAGCCTGCCGACGAGCGCGGCGAGATGCTCCAGCGGCGGCAGCAGACCGGGCACTTGCCCAACCTTGGCGCGCCAGCCATCGGCGACATAATCGGTATGGACGGCGCCGGGGATGTGGCCAGCCTCATAGGCGGTCTTGCCGCCGCCGTCGATCGAGGAGCGGATGTCGAGGATGACGAGGCGGGGATCGCCCAGCCGTGCCAGCACGTCTTCGGGCGCGATCAGCCCGGCGAATGCGGTCTCGCTCATGCGACGGCCTCTGCAAGCTCGTCGACGATGTCGATCGCGTAGGTGAAGCTCGCGGTCGCGCCGAGCATGATCGAGGCTGAGCAGTATTTTTCCTTCGACAGGGTCACGGCCCGCTCCGCCTTGGCCCGCGACAGGCCGCGGCCGCTGATGCGGTAGGCGAGGTGGATCTGGGTGAAGACCTTGGGGTCCTCCGTGGCGCGCTGCGCCTCGACCTCGCAGCCGGTGATCGGCTCGCGGCCCTTCTTGAGGATCTGCACGACGTCGAAGCCGGTGCAGCCGGCGAGACCGATCAGCAGCATCTCCATCGGCCGGATGCCGAGATTGCGACCGCCATATTCCGGCGCGCCATCCATCACGACGGCATGGCCGCTGCCGGATTCACCCATGAAGGCCATGCCTTCGACCCAACGCGCGCGCGCCTTCATGATTCGTCTCTCCTCGCGATCCTGCTATGCAGCTAGGCATAGCCGCCGGATCTGCATGAGGCGAGACCGTTGCGCTCAGCGATGTCAGGCGCGGCGCAGCTGCGCCTCGTCCGAAGCGGCGGCCTCGGCCTGGCCGAGCGCATGGCCGACCAGGACCAGAACGGGGCCGCCCTTGGGCAATTCCGCAATCCGCTCGGGCAGGGTGGCGATGGTGGCGCGCAGATGCTGCTCGTCCGGCCGCGTCGCCGACTGGACGGCGACGGCCGGTGTGGCCGGATCGAGGCCGGCGGCCAGGGCCCGGTCGCGGAAGCCGACCAGCGTCGCACGCGCCATGTAGATCACGGTCGTGGCGGCGGGGTCCGCCATCGCCCGCCAGTCGAGATCCTCCGGCAATTCGCCGCTCCTGGCATGGCCGGTCACGAATTGCAGGCGGCGCGCATGGTCCCGATGCGTCAGCGAGACCCCCAGCGTCGCCGCCGCCCCCTGCGCCGCCGAGATGCCGGGCACGATCGTCACCGACAGTCCGGCGGCGCGGCAGGCCTCGATCTCCTCGCCGGCACGGCCGAAAATGCCGGGGTCGCCGCCCTTCAGCCGCACGACATGCTTGCCCTGGCCGGCGAGCGAGACGATCAGCGCGTTGATGTCGCTCTGCTTGACCGAGGGGCCGTAGCCGGTCTTGCCGACCATCATGCGCTTGGCCTCGCGCCGCGCGAGCTCGAGTACGCCCGGCGAGACGAGATCGTCATAGAGGATGATGTCGGCGCTCTGCAGGGCGCGGATCGCCTTCAGGGTCAGGAGTTCCGGGTCACCGGGGCCGGCGCCGACGAGCGAGACCCGGCCGCGACCCGGCGCGGCCTCGATGCGCTCCAGCGATGCGAACAGCTCCGCGCGGTCCGCCTCCTCCGGCAGGCGGCCGGACTCGCTCATCGCTCTCGCGGTGAACAGCTCCCAGAAGGCGCGTCGCAGGGCGAAGGGCAGTTCGCGCGCCTGCACGGCGGGGCGCCAGTCCTTGGCGGCCCGGGCCCAGGCCTTCAGCGTCTCCGGCAGCAGCGTCTCGATGCGGGTGCGGATCGCCTGGCCGAAGACCGGTGCGGCGCCGTCGGTCGAGATCGCCACGATCAGCGGCGACCGGTTGACCAGCGTGCCGAAGGAGAAATCGCAGAAATCGGGCTTGTCGACGATGTTGACCGGCGCGCCGGCAAGGCGGGCGGCGGCGACGAAGGCTTCGATTTCCTCCGCACCCTCGATGTCGCCGATCGCCAGCGCAGCGCCAGCGAGGTCGTCCGCCTCCCAGCCGCGCGCATGGACGACGACCGTGCCGGCCGGCGGGGCCGCGGCGAGGGCGGCGAATAGCTCGGCCCCTTCGCGCGCGAACACCGCGACCTCGGCGCCGGTCGCGGCCAGCAGTTCGGCCTTCCAGAGGGCGCCCTCGCTGCCGCCGACGAGCACGACCTTGCGCCCCGCCAGCTTGTGGAACAGCGGCAGGGTGGCGAGGGGTTCGATGCGGCGGCCGCTGGTGGCCTCGGGGCGTCTCTGTCTCATCGCATCCGTATCTGGCGCATCGTCACCGTCCTGTCACGCCGTCCCTTCGTCGCTTCCGGCCGGCGCCACCGGCGAGGCAAGCAAGGACCGAACCATGGTGGACCGGCCGCACCGTCAGCCCGCCGCCTTCTCGTCCTTCTTCACCTGCTGCCAGAGCGCCTCGAGCTCGGCGAGATCCGCCTGCGCAGCGGTGCGGCCCTGCGCCTCCAGTCTCTGCTCGATGCCCTTGAAACGGCGCTCGAACTTGGCGTTGGCGGCCTGGAGGCAGCCTTCCGGGTCGGCATCGACATGGCGGGCGAGATTGGCGACGACGAAGAGCAGGTCGCCGATCTCCTCGGCGATGGCGGCCTTGTCGCCCGAGGCCAGCGCCTCGTCGATCTCGGCCGTCTCCTCGCGGATCTTGTCGAGCACGAGGCGGGCATCGTTCCAGTCGAAGCCGACGGTGGAGGCGCGCGCCTGCAGCTTCCAGGCCCGGGTGAGGGCGGGCAGGCCCTGGGTGACGCCGGCGAGCAGACCCTTGTCCTCCTGCTTTTCCGGCAAGCCCGCGGCCCGGCGGGCTTCGGCCTTGTCTTGCTTCTCCTGTGCCTTGATGCGGTGCCAGAGCGCCTTGACCTGCTCGGGCGCGAGATCGCGCGCCTCGCCGAAGACATGCGGGTGGCGGCGGATCAGCTTGGCGGTGATCGCCTCGACCACGTCCGGAAAGGCGAAGGCGCCTTCCTCTTCCGCCATGCGGGCGTGGAAGACGACCTGGAGCAGGAGATCGCCGAGCTCGTCCTTCAGGTCGACCCTATCGCCGCGGGCGATCGCATCGGCGACCTCATAGGCTTCCTCGACCGTGTAGGGCGCGATCGAGGCGAAGTCCTGCTCGAGATCCCAGGGGCAGCCACTGCCCGGCGTGCGCAGGGCCGCCATGATCTCGATCAGGCGGGCGATGTCGGGGGAGGGCTGCAAAGGCTGAAACTCGCGCTGAAATCCTCTAGGGTTCCTCCCATGATTCAAGTCACCCCGTCCATCGCGATCGACGAGAGCGAGATCGAGGAAAGCTTCGTGCGCGCCTCCGGTCCGGGCGGGCAGAACGTCAACAAGGTGTCGAGCGCGGTGCAGCTGCGCTTCGATGCGCGCCGTTCTCCGTCGCTGCCCAACGACGTCGCGATCCGGCTGATGAAGCTCGCCGGTGGCCGGCTGACGCAGGACGGCGTCATCGTCATCGTCGCGCAGGGTCAGCGCAGCCAGAAGCGCAATCGCGAGGAGGCGCTCGACCGCCTGCTGGAGATGATCCGGGAGGCGGCGGTGCGGCCGCAGGCGCGCCGGCCCACCAAGCCCACCAAGGCCTCCAAGGAGCGCAGGCTGGTCTCCAAGGACAAGCGCTCGGCGGTGAAGGCCGGGCGCGCTCGGCCCGGCACCGACTGATGGGCTTCGGAGGAGGCCGCTCGGACGGGGGACGGCCCGAGCGACGCGCGCCGCGCAAGATCACGCCCGATTATCTCCAGCGCGCGGCGATGCACTATCTCGAACGCTATGCCGCCCCGGCCGCGCAGCTGCGCCGCGTGCTGGCACGCAAGGTCGCGCTGAGCTGCCGGCATCACGAGCAGGACCCCGATGCCTTCGAGGCGATGCTGGACGAGGTGGTGGCACGCTGCGTGTCCTCGGGCCTCGTCGACGACCGGCGCTTCGCCGAGGCCCGCGCCGCGAGCCTGAAGCGCAAGGGGCGCTCGTCGCGGGCCGTGGCGGCAAACCTCTCGGCCAAAGGGGTCTCGCGAGAGCTGGCGCAGGCGGCGAGCGCAGACAGCGAGGAGGATGAGCTGGCCGCCGCGCGCAAGGCCGCCCGGCGCAAGCGGCTGGGGCCCTGGAACCGGGGAGACCGAGCCGCGAACCGGCAGAAGGATCTGGCGGCGCTGGCGCGGGCCGGCTTTCCGATGACGATCGCCCGCGCCGTGATCGACGGCGCGGGCGAGGAAGAGTTCACGGGGTGAGGGACGTCGCGCGGGCAGGGCGGCCGGCCGCCCTGCCGTCTGCTGGCCTCACTCCAGCTTGACCTGCGCGTCGGCGACGACCTTGCCCCAGCGGGCAACCTCGGCCGCGACGAACTTGCCGAAATCGTCCCCGGCGAGCGTCGGGATCGGGGAGCCGTTCTTCTTCCAGGCTTCCACGATCATCGGCGATTGCAGGGCCTTCGCGACCTCGGCGCGCATGCGCGTGACGATCTCCGGCGGCGTGCCCTTGGGCGCCCAGAGCGCATACCAGGTCGCGACCTCGTAATTGTCGAGCCCAGCCTCCTTGGCGGTGGGCACATCGGGGATCGCGTCAGACCGCGTCGGGGCCGCCACCGCAAGCCCGCGCAGGCGCCCGCTCTGGATCTGCGGCGCCGAGGAGCCAAGCCCGTCGAACAGCACGTCGACCTGGCCGGCGACGATGTCCTGCAGCGCCGGGCCGGCGCCGCGATAGGGCACATGGGTGAGGCTGGTCTTGGTCTGCAGCTTGAACAATTCGCCGGCGAGATGATGCGTCGTGCCGTTGCCGGCCGAGGCGTAGTTCAGCTTGTCGGGGTTGGCCTTGGCATAGGCGATCAGTTCGGCCACGGTCTTCGCCTGCACCTTGGGATGCACGACGATGACCTGCGGCGGCTGCGCGATCACCGCAATCGGGATGAAATCGGTCTGGATGTTGTAGTCCAGCTTAGGATAGAGCGCCGGGGCGATGGCGTGATGCGCCGCGCCGACGAAGAAGCCGTAGCCGTCCGGCGTCATCTTGGAAGCCGCCGAGGCGCCGACGGTGCCGCCGGCACCGCCGCGATTCTCGATGACGATTCGCTGGCCCAGCTGCTGGTCGAGCTGCGCAGCCAGCGGCCTCGCGAAGGCGTCCGTGCCGCCGCCGGCCGGGAAGGGCACGATGAAGGTGATCGGCCGCTGCGGCCAGGCCTGAGCCTGCACTGGCCCGGAAGCCGTGAGGCAGAGGGCGGCGGCGGCCGCCACAGAAAAGAGCGCGCGTGATGTGAGCATGAAGACGACAAACCTCCCTGGGATGGTGGCGACGGCTCTTCGCGGCCGTTCTGCGCCCGCCGCAGCGGGCATCGCATCACGACGGATAAGGCCATCCGCCGGACCTCCTGACAAGTCTGGCGTTGGTGGGGGTATCCGCGGGCGGCGGAGGCGGCTATGCGGGCGGGAGCACCATCCTGACGCCGCTCCCGTGACAGCACCGGATTCCGCCCCGCATGAGCCGCCTCGACAGCTTCATCCGCCGGCTTGAGGCCCAGCGCCGCATGCTGGACTGGGCGACGGCCGGGATTGAAGGCCGCGGGGGACTCGTGCTCGAACTCGGCCTCGGCAACGGGCGCACCTATGACCATCTTCGCGAGCGGCTGCCGGAGCGCGACATCTACGTGTTCGAGCGCGATGTCGGACCGAACCCAGCCTCGATGCCGCCGGAGGACCGGCTGGTTGTGGGCGACATGGCGCAGACGCTGACGGCTTTCGCGGCGCGCCACGGCCGCTGCGCCGCGCTGATCCATGCCGACGTGACGACGGGCGTGGCAGAGCGGGATCGCGTGCTGTTCGCCTGGCTGCCGGCGCACGTCGTCGTCCTGGCGGCGCCCGGGGCGCTGGTCGTCAGTGGCTGGCCGATCGAGCATCCGCTGCTCGATGAGCTGGCGTTGCCGGACGGCGTGCCGGATGGGCGCTACTTCGCCTATCGACGGTCCGCGTAAATCCACCGGTTGCGGAAGAGGGAACCGTCGGCCAACTTGCGCGAGCCCCCATCCGCGATTCGCATAAGACATATTATGGAACCAAAACCGATGCCGAGGTGGGCTCAGTTCGTCGAAGCGTGCGCTAGACGCTCAGCCTCATCCCGTCGAAAGCCACATCAATGCCGGGCTCTAACCTATTGCGAAGTCGATTGTAATCGAGATCCGCATGAAGATTGGTCAGCACGGCTCGCGCCGGCTTCAACTCTGCAATCGTCGCCAGCGCATCGCGAAGGCTGAAATGGCTCGGATGCGGCGTCTCGCGCAGACAGTCGAGAATCAGGACATCGAGTCCGGCGAATGCCGCCTTGGCCGCCCGCGGCATCAGGCTGACATCGGGCACATAGCCGAGACCGCCGAAGCGGAAGCCGAGCGCCTCATAGTTTGGCCCGTGCTCGACGGCCAGCGGTAGTGCCTCGACGGCACCGCCGGCACCATCGATCACCAGCGGTTCGCCTGCCTGCAGTGGCTGCAGGTCCAGGATCGCCGGATAGGCACTGCCGGGCGGCGTCTCGAACAGATAGCCGAAGCGTCGCGTCAGCGACGTTTGCGTCCGGGCGTCGGCATGGACGGTGACGCGCTTGCGGTTGTGCAGGACCAGCGCGCGCAGATCGTCGATGCCGTGGGTGTGGTCGGCATGGTCATGGCTGAACAGAACCGCATCGAGATGCGTGACGCCGGCATCAAGCAATTGTTCGCGCAGGTCCGGCGAGGTGTCGACGAGCAGCCTTGTCGTCCCGGACGGGCCGTCGCGCTCGACCAGGATCGAGCAGCGGCGGCGGCGGTTCTTCGGTTCGGTCGGGTCACAATCGCCCCAGCCGAGAGCCGGACGCGGCACGCCGCCGGACGAACCGCAGCCGAGGATCGTCACCGTCAGGCTCATGGCGGCGTCCTCAGGCGACCTGCGCAAGCGGCGCGGCGTGGTCCATCTTCCAGTAGCAGCGGCGCGCATTCGCCGTGGTCAGCGCCGCGACCTCCGGAAAGGACAGACCCAGCACATCCCCGAGAACTTTAGCCGTCTCAACGACATAAGCCGGCTCGTTGCGCTTGCCTCTGAACGGGACGGGCGCGAGATAGGGCGCGTCGGTCTCGACGAGCAGGCGGTCGCGCGGAACCATCCGGGCGATGCGGCGCAGCTCCTCGGACGTCTTGAAGGTCAGGATGCCCGAGAAGGAGACGTGGAGGCCGAGTTCGACACCCGTCATCGCCAGCGCTTCGCCGGCCGTGAAGCAGTGCAGGATGGCGGGGAAGGCGCCCTTCCCCATTTCCTCGCGCAGGATCGCGATCATGTCGTCGTCGGCCTGGCGAGCATGGATAACGAGCGGCAGCTGGGTGATCCGCGCAGCGGCAATGTGGACGCGCAGCCCCTGGGCCTGAGCCTCGCGCGGGCTCTTGTCGTAGTGATAATCGAGCCCAGCCTCGCCGATGGCGACGCAGCGCGGATGCGCCGACAGCGCCACGAGCTGCTCGACGGTGACGTCCAGTTCCTCATGCGCGCCATGGGGATGGGTGCCGACGCTGCACCAGACGGAGGCAAAGCGCTCGGCGATCGCCGCATAGGCCGGAAAGCGCGCGACTCTCGTCGAGATCGTTACCATCCGGCCGACACCCGCCGCGTCGGCGCGGGCGACATAGGTCTCGAGCTCCTCGGCGAAATCCGGGAAGTCGAGATGGCAATGCGTGTCGATCAGCATCAGGCGGCCTCGCCGCCTTCGGACTCGACATAGCGCGGGAAGATGCCGCTCGGGGCCGGCAGGGCCGTGCCGGACGTCAAACGGCCGCCCTCGCCCAGCGCGGCGAAATCGCGCTTCTCCGCGGGCACGCCGAGCAGATCGAGCAGCTTCGCCATCGAGGACGGCATCACCGGCTGGACCAGGATCGCGACCTGCCGCAGCACCTCTGCGGTGACATAGAGCACCGTGTCGCGCCGCTCGGGGTCGGTCTTGGACAGGCGCCAGGGCTCGTTGGCGGCGAAATAGCGGTTGGCTTCCGCCACCACGGCCCAGATCTCGGACAGCACGACATGCAGCGCGAAGTCGCTCATCGCCTCGCGCGCCTTGCCCAGCGCAGCGTCGGCCAGCGCCAGCATGGCCTGGTCGGCCTCCGTCAGCGCGCCGCAAGGCGGCACCCTGCCCTCGCAGTTCTTGGCGATCATCGACAGCGAGCGCTGGGCGAGATTGCCGAGGTCGTTGGCGAGGTCGGCATTGATGCGGCCGACGATGGCTTCGTGGCTGTAATTGCCGTCTTGGCCAAAGGAGACCTCGCGCAGGAAGAAATAGCGCAGCTGATCGACGCCATAGGCATCCGCCAGCCCGAAGGGGTCGACGACATTGCCGAGCGATTTTGACATCTTCTCGCCCTTGGAGAGCAGGAAGCCATGGCCGAAGACACGCCTGGGCAGAGGCAGGCCGGCCGACATCAGGAAGGCGGGCCAATAGACCGTGTGGAAGCGCACGATGTCCTTGCCAATGATGTGGACATCGGCCGGCCAGTAATGCGCGCGCGGGTTCTGCGGATCGGGGAAGCCCGTGCCGGTGACATAGTTGTTGAGCGCGTCGACCCAGACATACATCACATGCTTGGGGTCGCCTGGCACGGGCAGCCCCCAGTCGAAGGTGGTGCGGCTGATCGAGAGGTCCTCGAGCCCGCTCTTCACGAAGGAGACGATTTCGTTGCGGCGCGTCGGCGGCGAGACGAAGTCCGGCACCTCTTCGTAGAGCTTCAGCAGGCGCTCCTGATAGGCCTTCAGCCGGAAGAAATAGCTCTCCTCCTCGACCCATTCGACCGGCGTCCCCTGCCCGCCCAGGCGCGTGCCGTCGGCCAGGAGGGTGGTTTCCTCCTCGGCATAGAAGGCCTCGTCGCGGATCGAGTACCAGCCGGCATATTTCGACAGGTAGATGTCGCCATTGTCCTCCATCCGCCGCCACAGCTCCTGCGTCGAGGGCAGGTGGTCGGCGTCGGTGGTGCGGATGAAGCGGTCGAAGGAACAGCCCAACCGCTGCTCCATCTCCTGGAAGCGGCCGGCGATGCCGTCGACGAATTCCTTCGGCGACTGGCCGTTCTGTGCGGCCGTGCGCTGCACCTTCTGGCCGTGCTCGTCGGTGCCGGTCATGGCGAAGACGTCGTAGCCGTCGAGGCGCTTGAAGCGCGCGATCGCGTCGGAGGCCACCATCTCATAGGCGTGGCCGATATGCGGCGGCCCGTTGGTGTAGTGGATCGCGGTCGTCAGATAGAATTTCGGGGCGGTCGCCATCGTCGATCCGGAATTTCGCTTCACGCTGCGCGCGAGCGGGCAACCGCATCCGACAGATCATGAAACAGGGTCATCACCAGCGGGCGGCGGTCGAGATTGTATGTTTCGACGTCGCGGGCCGCTGTCCCCAGCTTGTCCCATACCTCCGCCAGCGGTGCAAGACGCGCCGGTTGCGCTGCAGCATGCGCGTGGAGATGGTCCGAAAGCCAGCTCTGGACGGTTTCGACCATGATGGCGAAGTCGCCCTCGCCGGCTTTGCCCGCGACATCCTCGGCCAACGCCATCAGCGCCGTCAGGTCGAGCCGCGGCAGCGCGTCGAGGCGGGCCCGCACGGCCTCGACCAGCGCCAGCGTCTCGGGATCGACATAGGTGAGCGCGCGTCGGACCGAGCCGTCGGCGAGATGGGCGGCGCGACGGATGGCGGAGGCGTCGAAGGACCCGCCCATCCGCTCCAGCGCCGTCTCGCCAGCCTGCGCCACCTGAGCCTCCTCGAGCGCGGCGAAGGTCATCAGCCGGCAGCGCGAGCGGATCGTCGGGAGCATCCGTCCCGGCGCATGGGCGACGATCAGGAACAGCGCGCGAGGCGGCGGCTCCTCGAGCAGCTTCAGCAGGGCGTTGGCGGCCGAGCGGTCCATGTCCTCGGCCGAATCGACGATGCAGACGCGCCAGCCACCTCCCGCCGCACTGGCACCGAAGCGGTCGAGCACGCGGCGGACGGCATCGACGGGAATGTTGCTGGTATAGCTCTTGCCGTCCGGCTTCGGGATGCGCCGCAGCAGATGCAGGTCGGGATGGGACTGCGCCATGATCCGGCGCGTCGCGGGGTCGGTCTCGGGCATCGCCAGCGAGGTCGCGGTCGCGGCGCGGCCGGCCGGGTCACCTGCGGCGAGGACGAAGCGCGCGGCGCGATAGGCGAAGCTCGCCTTGCCGATTCCCTCCGGCCCGCCGAGCAGCCAGCCGTGATGCATCCGCCCAGAGGCGAGCGCCGCGAGGAAGGCCCGCTCCTGCGCCTCGTGGCCGATCAGCGCCAGCGTCTCGCGCGGATGCGGGGCGCTGGGCAGCCGGTCCGGCTCGTCGGTGGTGGGCAGCATGATCGCTCCTCGGTCGCGCTTTTGCCCGTCTTTGGGCCGCGGCCAACGGCGGGGCAAGCCCCGATCGTCAGGCGGGTTGCGGCGCCGGCAGCCGCTCGCGGATCGCCGTCCAGGCGGCCTGCGCCAGCGCGGCCGGCGCCAATGACCCATCGAGCACGACGCAGCGCTGCGGCTCGGCAGCCGCAATGTCGAGATAGGCCTGGCGCAGGGTACGATGGAAGGCCAGCGTCTCACCCTCGAAGCGGTCGACGGCCTCGTCGGGCGCGCGGCGTCGCGCGGCGCGGGCCAGCCCGATGGCGGGGTCGAGATCGAGGATCAGCGTCAGGTCGGGCAGGAGGCCGTCGACAGTCACCGCCTCGAGCTCGGCCAACAGAGCTGCGTCGACCTTGCCGAGGGCGCCCTGATAGGCCCGCGTCGAATCGATGAAGCGGTCGCAGAGCACCCAGTCGCCCCGGGCGAGAGCGGGCCGGATCAGGCGGTCGATATGGTCGATGCGCGCGGCCGAGAACATCAGCGCTTCAACGAAAGGGCCATGCTGGCGCACGCCACCCGAGAGGATGACCTCGCGGATCGCCTCCGCCTTAGGCGAGCCCCCCGGTTCGCGCGTCAGCGTGACCTGCAGACCGAGTCGTTCCGCGCGCTCCTGGAGCGCGCGGGCCAGCGTGGATTTGCCAGCGCCCTCCCCGCCTTCGAGCGTGATTAAGCGCCCCGCTGCCGCCGCCGGTCTCAACTGCGGCCCATCGCCTTGCGGACCCAGCCTGTGGCGGCCTCCAGCAGCGCGTCGAGCGCGCGGCTCTGCAGCGTGCCGGTCTGGATGCTCTCGGCGGTGTAGAGGGGAATGTCGAGCGTCTTGACCTCGCCGCGCGTGACGAGCAGTCGCGCAACCTCGCTGCCCTCCTGAAGCGGAGCGGTCAGCGGGCCGCGATAGACGATGCGCGCGTTCAGCCGCTCGCTGCTGCCGCGCGGGAGCAGCAGGCTGACGGGTCCCTTGGCCTTGAGGCCGACGCGACCTTTTTCGCCGCCGAAGACGCTGGCCTCGCCGACGATCTCGCCGGCCTCGAAGATGCGGCGCGCCTCGAACGCACGAAAACCCCATTCGAGCAGTTTCCGCGCCTCGTTGGCGCGCTCGCGGCCGGTCTTGAGCCCGTTGACCACCACGATCAGCCGCTGACCGTTCTGGACCGCCGAGCCCACGAGACCATAACCGGATTCATCGATGTTGCCGGTCTTCAGCCCGTCCGCGCCGATATCCATGGTCAGCAGCGGGTTGCGGTTCTGTTGCCGGATCTTGTTCCAGGTGAACTCCCGCTCGCCGAAGATTCGGTAGTGCTCGGGATAGGTCTTGATGATGTGGTCGGCCAACAGCGCCATCTCACGGGCCGTGACCTTCTGCTGCGGGTCGCCCATGCCGGTGGCGTTGCGGAAGACCGATTTGGGCAGGCCGAGGCCGCGCATGCGCTCGGTCATAATCCGCGCGAAGGTCGCCTCGTCGCCGGCCACGGCTTCGGCGAGCGCGATCGAGGCGTCGTTGCCGGACTGGACGATGATGCCGTGCAGGATATCGGAAAGCTTCACCCGGCTGTTGAGCTGGGCGAACATCGTCGATCCACCGGAGACGCCGCCGCCCTTGCGCCAGGCGTTCTCGGAGATGGAGATCTCGCTGTCCAGCGTCAGCCGGCCCTGGGCGATGTCTTGGAAGGCGACGAGCGCGGTCGCGACCTTGGCCATGCTGGCCGGCGCCATCAGCTCGTCGGCGGCCTTCTCATAAAGAACGGTGCCGCTGGCGGAATCGAGCAGCACCGCATAGGGCGCGGCGGATTGGAAGGATTGCGACGCAGCGCTCGACAGCGTCACCGCAAGGGCGAGCGAGGCACCGATTGCCAGGCGAAGCCAGTGCGCCGCGCCCTTGCGGGCCTCGTGACGGGCCGAGGCCCCTTCCCTGATGCAACCGGCCATCGTCATGCCCGATCTCAAGCAGAGGCCGGGGCCGATGGTCAAGCCCGGTTCAGCGGCCGGACAGGGGCTGCAGATTCTGCGGGACGAGGGCGCGGTTCAGCGGATGCGAGGCGGCGAAACGCTCGGTCGGCGCGCGATCGGGCGCGGCGAACAGGCTCGCGACCGTCGAGCGGCTGGGCGGCAGCGTCGTGCGGATCGCGGCGGGCACCACGACGGGCGTTGCAGCATTGGCGATGGTGTCGAGGTCGAAGGGGCGGCTCGGCGGCAGCTTCACGCCGCGGACAGGGACACCCCCCAGAGCTTCGGCGCTGCCGGTCGACACGGTCTGGAAGACGGGGCGAGAGCTGTCGGAGGCGGTTGAGAAACCCGACGCCGCCTGCGGAGCGGGCGCCGCGGGGGCATAGGCCCGCACGACGGGCGCTGGAGCGGGCGCCGGCTCTGGCTGCTCGTCGTCGAGATCGGCGCTTTGCGAGCGCGCGGTCCCGACCGGGGCGGAACTCGCTACCATGGTGCGGGCGCTGGTGCCCGGGATCGCGGCGGGCTGGCCGTCCGTGCGCAGGGTTGCCAGCAGAAGCTTGTCGTCGGAGCCGGCGAGCGAGGCCTGGCCGAGATATTCAAGTTTGACGCGCGCGGTGCCGAGATGGCGGAAGGCGAGCGCCTCGGCGGTCTTCTGCGAGACGTCCATCAGGCGACCGCCATGATAGGGGCCGCGATCATTGACCCGCACGATGATCGAGCGGTTGTTGAGCATGTTGGTCACGCGGGCATAGGCCGGCAGCGGCATCGTCGGATGGGCGGCGCTGATGCCGTGGCGGTCATAGACCTCGCCGTTGGCGGTGCGTCGGCCATGGAAGGCCTCGCCATACCAGGAGGCCGTGCCGACCGCGGTGTAGCCGACGGGCTTGTCGTAAGGCGTGTAGCGCTTGCCGGCGACGGTATAGGTCTTGCCGATCATCTGGCGGCCGCCGCCCTTGGGGACGTCCTGGCCCTCGGCGACGACGCGCGGGCTGGCCGGCCCGTATTTCGACGAGGGGAAGGCGCCGATCTCCTTCGACTTGCCCCGCCGGGCCACCTGGTCGTTGGCGCAGTTGGCGAGGAAAAGGCCGGCGAGCGCGACGCAGCCGAGACGCAGCGCGCGGCCGGCCAGCGGGGCGGGAGACGGAGCGGAGCCCTGATCGGCAGTGGCGGAGGTCATGTCCGGGGCCGAGGAGCGCGCGCGTCGCGTCATGAAGTCGTTCCGCTTTCTGCGCCGAAAACCATCAGGGCGGCCTAACCGCGGGAGCGGCGAAGCCGAAGTTTTCGGTCAATCACGTTAACGGGCCGTTAACGCGGAGCGACAGGTCGCGCCGGCGTCGACGGCGTTTCGCCGTCTGCCCTTGAGCGGGCACAAAGGTGTCGGAAATGCGGCGTATGTCAACCCGCTCCACAGCGCCGCCATTTTCCGGGAGGGCGTGGCCGGGCGGTCACGGCTCGATGGCACCCGTGACGAAAGAGCGAGGGGCCGAATTAATGGCGGAAGGGGTGGGATTCGAACCCACGGTGGGCTTGCACCCACGGCGGTTTTCAAGACCGCTGCCTTAAACCACTCGGCCACCCTTCCCTGCCGCAGTCATTGCCGCCGGGCGGGCGGTTTGGCAAGCGGGATCGGCTATGGCCCCTGCAATCCCTGCAGCAGCTCGTAGACCACGGGGTTGTCGGGGCACAGCCCTGCGCCGCATTCCAGCACGGTCGAGACGCCGTTCGCCAGCGCCAGTGCGGCGGCCAGCCCGATCATCGCCACGCCGAAGCCCGTGGCGCGCGCGGGAGCCGCGTCCGAATCGGCGAACTGGCGCTCGAAGAAGAGCAGGGCCGTGCAGCCCAGCACGATGGCGCCGAAGATCAGCAGGGCCCAGCTGTAGTAGTGCAGACCGAAAATCGCGCTGCCATAGGTGCCGGTGCCCGGCACGATATGGCCGAGGATCTGGCGGATCGAGACCATGCCGCCGAAGCAGGCGGAGAGGATCGTCACGGCGTAATGCGACGGGCGCGGTCCGAACCGGACGTTCAGCGCCAGCCCCAGCGCCGCTCCCATGAAGCCGACGCGCTGCAGCAGGCAGAGCGGGCATGGCAGTTCGCCGAGCAGGAACTGGTCGAGGAAGGCGGCGATCAGCACGACGCTCACCGCGAGCAGGCCGACGGCATTGAGCGTCCGGGCGATCGACGGGGTCATCGGCACGCCCTCACAGCACGATCGTCAGCGCGTCGGTGACGTGCAGGCGGAACAGCACGAGCATCACGACCATCGAGACCGCCCAGAGCAGCAGGGCCGCGCCGCGCTGCCCGGCGAGAACGCAACCGAAGCCGGCCAGCAGGCCGAAGAAAGGAAGGCTCATCATGGCGCCGGTCCCTGGATGCCGCGGCCCGCGAGGGCCGCGGGGCGGATCACTCCCACTCGATCGTGCCGGGCGGCTTGCTGGTGATGTCGTAGACGACGCGGTTGATGCCCTTGACCTCGTTGATGATGCGCGTCGCCGTGCGGCCGAGGAAGGCCATGTCATAGGGGTAGAAATCCGCCGTCATGCCGTCGACCGAAGTCACGGCGCGCAGCGCGCAGACATGGTCGTAGGTGCGATAGTCGCCCATCACGCCGACCGTGCGCACCGGCAGCAGCACGGCGAAGGCCTGCCAGATCACGTCGTAGAGGCCGGCCTTGCGGATCTCGTCGAGATAGATCGCATCCGCCTTGCGCAGGATGTCGAGCTTCTCCTTGGTGATCTCGCCGGGGCAGCGGATGGCCAGCCCCGGTCCCGGGAAGGGGTGGCGGCCGACGAAAGCCTCGGGCAGGCCGAGCTCGCGGCCGAGCACCCTCACCTCGTCCTTGAACAGCTCGCGCAGCGGCTCGACGAGCTTCATCTTCATGCGCTCGGGCAGGCCGCCGACATTGTGGTGGCTCTTGATCGTGACCGAGGGGCCGCCCGAGAAGGAGACGCTCTCGATCACGTCCGGATAGAGCGTGCCTTGGGCGAGGAAATCCGCACCGCCGAGCTTCGCCGCTTCGGCATCGAAGACATCGATGAAGAGCCGGCCGATGGTCTTGCGCTTGGCTTCGGGATCGGCGCCGCATTTGGCGAGTTCCGACAGGAAGAGCTCTTCCGCCTCAACATGCACGAGCGGGATGTTGTAGTGGTCGCGGAACAGGCGCACGACCTCCTCCGCCTCGTTCATCCGCATCAGACCGTGATCGACGAAGACGCAGGTGAGCTGGTCGCCGATCGCCTCATGGATCAGCACGGCCGCCACGGCGGAATCGACGCCGCCGGACAACCCGCAGATCACGCGGCCGTTGCCGACCTGCTCGCGGATCTTCTTCTGCATCTCGGCGCGATAGGCCGACATACTCCAGTCCGGCGTGCAGCCGCAGATTTTCACGACGAAGTTGCGCAGCAGCTTGCCGCCATCGGGCGTGTGCACGACCTCGGGGTGGAACATGGTCGAGTAGAAGCGCCGCTCCTCGTCGCTCGCCACCGCATAGGGGGCGTTCTCGGAGGTCGCCTTGACGGTGAAGCCGGCCGGGAGCTGCGTGACGCGGTCGCCATGGCTCATCCAGACCGGATAGCGGCCGCCCTCCTCCCAGATGCCCTCGAACAGCGCCGACGGCGTGACGATCTCGACATCGGCGCGGCCGAATTCGGCGGCGTGCCCGCTCTCGACGGTACCGCCAAGCTGATGGGCCATGGTCTGCTGGCCATAGCAGATGCCGAGCACCGGGAGCCCGGTGGAGAAGACCTCCTGCGGGGCGCGGGGCGAACCTTCATCGGGCACCGAGGCCGGCCCGCCGGAGAAGATCACGCCCTTGGGCTTTAGGCGCTGGACCGCCTCGGAGGCCGACTGGAACGGAGCGATCTCGCAGTAGACGCCGATCTCACGGATGCGCCGTGCGATCAGCTGCGTCACTTGGCTGCCGAAATCGATGATCAGGATGGAGTCGTGATGGGGCTGAGCGCTCGTCATCGCGCCCGGTTAAGCCATCGCGCGACGGCGTGCAACGGCTGTCGCGCGCCGTCAGTCCCCTCGCCGCACGCAGGCCAGATAGAAGCCGTCGGTGCCGGTGCGACGCGGCGAGAGCTGGAGGCCCTGGCTCGTCGCGAAGCGGGCGAGCAGGCTGAAATCGCCATGTTCGGAGGCGAGTATCTCGGCGGGCGGCAAGGTCGCGAAGCCGGTATTGCGGCCGAGGAAGGCTTCGATCGCCGCGTCGTTCTCCTCGGGCAGGACCGAGCAGGTGATATAGGCGATGCGCCCGCCCGGCTTCACCAGCCTCGCGGCCCGCGCCAGCACCTCGGCCTGGTCCTTGACGCGCTCGGCCAGTGCGCCGGGGCGGACGCGCCACTTCGCATCCGGATTGCGCCGCCAGGTGCCCGAGCCGGTGCAGGGAGCGTCGACCAGGACGAGGTCCGCCTGGCCCTCGATCTCGGCCAGCGGCTCATGGCCGCGCGAGCGCGGGATGCGGATTTCGACGATGGAGGCGCCGGAGCGGGCTAGGCGTTCATGCAGCGGCGCGAGCCGGCGCGCATCGAGATCGGTCGCGAAGAGACGGCCGCGATTGTCCATCAGCGCGGCCAGCGCCAGCGTCTTGCCGCCGGCCCCGGCGCAGAGGTCGATCACCGTCTGGCCGGGCTTCGCCCCGGCGAGCAGAGTGACGAGTTGCGAGCCCTCGTCCTGGATTTCGAAACCGCCGGCGAAGAAGGACGGTTCCGCTTGAAGCGAGGGCCCTCGCCCATCGATGCCGGGCTGGAAGCGCAGCGCATCGGGCGACCAGGCGCCGGGCTCCGGCATGGCATGGCCGAGTTCGCCGGCGAGCCGGTCGCGCGTCGTCTTCAGCCGGTTCGCGCGGATGTCGATCGGCGCGCGCCCGGCCAGGGCCTCGCCCTCGGCGACGGCATCGGGCCCGAAGGCGCTCGCAAAGCCGGGCCAGAGCCATTCGGGCACGTCGGCGCGCACCCAATCGGGCGCATCGGCGAGAGACAGCGCCACCAGCCGGTCGACCTCCTCGCTTTCGAGCGGCGCCGGCGCGTGGTGCTCGCCCGTGAACAGGGCCGCGATCTGTTCGAGATCGAGCCCGCGCTGGCGCGCCAGCATGCCGAGCATCAACGCGCGGGGCGTTTCGGAGCCCATCACATGCGCGCTGGACGCCTTGCGGCGCAGCGCGTCATAGACGAGCGAGGCGATCGCCGCGCGATCCTTCGAGCCGGCGAAGCGGCGCGACAGGCCCCAATCCTTGAGCGCATCGGCGGCGGGCCGGCGGCGCTGGATGAGATCCTCGAGCACCTCGATGGCGGCGCTGATGCGGGCGGCGGGCGTCATGGCGGGGGTGTTTCCGGACAACAGGGGCGGCAAAGCGCCGGCGCAGATCGAGACTGGACCCATTCCATCATGACGCACAGTCATGGCGCGCCCGACGAGATCCGCTTGACGCGCTCCTTCCACAGGCGGAAAGACGTGGCAACTGCCCTCCGCAACAAAAGGTCCCGATCCATGCAGCGCGCCGGCCAGATGCTCCTCGCCTCCCTCCTCGCCCTGTCGCTCGCCGCCTGCGCCACGCAGCCGGCCCCGGATCTGACCCCGCCGCCCGGCAAGCGCCTCGACGCGAAGACCACGCTCGAGAGCGGCCGCCGCTGAGGCCCCCTCGCCTCTGCGTCCCCCCGGGGCGCAGAGGTCCGGACGGCTTCAACCGCCTGTCACATCGGCCGATCAAGGGTTGGGCTCCCACGCCAACGACCGGAGATCGACGCCATGACGACGAAAATGCTGACGACGGCGGGATTGGCCATCAGTCTCGCCATCGCCGCGGCCGCTCCACAGGCCGGTCTTGCCCAGACCGCTGCGACCAGCGGCGGCGCGGCGAAGCCTCTCATCGTCGGCCATCGCGGCGCCAGCGGCTATCTGCCGGAACACACGCTCGAAGCCTACCGGCTCGCCATCGCCCAGGGTGCGGATTTCATCGAACCGGATCTGGTCGCGACCAAGGACGGGGTCCTGATCGCCCGGCACGAGCCGATGCTGGGCGGCACGACCGATGTCGCCAGCCGGCCCGAATTCGCCAGCCGCAAGACCACGCGCCGCGTCGACGGCGTCGAGACGAGCGACTGGTTCGCCGGCGACTTCACCCTGGCCGAAATCAAGACGCTGCGCGCCAAACAGGCTTTCGCCGATCGCGACCAGTCTCATAACGGCCGATATCAGATCCCGACCTTCCAGGAGGTCGTCGACCTCGCCAAGGCCGAGAGCGCGCGGCTGGGACGGACCATCGGCGTCTATCCGGAGACCAAGCATCCGATCTTCCATGCCGCGATCGGGTTGCCGCTGGAAGACCGGTTGCTCGATGCGCTGAAGGCTGCGGGCTGGACCGAGAAGAACTCGCCGGTGATCATCCAGAGCTTCGAGACGGCCAACCTCAAATATCTGCGCGGCAAGACGCAGGTACGGCTGTTCCAGCTGGTCGACGCCGACGATGTCGGCAAGGATGGCGGCATCGTCCTCGCCGCCCCCTTCGACAAACCCTATGATTTCGTCGTCACCGGCGACAAGCGCACCTTCAAGGATCTCGTCTCGGCCGAGGGGCTGAAGGAGATCGCGACTTATGCCGATGGCGTGGCGCCGTGGAAGCCCTATCTCCTGCCCGGCAAGCAGGTGATCGGCGCGGACGGCAAGCCGCAGGACCTCAACAAGGACGGCGCGATCGACGAGCGCGACCGCGTCCTGCTGCCGCCGACCGATGTGGTGCGGAATGCCAAGGCGGCGGGGCTGCAGATCCACACCTGGACCTTCCGCAGCGAGCCGAAGCGGCTGGCTTCGGATTTCAAGGGTGATGCAGCGGCCGAGTACAAGGCCTTCCTCGCGCTCGGCATCGACGGGCTGTTTTCGGATTTCCCCGACGTGGCGGTCAAGGCGCGCGACGGCCAGTAGGGCTCGACCCGCTGTTCAGGCCAACAAAAAGCCCCGCCGAACCTCTGTTCGGCGGGGCTTCTTTCGTTTTGAAGCCGACTGCGAAATCAGTCGCAGACGCGCTCGGTGCTGCGGACTTCGCCGCGACGCGTCTCGCGGATCGTCGTCACGGTGCGGCAGTCGCGCCGATCGCGGATGCGCTCGTAGCGGGCCCGCTCGCGCGCCCGCTCCTCGCGCCGGATCTCACGGTCGATGGCGCGCTCGCGCGGCGAGCGCGGATCGACCTGGACGCCGCCCGGGCCGATGTTGATCGACTGGGCGTAAGCTCCGCCCGTGGTGACCATCGCGGCCAGCAGAACAGGAATGAAGCGTTTCATGGTGGTCCTCCGATTTGGGAGGACAACCTCGCGCTCCGGTCATTGTTCCCCTGCGTCGTCACCGCCGCAGGAGCGGCGGCGGCGGCGGCTCCGACTGCGTCAGTGGAGAATCTGGCTCAGGAAGAGCTTGGTGCGCTCGTGCTGCGGGTTCTTGAAGAAGGCGTCGGGCTTGTTCATCTCGACGATCTGGCCGGCATCCATGAAGATGACGCGGTCCGCGACTTGACGGGCGAAGCCCATCTCGTGGGTGACGCAGAGCATCGTCATGCCCTCCTCCGCCAGCGAGACCATTGTGTCGAGCACCTCCTTCACCATTTCCGGATCGAGCGCCGAGGTCGGCTCGTCGAAGAGCATGATCTTCGGGCTCATGCAGAGCGAGCGGGCGATGGCGACGCGCTGCTGCTGACCGCCCGAAAGCTGGCCCGGATATTTCAACGCCTGCTCGGGGATCTTGACGCGCTTGAGATAGTGCATCGCGATCTCCTCGGCGTCCTTCTTGGGCAGCTTCTTCACCCAGATCGGCGCGAGCGTCAGGTTCTCGAGGATCGTCAGATGCGGGAACAGGTTGAAGTGCTGGAAGACCATGCCGACGTCGCGGCGGATCTCGTCGATCTTCTTGAGATCGTTGGTCAGTTCGGTCCCGTCGACGATGATCTGGCCCTTCTGGTGCTCTTCCAGCCGGTTGATGCAGCGGATCATCGTCGATTTGCCGGAGCCGGACGGACCGCAAATCACCAGCTTCTCGCCGCGCTCGACCTTGAGGTTAATGTCGCGGAGCACATGGAACTCGCCATACCACTTGTTGACGCCGACCATCTCCACGGCGGTCGGGGTGTTCAGCGAGGTGGGCTTCAGCGCCGCAGGGCGCGAATCCGTCGCCTTCATGTCTGCCATTGCCATGATCGTGGTTCCTCTCAGCGTCTCTGGCCGGCGGCGAGCCGCTGCTCGACCGCGATCGAGTAGCGGGACATGCCCCAGCAGCACAGGAAATAGAAAATCGCGGCGAAGGCATAGCCCGTCGCGCGGGTGGTCGGCGTCGCCCAGGTCGGATCGACCAGCGTCGCCTCGATGGTGCGCAGGAAGTCGAAGATGCCGACGATGGTGACCAGCGTCGTGTCCTTGAACAGCCCGATGAAGGTGTTGACGATGCCGGGGATCACGATCCGCAGCGCCTGCGGCAGGATGATGAGGCGCATCATCTGCCAGTAGCCCAGGCCGAGCGACATCGCGCCCTCGTACTGGCCCTTCGGGATCGCCTGCAGGCCGCCGCGGATGACCTCCGCCATATAGGCGGCCGCAAAGAGGGCGACGCCGATCAGCGGCCGCAGCAGCCGGTCGGGCGAATATTCCTGCGGCACGAAGAGCGGCAGCATGGTGTTGGCCATGAACAGCACGGTGATCAGCGGCACGCCGCGCACGAACTCGATGAAGATCACCGAGAGCAGCTGGATGATCGGCAGCCGCGAACGGCGCCCGAGCGCGAGCAGGATGCCGAGCGGCAGCGAGAAGACGATGCCGACCGCCGCGATCAGGAAGGTCACCGTCATGCCGCCCCAGAGCCCCGTATCGACCCGCGGCAGCCCGGCCCGATCAGCGAGGATCGCGATCAGTCCGAACACCACCAGTGCGAGCAGGATCAGGCGCTTGGGGCTCTGGAACCGCTGTATCGGCGTCGCCGCCATCTCGACCTCGAGCAGCGGTGCCGGCGTCCAGAAGCGGGCGAGCCCGGGAACGAAGGACAGGACGAGATACAGCGCGGCCAGCGCCAGCGTGATCATGATCAGCGTGCGCAGGACACCGGTGGCGCCAGGGCCTCCCAGCAGCAGCACATAGGCCCCGAGCGGCATCACGACGAAGAAGAAGAAGGCGCCGAGCTTCTTCAAGGGGGCGCGGTCCCACAGCATCCAGACCACACCGAGCGCGAACATCAGAAAGACGATGTTGACGCGCCAGCGCTGGCTGACCGGATAGGAGCCATAGATGAAGTACTGGAAGCGGTCGGCGACATAGGCCCAGCAGGCGCCGACAGGCCGGCCCACTTTGTCGGCGAGGCAGGCGTCGCGGTTGGTGCCGCTCCAGACCGCGTCGATGAAGTAGAAGCGGATCAGGTCCGGCAGGCTGGTGGCGACGACATAGATGCAGATCAGCGTCATGAAGCTGTTCACCGGACCGGAGAACAGATTGGTACGGATCCAGGCCAGCGGCCCCGCCACCGACAGCGGCGGCGCCTGTTGTTCCAGTGTCTCCCGGCGCACGAAGGCGTGGGGAGCGTTGTCGAGTGTCGCGTCGGTCATCGTGGCGCCCTCACCGTTCCACCAGCGCCATGCGCTTGTTGTAGATGTTCATGAACAGCGAGGTCACAAGCGAAATCGTCAGATAGACCGCCATGGTGATGGCGACCACCTCGACGGCCTGGCCGGTCTGGTTCAGCACCGTGCCGGTGAAGACCTGGACGAGATCGGGATAGCCGATCGCCACCGCCAGCGAGGAGTTCTTGGTCAGGTTGAGATAGTTCGACGTCAGCGGCGGGATGATGACCCGCATCGCCTGGGGGATGACGACGAGCTTCAGCGTCGGTCCCGGGCGCAGGCCGAGCGCGTGCGCCGCCTCGGTCTGCCCCTTCGAGACGGCGAGGATGCCGGCGCGCACGACCTCGGCGATGAAGCCGGCCGTATAGGTGGTGAGCCCGATCAGCAGGGCGACGAATTCCGGGAAGATCTGGAGGCCGCCGGTGAGGTTGAAGCGCCCCTGCTGTGGGAGCTCGAAGGAGAGCGGGCTGCCGGCGACGAAGAAGACCAGCAGAGGCACGCCCAGGATCAGGCCGAGGGTGATCAGGCCGTTGGGATATTGCGTGCCGGTGCGCGCCTGCTGCGTCTTCGACCACCGGTAGAAGACGATCGCCGCGACGACGGCGAGGAAGAAGGCGACGACCACCCACTGGAAGGCCGGGCCGAACTGCGGATTGGGCAGGATCAGGCCGCGGTTGTTGAGGAAGATCGAGCCCGGCAGCGCAATCGAGTTGCGCGCATCGGGCAGCGGCTTCAGCACCGCATTGTACCAGAAGAAGAGCTGCAGCAGCAGCGGCAGGTTGCGGATGACCTCAACATAGACCATCGCCAGCTTCGCCAGCACCCAGTTGCTGGAGAGGCGCGCAACGCCGACGAAGAAGCCGAGGATCGTCGAGAGGACGATGCCGATCGAGGCGACGAGCAGCGTATTGAGGAGGCCGACCCAGAAGGCCTGGCCATAGGTCGAGCCCGAAGCGCTGAAGGGGATCAGCTTCTGGTTGACGTCGAATCCTGCCGCGTTGTTCCAGAAGCCGAAGCCCGAGGCGATCTTCTGCGCGCGCAGGTTCTCGATCGCGTTCGAGGCGGCCGACCAGACCAGAAAGGCGACGAGCGCCAGCAGGGCGAGCTGGTAGACATAGCCCCTGATCTTGGGATCGTAGAACAGCGAGGCCTTGCCTGGCTGCGCGGTCTCGGTGGGTATGCTCGTCACCTGTTACGCCCTTTTTTCGTTCTGATTGACGCCTTGTCCACCGGCGGCGTCGCCACCGCCGGTGTTTCGTGGTGTTTGTTCGGTGTCGCCCCGGTTAGCGGATCGGCGGCGCGTATTGCAGCCCGCCCTTGGTCCAGAGCGCGTTCTGGCCGCGCGCGATCTTCAGCAGCGAGCCTTCGCCGACATTGCGATCGAACACCTCCCCGTAATTGCCGACATGCTTGATGATGCGGTAGGCCCAGTCATTGGTAAGGCCGATGGCCTCGCCGAACTTGCCCTCCGTGCCGACCAGTCGCTTGATCTCCGGATTGTCGGATTTGAGCATCTGATCGACATTCGCCTGGGTCACGCCCAGTTCTTCGGCATTCAGCATGGCGTTGTGCGTCCATTTCACCACATCGAGCCAGTTGTCGTCGCCATGGCGAACGACGGGGCCGAGCGGCTCCTTCGAGATGATCTCGGGCAGGACGATGTGGTCGCCAGGGACCTGGAGCTTCAGGCGCTCGGCATAGAGGCCGGAGGAATCCGTGGTGAAGACGTCGCAGCGGCCGGACTCGTAGGCCTTGATCGTCTCGTCACCGCCGGCGAAGGCCACGACCTCGTACTTCATCTTGTTGGAGCGGAAATAGTCCGCGAGGTTCAGTTCCGTCGTGGTGCCCTGGGCCACGCAGACCGAGGCTCCGGCGAGCTTCAGCGCGGAATCGACGCCGAGCTTCTTGCGGACCATGAAGCCCTGGCCGTCATAATAGTTTACGCCGGCGAAGTTCAGGCCCAGCGAGGTGTCGCGCGACATCGTCCATGTCGTGGTGCGCGAGAGCAGATCGACCTCACCCGCCTGGAGCGCGGTGAAGCGGTCCTTCGAGGAGAGCGGGACGAATTTGATTTTGGTCGGGTCGTTGAAGATGGCGGCCGCGATCCCCCGGCAGAGATCGACGTCGAGCCCCTTGTAGTTGCCCTGGGCGTCCGGCATGGCGAAGCCGGCGAGACCGGGGCTGGTGCCACAGTTGAGCACGCCGCGCGCCTTGATCTGCGCGAGCGTGTTGGTCTGGGCGCCGGCTGCCCCTGCGGTGGCGACGAGCGCTGCTGCGGCGAGAACCGTCGTGACGATGGTGTTCATGGTGTCCCCCTGTTCTGGACGCGGGGCGGACCCGCGTCCAGAGCGCGTAGCAAGTCCCAGACCAAGACCCCGCCGCGCATCGCGGCGGGGTGTGGTGCGGGGGCCGGCCGGGCAGCGCAGAGCCATGCTGGGCAGGGCGCCGGGGGTCAGCGGATCGGCGGGGCGTATTGCAGCCCGCCCTTGGTCCAGAGCGCGTTCTGGCCGCGCGCGATCTTCAGCAGCGAGCCGGCGCCGACATTGCGCTCGAAGGACTCGCCGTAGTTCCCGACATGCTTGATGATGCGGTAGGCCCAGTCATTGGTGAGCCCGATCGCCTCGCCGAACTTGCCTTCGGTGCCGACCAGGCGCTTGATCTCCGGATTGTCGGATTTCAGCATCTCGTCGACATTGGCCTTGGTGACGCCCAGTTCCTCGGCGTTCAGCATCGCGTAGTGGGTCCATTTGACCACGTCGAGCCAGTTGTCGTCGCCGTGGCGCACCACCGGCCCGAGCGGCTCCTTCGAGATGATCTCCGGCAGAACGATGTGATCCGTCGGGACCTGCAGCTTCAGGCGCTCGGCGTAGAGGCCGGAGGCGTCGGTGGTGAAGGCGTCGCAGCGGCCTGACTCGTAGGCCTTGATAGTCTCGTCGGAGGTGGCGAAGGCCACGACCTCGTACTTCATCTTGTTGGCGCGGAAATAGTCCGCGAGGTTGAGCTCCGTCGTCGTGCCCTGCTGGGTGCAGACTGAGGCGCCGGCAAGCTTCAGCGCGGAATCGATTCCGAGCTTCTTGCGGACCATGAAGCCCTGGCCGTCATAGTAGTTTACGCCCGCGAAGTTCAGGCCCAGCGAGGTGTCGCGCGACATCGTCCAGGTCGTGTTGCGCGAGAGCAGATCGACCTCGCCGGATTGGAGCGCCGTGAAGCGGTCCTTCGAGGAGAGCGGGATGTACTTGACCTTGTTCGGATCGTTGAAGATCGCGGCCGAGATGGCTTTGCACAGATCGACGTCGAGGCCGCTCCAATTGCCCTGCGCGTCGGGAATGCCGAAGCCGGCGAGCCCCGGGCCGACGCCGCAGGTCAGGACGCCCTTGCTTTTGATCTGGCCGAGCAGCCCGGTCTGTGCCTGGGCGCCGGTGACGCAAATGGTTGCGGCGGCAGCGGCGAACGCTGCAGCGATGACGGTTTTCATGTCGTGTCCCCTGTTTGGCGGAACGGGTTCCTCCCGTTCTCGGTGAATTAGCAAGTCCCGGACCAGCGCGGTCCGTCTCTCTCTCCTCTGGGCGTCTTGCCCGTTGCGTGATGCGGGAAAAAAGCGGGCGCCGGATCGATCCGGCGCCCGCTCGTCGTCCTTAGCGGACCGGCGGGGCGTACTGCAGGCCGCCCTTGGTCCAGAGCGCGTTCTGGCCCCGCGCGATCTTCAGCAGCGAGCCGGCGCCGACGTTCTTCTCGAAGGACTCGCCGTAGTTCCCGACATGCTTGATGATGCGGTAGACCCAGTCATTGGTCAGACCGATCGTCTCGCCGAACTTGCCCTCGGTGCCGAGCAGACGCTTGATCTCCGGATTCGGCGACTTCATCATCTCGTCGACATTGGCCTTGGTGACGCCCAGCTCCTCGGCGTTCAGCATGGCGAAGTGAACCCACTTCACCAGCGCGAACCACTGCGGATCGTTGTTGCGGACGGACGGACCCAGCGGCTCCTTCGAGATGATCTCCGGCAGAACGATGTGATCGTCCGGCGCCGTCAGCTTCAGGCGTTCGGCATAGAGGCCGGAGGCGTCGGTGGTGAAGGCGTCGCAGCGGCCGGCGTCATAGGCCTTGACCGTCTCGTCCGAGGAGGCGAAGGCGACGACCTCGTATTTCAGGTTGTTGGCGCGGAAGTAGTCGGCGAGGTTCAACTCGGTCGTGGTGCCCTGCTGGGTGCAGACCGAAGCGCCCGAGAGCTGCAGCGCAGAGGTCACGCCGAGCTTCTTGCGGACCATGAAGCCCTGGCCGTCATAGTAGTTGACGCCGGTGAAGACGATGCCGAGCGAGGCGTCGCGGGTCATCGTCCAGGTCGAGTTGCGCACGAGCAGGTCGACCTCGCCCGACTGGAGCGCCGTGAAGCGGTCCTTGGCCGAGAGCGGGATGAACTTGACCTTCGCCGGATCGTTGAAGATCGCCGCGGCGACCGCGCGGCAGAACTCGACGTCGAGACCGCCCCAGTTGCCCTGCGCATCCGGCACGCCGAAGCCGGCGAGGCCGGTGTTGGAGCCGCAGTTGAGGATGTTGCGCTGCTTGACCTGAGCCAGCGTCGAGGGCGCCTGCGCCGAGGCGGCCGTCGCCGCCAGCGCCAGGCCCAGCCCCGCGACGGCGGCCGTCATGAACTTCTTCATGGTACTCTCTCCCATTGAAATGCTCCTGCCCGATATCGGCCGGCAGATGCCGTCGGTGTGGACGCTAGCGGCGCGACGGCCGCTGGATGCACAGAAATTATGCGCCATACCGTCCATTCGTCGATTGCCAGAGCCCCGCATGAGCGTCAAGCGGAGGCGCCTCGCGACGCCGTCCCCTGTCCACTGCATACATCACATGCGAGAATGTGGGGGCGGTCAAGCCTAAGGACGGCGGCTCGGCCGGGCTGACACCGCCCCGACGTTACGATGCAGCCCTGCCTGATTCGACGCCAAAACGGCGCGGCCGGCCACTGGCTCATCCCTCAATCCGTCGAAAGCGGACGGGTGGCGCTCGGAGGACGTGCCGCCGGAGATCAGGCCACGACGGCCTCAGCCCCGCTGCCGGCGGCGGTTGCGGAAGATCAGGATCAGGTTGCGGGTGTAGATCACCATTGCGAGAGCCTGGCCCATGATGATGATCGGCTCGCGCCGGACGATGCCGTAGACCAGGGTCATCAGGCCGCCCGCCAGCGAGAAATACCAGAAGGAGAGCGGCATCACCGAATTGCCTTCCCGCTCGCTCGCCAGCCACTGGACCAGGAAGCGCGCGGTGAAGAGCAGCTGCGCGACGATGCCGAAGGCGAGCCAGAAGTCGAACTTCAGCACGAAGACGTCGTAGAGATAGTCCGAGACGGCGTGACCGATCGAGATGATCATGGCTGCGCCTCCGGCACGATCTGGGGGACGCGGCGGCGGCGGCGGATCAGCCACCAGACGCCGACGAGGTCGAGAATGCCAACCCAGAGCCGGTCGAAGAAGCCGTAATTCGACACGCCTGTGAGACGCGGACGGTCGCGCACGTCCAGATGCACGACGCGGTAGCCTTCACGCACCATCAGAGCCGGCATGAAGCGATGCAGCGCGTCGAAATAGGGCAGCGCCAGATAGGCCTCGCGCCGGAAGCATTTCAGCCCGCAGCCGGCGTCGCGCGTGCCGTCCTTGAGCAAGCGTCCGCGCACGCCGTTGGCGATGCGGGATTGCAGCTTCTTGAAGCCGGTGTCCTTGCGGCCGACGCGCTGACCCTGGACGAGCCCGGCCTGGAGGCCGGCCCGCTGCAGAGCCTCCACCATCGCCGGCAGGAAGGCGGGATCGTTCTGACCGTCACCGTCGAGCGTGGCGACGATCGGCGCGCGGGCATGGCGCACCCCACTGCGCACGGCAGCGCTCTGTCCGCAGGACTCGGCATGGGTGATGATGCGCAGCCAGCTCCGTTCCGCGGCGAGTGCCGCCAGCGCCGCTGCCGTGCCGTCGCTCGAGCCATCATTGACGTAGATCACCTCGAAGGCTCCGATCGATAGGCAGGCCGCCTCGATATCGGCGATCAGCGGCGCGACGTTGCCGACCTCATTGCGGACGGGCACGACCACGCTGAGCAGCGGCGCGGGCGAAGCGGCTTCGGGAGAGAAGGTGGGGTCGGTCAACAGACGATCATCCGGGAAAAACGGCCCGCAACCTGCGTCAGGGCGGCGCGCGGGGCAAGGAGCTTGGCAGGATGTCCGTTCGCCGGCGGACCCTGCCGGGAACGGGTCAGGGTCGGGTCAGCACCGCGATCTCGAGGCGCCGGCCTCCGTTGAGGTTGAAACCGCGCAGCGTCGTCACCAGCCGGGGCGTGATCCCCGTGGCGGGCAGCGCGGCCTGGAAGGCGGCGGCATGGCGCGCCTCGACCAGGGCGACCCGGCAGCCCGGCTGGGCAAGGAAGGTGGCTGCTGCGGAACCATCAGCGCCCATCGCGAGATCGGTGCCGACGAGGAAGACGAGGCTGGGTTCGCGATAACCGACCGTCATGACCGCCGGATCGGAGCAGCCGACCGAGCGGACCGCCTCCGCGAGGCGGGGCGAGAGCTTGAAGGAGCGCAGGCTCTCGACCGCGAAGCCGTAGACGCCGAGCCCGAGCAGCAGGCTCGCGACGACCCCGCGCCAGAGCGCGCCTTCGAAGTCGCTGCGGCGGAAGGCGGCGACCACCGTCCCGGCGACGAACAGCGCCAACAGCAGGAACGGCAGGGCAAGATAGGGAATGGTTCCGTCCAGCGACCAGTTGGCCGCGACGATGACCCCGGTCAGGGCGAGCGGCACGATGACGACGAGCAGCGCCGTGGCGACGGAGCCGCGGCGGAAACGGTCGATCCCGTCATTCAGCACGGCGAGCAGCAGCAGCGCCGTCACCGCGGGGTAGAGCGGCAGCACGTAATGCGGCAGCTTGGTCGGCACCGCCTCGAAAACGAGCCAGGACGGCACGATCCAGGCCAGCAGGAACAGGACCTGCGGCTCGCGCCGGCGCACCCAGGCGAAGGGCACGGCCATCGCGGCGAAGGCGGCCGCGGGCCAGTAGGTGCCGAAGAAGATCAGGAGATAGAGCCCCGGCGGCCCCCAGTGCTTCTCCTGCCCCTCGGCGACCTTGCCGAGCATGTCCTGCCCGACGCTCTCGGCGAAGAAGCTGCCGCCGGTCTTCCAGGCGATCGCCAGGAACCAGGGCAGGACGACGACGAGGCACAGCAGCAGGCCGGGGCCGAAGCGCAGCGGCTTCAGCCAGCGGAAGCTGCGCTCGCGGAGGCTGAGGACGAGGATGGCGAGGCCCCAGACCATGGGGACGATCGGCCCTTTCAGCAGCAGGCCGAGCGCCGTCGCGCCCCAGAACACCAGCCAGTTGCGCGAGCTCGGGACAAAAGCGAGCGAGCGCGTCCAGTCCAGCCAGGTTCGCGCCAGCGCGCCCATGGTCGCGACGGCGCAGGCAGCCAGCATCGCGTCGGTCTTGGCGATGCGGGCCTCGACGCCGAGCAGGACGCAGGCGGCCATCAGCGCCGCGCCGAGAAGCGCCATGCGTGCACTGACGAAGGCGAGCAGCGCCCAGTAGGTCAGCAAAACCGTGGCGATGGCACCGACGAGCGAGGGAATGCGGTAGAGCCAGATCTGGGTGCGCGCCTGCGGCACGCCCAGTGCCTCGCCGGCAGCGACGGTCGCGCTCTGCAGCCAGTAGATGCCGACCGGCTTCTTGTGGCGCGCCTCGTCCTGGAAGCGGATATCGACGAAATCGCGCGTCTCCAGCATCTGCTTGCTGGCCTGGGCGAAGCGCGGCTCGTCCCGATCGAGCGGCTGCAGCGTCTGGAAGCCGGGCAGAAACGCCGCCAGCGACAACAGCACCAGCAATACGCAGGCGCGGGCGTGGCTGGCTGAAGCCAGCGTCGCGAGACGGTCGAGCGCGGAGGTGAGCGACGGCATGGACATCCTCGCGACCGCAGCGATCGCAACTGGCTCGAGGCCGGAAAGGCCGCGGCGATGACCGGTCTTTCGGGCATGATCAAGGCGAAGGCCGCCAGGCAGCGGCCGGCGCGGTTTACGCCGCATGCTGCGCCGCGGCAAGTTCAGGACGCGGCGCCGACGCATGACATCGGCGGGGCAGGCCGCTAGCCTGCCGACTGGTGAGAGGGCCGACGATGGGCCGGCTGTTGCTGAAGGCGCTGCGCACCGGTCTCTGGGGCCTGCTGATCGGCCCGCTTGCGGCCGTCATCCTCGTCTTCGGCGCGATGATCTTCGATCCGAAATGCGGCGCCGGCGATTCCGGCGGCTGCGCCATGGGCCTCGTCACAGCCCCCATTGCCGTCGCGCTGCCGAGCTTCGGACTGTTCTTCCTCGGCGGGCTGGCTCACGGCCTCTGGCAGCGACGCCCTGCGGACCCGGCCGCTGCGATCCGGCGGCTCCGCAACTGGGGCCGCGAGGAGTAAGACGAGCATCACGGGGTGGCGAGCTCGCCCGGAGAGGGGGCGAAACGGGAAAGAAGTGGCGAGCCCGGCTGGATTCGAACCAGCGACCAGCAGCTTAGAAGGCTGCTGCTCTATCCATCTGAGCTACGGGCCCGAAGACGAAGGCCGTGGCCTCCGCCGGTCTCATCAGGGGCGAAGGCGAGCGCCCTGCCCCTTCAAGCTGTCAATGCGTCCACTGTCCGCGACGCGAGAACTTGAAATTGTCGGAATAGGCCACCGTCCGGCGCAGCGGCTCCTGCGGCTGCTCGACACGGAAAGGAATGCCGTTGCGCGTGGCATAGGTCACGGCCTCGGCCTCGCTATCGAACCAGAGCTTGACCTGGCTCTTCATGTCGCCCGACGAGGTCCAGCCCATCAGCGGCTCGATCTGGCGCGGCTGCTCCGGCTCGTATTCGAGCAGCCAGCGCTCGGTCTTGGCGGTGCCCGACTGCATGGCCGTCCGGGCGGGGCGATAGATGCGTGCGGTCATGGCTCTCGCTCGGCGCTCACCTGATAACTGGCCGTCTGACACGCTTGCCGCCGGGACGGACCCGGTCGCAAGACGCCCGGAATGGTCGGGGCACCAGGATTCGAACCTGGGACCCTCTGCTCCCAAAGCAGATGCGCTACCGGGCTGCGCTATACCCCGACTGGCCATTCCACGCGTGGCGGTTGGCTATCACGTCAGGCGCCCCGCCCGCAAGCGCGCGGCCTCAGGCTCAGCGCTTGAACAGGGCGTGCTCGACGCGGTCTCCCGGCTTCACGCCGAGCGTGCGGCTGACCCCGCCGTTGATCTCCAGCACCGACAGCACCGGCTCGCCGGAGGGAATCGTCCGCTGCGACAGCGGCTCGGTGTTCTCGGCGATGCGCGCGATCGTGCCGTCGGCCCGAATGAACAGCATGTCGAGCGGGATGTAGGTGTTCTCCATCCACATCGCGACCGGCTCGGTGCGGCCGAAATCGAACAGCATGCCACGGTCGGCCGGCAGATAGCGGCGGTGCATCAGCCCCCTCGCCCGCTGTTCCGGAGTGCGCATGACCTCGACCTGGAAGACATGGCGCTTGCCGCCGCTGACGATGGCGAGGCTCTCCAGCGCCGCGGCCGGCGAGGCCGCGCCCTGGGCCAGGCGCAGGGGTTGCGCGGAGAGGCCCGCGGGCAGCGCCAGAGCGACGCCGAGCGCTATTGCCGCGACGGCGCGGGTCACGGTGGACAGGAAACGGGGCTTGGCCTGCATCGTCGTCTCGGCTCCGGCTGGCGCGTCCTGCGAAGCTATGACGGCACAGATGGCGAATCTGCGACAGATACCGATCACGCAGGCCGCCCGGTCAAGTCTTTCGTCAGCATGCCGGAGCGTCGCGGCTTTCCTTCGCAGGCAGGTTGCGGCAGGGTCGCGCCACAAAACAGGAGACCGTCATGACCGCTCCGCGCCTGCACCGCCCGTTCGGTGCCGCCCTCGCTTTCGTCACGCTGGCGCTTTCGCAGCCGCTCGCCGCCGCCGATTTCCAGCTCGACAATGTCCGCATGGAGTTCGGCCTGGTGACCCTCTCGGCCCCGAAACTCGATGTGAAGGGCTCCGCTCTCGAGCGTGAAGCCTTCCGCAGCCTGCTCGACATCAAGAGCGGCGAAACGGCGCTGGCGCGCATCGACCGCCTGAGCGCGGCCGAGATCCGCGCGCCGGAGCTCGTCGTCGAGGTCGCGCAGGGCCAGCAGAAGCAGATCACCACCTATCGCGACGTCCGTTTCTCGGATGTCCGGGACGGGCAGATCGCGCGGGGCGAATCGGCGGGCGGATCGATCGCCGGCCAGACTCCCGAAGGCGGCAAACTCAGCGGCACGCTGCTGGCGCTGCGCTTCGAGGGGTTCGACCTCCGCCAGACCGCGCGCGTGCTCGTCGACCGCGTTCCGTCCGGCCGGACCGAGCCGCTGCGCCCGTTGCTGCGTCGCGCCGAGCAGGACGGCTACAGCATCGACATGGGCGCCGCCGGCAAGATGAGCTTCGGCCGCACCACCAGCCGCGACGTGGCGGCGGCGGTGGGCCCCGAGCCGCTGGGCGATCTGCTGTCCCGCGCGATGGCGCTCTCAGAGCAGACCGCAGCCGGTGGCGCCGCGAAGGACGATCCGGTCCGGCGCGAGGCCGAGAAGCGCATGGGCATCGCTCTGCTCGGCTTCTATGACCGCGTCGAGATCGGCAGCGGCGAGATCCGCGACATGGTGATGACGGTAGTCGATCCGAAGGCGGCCAAGCCGGGAGCGAAGCCGGACCCCGTCGAGATCAGGATTTCGCGCATCGCCTATGGCCAGGACGCGCCCGAGAAATCCGGTTTCGCGATCGAGGGATTGAAATTCGCCGGCGGCGGCGCCCGGGGCTCGGTCGATTCGATCAGCTATGTCGGCTTCTCCTACGGCCCGGTCGTGAAGGCGCTGCTGGAGGATCTCGGCCGTCCGGGCTCCGGCCCCGACATGGGCGACTGGCGCCGCTACGTCCCGACGCTCGGCACGATGCGGATGGCCGGGCTCTCCGTCGATGTGCCGCCGGCGAAGCCCGGCGCGGCTCCGGTCAAGGTCGCGCTCGGCACCTTCGAGATGAAGGCGGGCGAGCAGCTCAACGGCATCCCGACGAGCCTCTCGCTGACGCTCGACAAGCTCGTCGCGCCGATCACCGAAGGGGCCGGCAATCCGGCGGCGCGCGATCTGATCGCCATGGGGATCCGTTCGCTCGACCTCTCGGCCAAGGTCGATCTCGCCTGGGACGCGGCGCGCAACGAACTCGCGATCCGGCAGGTCTCGCTCGGCGGCGACGGGCTGGCACGCCTCAATCTGTCCGGAACCTTGGGCAACGTGACCAAGGACCTGTTCTCGAACGATGCGGCTCTGGCGCAGGTGGCGGCACTCGGCGCGACGGCCCGCGGTCTCACGGCGAAGCTGGAGAATTTCGGGCTCGTCGAGAAGCTGATCGCCAACGAGGCGCGCAAGGCCGGCCGCAAGCCCGATGAGATGCGCCAGCAATTCGCGATGATCGCGAGCCTCGGCCTCGCCTCCATCCTCGGGCCGTCCGACGCGGCCAAAACACTGACGGCCGCGGTCTCGCGCTTCGTCGCCAAGCCGGGCACGCTGACGCTCGACGCCAAGGCGAAGTCTGCGAGCGGGCTCGGCCTCGCGGATGTGATCACCATCACGGACCCGACCGAGATCCTCGACAAGATCGACCTCAAGGCCGACGCGCAGTGACGCAGGCGCCCGAACCGGCGGAGGGACTGCCGCCGGAAGATCTGTCGTGGTGTCCGGGCGCGTTGGCGGCGCGGTGGGCGGCTCTGCCGCCTGCGCTGCGCGGCCTGCTGCGCAAGCGGGTCAACCCGCACAATCAGACGCGGTTGCATCTGGCGGCGCTGATCGCCCGGCGCCCCGGCCAGATTGCGGTCGGCGCCTGGACCTATGGCCGCCCGAAGGTTCGCTTCCCCGAAAGCGGGGCGCGGCTGACGATCGGCCGCTATGGCTCGATCGCCGATGGCGTCGAGATTCTGCTCGGGGGCAACCACCGCACCGACTGGGTGACGACCTATCCGTTTCCAGCCCTGCCGGGGCTCTGGCCCGAGGCCGCCGCGATCGAGGGCAGTCACACCACGCGCGGTGACGTCACCATCGGCCACGATGTCTGGCTCGGCTCGCAGGCGATGATCCTCTCCGGCGTGACGATCGGCACCGGTGCCGTCGTGGCGGCACGGGCCGTGGTGACGCGGGACGTGCCGCCCTATGCCATCGTCGGCGGCAATCCGGCCCGGGTCCTGCGGTTGCGCTTCGACGAGGCTGATATTGCCTCGCTGCTCGCCAGCCGCTGGTGGAATTTGTCGCGCGAGCAGGTTGTGAAGCTTCTGCCGGACTTGATGTCGAATCGCATCGACGAAATTTTGTTGCCGGCTCACGATAGATGATACGCGGCTCGATCGCGTTCACCACGATGCGCTGATCTAGAGAAATTTCGGTTGTATATTTAGAAACAATTGTCCACTTGGGCAGGGCGCCTCACGGCGGCGTTCCGAGGGTGGCCTCGTTTCATGCACGCTTCTGCCTACGACAAGGCCCGTGTCTTTCGGGCAGCCTATCTCGCGGATTGCGAGAAGACACCCCTGACTGTTCTCGACGTGGGCTCGGCCATGGTCGACGGCCAGTGCCTCGCCAACCGCGCCGCGATGGCCAATGATTCCTGGCGGATGATCGGGCTCGATATCGAGCCGGGGCAGAATGTCGATGTCGTGGTCGCCGACCCCTATGACTGGAGCGAGATCGCCAGCGGTTCGGTCGATGTCGTCACCTGCTCGGAGGTCTTTGAACATGCGGAGTATTTCTGGATCACGATCCTCGAAATCGCGCGGGTGCTGAAGCCCCAGGGGCTCGCCTTCATCACCTCGCCAGGGGGCGGGCCGCGCCACCGCTTCCCGGTCGATTGCTGGCGCTTCTATGACGACGCCTTCCCCGCGCTGGCGCGCTATGCCGGACTGAACCTTCTGGAAGCGCAGGTCCAGTGGGTGCCCGCCTATCGCAAGGGCATCCAGTGGCGGGATTCGAGTGCCGTCATGCAGAAGCCCCTTCGCGATACTGCCGCACTGGCCGACGATGCTCTGCGGCAGACGATCGGAAAGAGCCTGCGCGGTCCTACACCGGCGATCGACGAAATCCTCACGGTGGCCGGCCGCAACAGCGTTCCCGAGACAACCGCCGTCACCAGTCCGATTCGCCCGCAACCGGGGCGCCAGGCTTTCGCCGCACGCGAGGCCGAGTTGCTCGCATCCGGAAACACGCTCCTCATGAAGACGCGGCTGGTGATGCGCCAGATGCGCGAAATCAGGCGCATCATCGCAACGCCCCTGAAGGATCTGCATCTCTGACGCGCCGCGAAGGCACGCCGGGTGCGGTCAGCCGGCCGTGACGAGCCGGCGCTTGAGCCCGAGCGCGGGCTTCTCGACCAGATGCCAGGACAGCCAGGCGATGACGAGGGTCGCGAGGAGTCCCGGCCAGAACAGCGTCATCACGCCGGCGGCGGGAAAGAGGGCGTGGCTCGCCTGCTGGATCGGCCAGCCATAGAGATAGACGCCATAGGAGAGGTCGGAGGGCGGCTCGCTGCGCCACCGGGTCAGCGCTGGATGGAGCGCCAGCACCAGCACGCCCCAGGCGGTCACCAGGTAGAGCGCGGTCTTGTAGGCCGGCGTCGGCGCGAGCAGGACGAGCGCGACGAGTCCGAGAGCAAGGCCCGGGAGCGACAGCGGCACACGTTCGCGGAACAGATAGATCAGCCCGCCCGCGAGGAAGATCAGTGGCAGGCGCAGAGCGGTCTCCACGCCCTTGGGGCCGTCGGGATCGACGATCTCCCGCAGCAGCACTGCGGCGAGTAGGACACCGCTCATTGCCAGAACCAGCTTCGGCCGGGTGCGCAGCCCGAGCAGCCCGCCGACAAGGACGCCGAGATAGCAGAGCGTCTCGTATTTCAGCGTCCAGACCGTCCCCATCGGAAAGGGCAGAGGATTGCGGTCGAAGACACCCGGCAGGGCCGAGGCGCTCTTGAAGGTGGTCAGAGTGCCGGTGATGAAGCGACGCAGCTGCGGATCGGCGAGATAGGCACCGAGATCGAGGCGGGTCATGGCTGCGCCGAGGCCGAGCGCGACGACCAGCGTCGCGGCCACGAGGCCCGGCGCGATGCGCAGCGTGCGGGAAACGAGATAGTCGCGCCAGCCGCGGCGGTCATAGCTCATCGTCACCAGGAAGCCGGAGATCGCGAAGAAGCCGTTGACCGCATGCTCACCCAGGGTGAAGCCCGTCGTCTGGGCCCAGGGTTCGTCCTCGACGCGCCCGGTGGCGACGCTGAAAGCATGCGAGACTACCACGGCCAGAGCCAGAACGAGCCGCAGCAGACCGAAATTGTTGTGAGGACCGGCCAGCCCTTCCGCGACCGTCGCATTGCGCAACGCCCTCATGGCTGCGACTCCAACCCTTCGTGAGCCAGCGCCGAGCGGCCGCGCAGCCAGGCGAGCGCCCCGGCCGCGGAGCCGGCATGAGCGGCCATCTTATCGCGCCTCATGATCAAGGCATAACCCGCTGCCTTGGCGAGGTTTTCGACGATCTTCAGCATCGACGGCCGGGGCAATCCGTATTTGCGGGCGACATATCCCTCCGACCAGGCAAGGTGCCAGCGCGCCTTGAAGCGACGCGCCACTGTCGGCGCGCTCGAGCGCCCTCGCCCGTGCCCGGCTTCGGCGGCATGGACATGGATCAGCGCGTGGCCGGTGTCTCGCAGGCGGCGGCAGAGGTCGTCATCCTCGTAGAACAGGAAGATCGCCGGATCGAAGCCGCCGAGCGTCCGGAAGACGTCGCGACGGATCAGCAGGCAGGCGCCCGAGAGGAAGGGCAGGCAGGCGTCGCCCTCGGGGATCGCCATCGCCCCACTGCGGTTGAGATGAGCCGGCGAGAGCAGCGAGCGCGGCTGCAGGAAGATCCGGCCCGAAGGCTCGACGATCCGCGGGGCGAAGAGGGCCGCGTCGGGATAGCGCTCGGCGGCTTTGAGCAGGGCCGCGACGGCGCCCGGTCTGATCTCGACGTCGGGATTCACGATCAGCACGAAGGGCGTGGCGGCGGCGGCGACGCCGCGGTTGTTGGCGCGGCCATAGCCCTCGTTGCGTGCGTTCGCGATCACGATCGCGCCCTGCTCCCGCGCCGTCGCGGCGCTGGCGTCGCTGCTGGCATTGTCCACGAGGATGGCCGGCACGCCCTCCGCGGCAAGCGCCGACAGGCAGGCCGGCAGGACCTCGGCACTGTCATGGCTGACAACGATGGCGGTGATCAGGCTCGCGGCGGGCATCGCCGCCTTGTGGCCGTGATGGCCGATCCGAGGCAAGCGAATTCAGCGACGGGTCAGTGCCACGACATCGCGCTGTACCGAGGCGCGCTCGGCGGGATCGCAGGCCCGCGGAGCCTTGTAGGATTTCACCGCGAAGGCGGCGTTTGCCATGGCGAAGCGCTGCCGCTCCTCCCGCGGCATCCGGCGGACGACCCGGCTGCGATCGACCGGCAGCCCGCAATCATAGGCGCGCGAGACCCGCGCGGCCGCGAATTCAGGCGTGCCCGGCGGAGGCCCCGCCGTGGTGCAGGCGGAAAGCCCGAGCGTCAGCGACAGGGCAGCGAGCCGTGGTGGGAGCCTCATGACGCGGCCGCTGGGCGTCAGAGGGCGCTGAAGTCGCCCGCGCGGATCCGCGTCATCTTCTCGCGGACCTCCGCACGCTCGCCGGCGTCGCAGGCGCGCGGCTTGACGCTCTGGTTGATCGTCTCCGCCTCCGAGACTGTGACATAGGTCGAGCGCGCGCTGGCGAGCTGCTCGGGCGTGGCGCCGCGGGCCTTCTCGGCCGCGATGAAGCCGTCGAGCGTGCTGCGGCTCGGCGCCCCGGCGCGGCAGGCGACCGAGCGCGAGACAAGGCTGGCGAGCTCCGAGGCGCGCGTGGCGCTCGGATTGGCCGGGCCGGTGACGCAGGCCGAGAGCGGCAGCGCCACGAGGCAGACGAGCGCGAGCGCGCGCACCGGAGCCGAAGCGGTCATGTCAATCAGCCGTTCTTCTCGGGCGCGTTGATGCGCAGATGCGCCTCGCGCAGCTGCTTCGGAGAGGCCTCGGCCGGGGCGCCCATCAGCAGGTCGACCGCCTGCTGGTTCATCGGGAACAGAGCGACCTCGCGCAGATTGGTGGCACCGGCCAGCAGCATGATGATGCGGTCGACACCGGCCGCCATGCCGCCATGGGGCGGCGCGCCGTACTGGAAGGCGCGATACATCCCGCCGAAACGCTCGATCACCGTCTCCTCGCCATAGCCGGCGATCTCGAAGGCCTTCACCATCGCCTCGGGCTTGTGGTTGCGGATGCCGCCCGAGGCGAGCTCGAAGCCGTTGCAGGCGATGTCGTACTGGAAGGCCTTGAGCGAGAGCGGATCCTCGCTCTTCAGCGCCTCCAGCCCCCCTTGCGGCATCGAGAAGGGGTTGTGCGAGAAGTCGATCTTCTTCTCGTCCTCGTTGTACTCGAACATCGGGAAGTCGACGATCCAGGCGAAGGCAAAGGCGTTCTCGTCGATCAGCCCGAGCTCCTGGCCGACCTTGTTGCGGGCGGCTCCGGCAAATTTGTAGAACTTGTCCGGGTTGCCGGCGGCGAAGAAGCAGGCGTCGCCGGGCTGCAGACCCATCTGGGCGATGATCGCGGCGACCCGCTCGGGCCCGATGTTGTTGGCGATCGGCCCCTGCCCCTCGCCGTCCTCCTTGATCATCAGGTAGCCGAGCCCGGGCTGGCCCTCGCCCTGCGCCCAGGAGTTCATGCGGTCGCAGAAGGCTCTGGAGCCGCCCTTCGGTCCGGGAATGGCCCAGACGCGGTTCTTCTCATCCTCGAGGATGCGCGCGAAGACCTTGAAGCCCGAGCCACGGAAATGCTCCGAGACGTCCTGCATCACCAGCGGATTGCGCAGGTCCGGCTTGTCGGAGCCGTATTTCGAGATCGCCTCGGCATAGGGAATGCGCGGCCAGTTCTTGGTGACCGACTTGCCGTTGCCGAACTCCTCGAAGATGCCGCCGATGACCGGCTCCATCGTCGCGAACACGTCCTCCTGCTCGACGAAGCTCATCTCGACGTCGAGCTGGTAGAACTCGCCCGGCAGGCGGTCGGCACGGGGGTCCTCGTCGCGGAAGCAGGGCGCGATCTGGAAGTAGCGGTCGAAGCCCGCCATCATCAGCAGCTGCTTGTATTGCTGCGGCGCCTGCGGCAGGGCGTAGAACTTGCCCGGATGCAGGCGGCTCGGCACCAGGAAGTCGCGCGCGCCCTCCGGCGAGGAGGCGGTCAGGATCGGCGTCTGGAATTCGGAGAAGCCGGCCGCCTTCATGCGCTGGCGCATCGAGTCGATGACTTTCGTCCGCAGCATGATGTTGTTGTGAAGCTTTTCGCGGCGCAGGTCGAGGAAGCGGTATTTCAGCCGCGTATCCTCGGGATATTCGAGATCGCCGAACACCGGCAGCGGCAGTTCGCCGGCCGCGCCCAGCACCTCGATGTCGGTCGCAAAGACCTCGACGGCGCCGGTGGGCAGGTTGGCGTTCTCGGTGCCGGCGAGGCGCGCCTTGACCTTGCCGTCGATGCGCACAACCCATTCCGAGCGCAGCGTCTCGGCGGTGGCGAAGGCCGGCGAATCCGGATCGATCACGACCTGGGTCATGCCGTAATGGTCGCGCAGGTCGATGAACAGCACGCCACCATGGTCACGGATGCGGTGGCACCAGCCGGAGAGGCGGGCCTGGGAGCCGATGTCGCTCTCGCGAAGGGCGCCGCAGGTGTGGGAACGGTAGCGATGCAGGGTCACGGGGATGATCTCTTTCGGGGTCGCCCGGAGGCGCGCCGCAGGCGGTCAAATCTGCCGGCGTAAGCACACGCGGGCGCGCGGCTTGTCAAGGATTCAGGTGGGATTCCGAACGCTGCGGACTCGACGCGGCGCCCCCTGCTCCGTTAAGCCCGAAGCATGAAGCTGATCACGACCACGGCCGACCTCGCCGACGCCTGCGCGCGCCTCGCCAGCCACCCCTTCGTCACGGTCGATACCGAGTTCCTGCGGGAGACGACCTATTATCCCAAGCTCTGCCTGATCCAGCTCGCCTCGCCCGACGAGGCGGTGCTGGTCGATCCGCTGGCGCCGGAACTCGACCTCGCCCCCTTCTTCGGGCTGATGGTCAATGAGGCCGTGGTCAAGGTCTTCCACGCGGCCCGGCAGGATCTCGAGATCGTCTGGATGCTCGGCCGGGTGCTCCCGACGCCGCTCTTCGATACGCAGGTCGCGGCGATGGTCTGCGGCTATGGCGACTCGGTCGGCTACGAGCAGCTCGCCAACGATCTCGCCAAGGCGCGCATCGACAAGTCTTCGCGCTTCACCGACTGGTCGCGCCGGCCGCTGAACGAAGCCCAGCTCGTCTATGCCGAGGCCGACGTCACCCATCTGCGCGAGATCTACCGGGCCCTGAAGGCCGATCTCGAACAGACCGGCCGCGAGAGCTGGGTCGCCGAGGAAATGGCGGTCCTCAATTCCCCGGCCACCTATGAGGTGAAGCCCGAGAATGCCTGGCAGCGCCTCAAGGGCCGCATCCGCAAGCCGAAGGAACTCGCCGTGCTGATGGAGCTGGCAGCCTGGCGCGAGCGCGAGGCGCAGCACCGCGACGTGCCGCGCCAGCGCGTGCTCAAGGATGATGCGCTGATGGACATCGTCCAGCGCGCGCCGCGTTCGGTCGAAGCCCTAGCGGAGCTGCGCTCAGTGCCCAACGGTTTCGAGCGGTCCCGCTCGGGCGGCGAGGTCCTGGCGGCGATCGAACGCGGGCTCGCGCTCGATCCCAAGACCCTGCCCCGGCTGGAGCGCGAACGCGGCCGCGGCGGCAACGGCGCGGTGCTCGACCTCCTCAAGGTTCTCCTCAAGGCGGTGGCCGAAGCGGAGCGCGTCGCGCCCAAGATCATCGCGTCCAGCGATGATCTCGAAGCCATCGCCGCCGATGACGAGGCCGACGTTCCCGCGCTGCAGGGCTGGCGACGCGGCGTGTTCGGGGAGAAGGCTCTGGCGCTCAAGAGCGGCGAACTCGGGCTGCGCATCGAGCGCGGCCGGGTCGTCGTCGGCTGAGCGGCGGGCTCAGACGCGGGCGATCTCCCAATCGCGGCCGAGCAGCTTGGCGAGCTGCTTCAGGCGGCCGATGACGCGGTCGCTGGCCAGCGGCGCCAGATCGTCGGGCAGCCGCAGCACCAGGCGCCCATCGACGCAGGTCGCGGGCATGCGCGGCAGCAGTCCCGCCATACCGGCCGAGAGCAGATAGGCGACGCGGAAGATCGCGGCGAGCAGCACAGCACGCTCGAGGATCGGCGGCGGCAGCAGCGCGCGCAGCGCGTTGGCAGCGGGTGAATCCGCTTTCAGCCCGGCATAGCGATGGAAGATGGCCAGCGCCAGGAAAGCGCGGCCGACATGGTCGATGCCGGTGAAATAGGCATGGGCGATGACATTCATGCTCTGCTCGCCGCGGTAATCGGGATGGGCGCGCCAGCCGATGTCCGAGAGCAGGCAGACGGATTCGATCAGCCGCGGCGACGGCTCGTCTCCGGGCAGCCCCGCCGTCTCGAGGATGGCGCGGCTCCAGGCGATCAGCTCGGCCGCATGGCGCGGGTCGCGGGCGCGCAGATGGTTGTAGTCGCGGGCGGCGCGCAAGAGCGGGTCGGCGGCGCGCTCTTCGTCGGAAAGCTGTTCGTGCAACAGCCCCTCGCGGACGCCCTGCGCCGAGATGATGACGGCGCGGGGCTTGCCGCGCTTGATCAGTTCGTCGAGCACCAGCGCGCCATAGGCCAGCAAGGGGCGCCGCGCCGAGGAAACGGCATCGATCGCGTCGAGCCCCGTCAGGTCGGCCTTCTCGACCAGCTTGACGAAATCGGCCACGTCCTTCGCCGGCAGCGTGTAGCCATGCATGACATTGAGCGGATAGTGGACCTGATGCTGGTGGAGCGTCGCCAGCGCGCGCCAGGTGCCGCCGACGGCATAGAAGTCGCGCCCCTTCATCGCCTCGATCTGCGGCAGCTTGTCGAGTTCGTCCTTGACGATCTTCTCAGCCGCCTTGAGCGAGTTCTTGGAGCGGTCCAGCAAGGCGAGGCCGCCGAGCGGCACGCTTGCCCCCTCCCCGACCGTGCCGCGCGAGACGGGAATGAGTTCCAGGCTGCCGCCGCCGAGGTCGCCGACGACGCCGTCGGGATTGTCGAAGCCAGAGAGAACGCCGAGGCCCGAGAGCACGGCCTCCCGGTCGCCGGAGATCAACTCAATCGGCTGGCCGATGGCCTGCTCGGCCCGGGCAATGAACTCGGCGCCATTGCTGGCATAGCGCGCGGCGGCGGTGGCGATGACCCGGATCTCGCCGACATGCATCGCCTCGCAGAGGATGCGGAAGCGCACCAGCGCCGCGATCGCCTTTTCGACGGCTTCGGGCGCAAGCCGCCCCGTGGTCGCGACCTGGCGGCCGAGGCCCGCCATCTCCTTCTCGTTGAAGACCTGGGCGGGCGCACGCGCGACCATCTCGTAGACGACGAGACGGACGGAGTTGGAGCCGATATCGACGATGGCGAGCGTTCCGGCCCCAAGCCCGAGCCGGCCGGGCGCGGTCAGAACGTCACGCTTTGCGCCCCCCTCGACGGGAGAGGGAGCGGGGGCTGGAATTCGAGAGTGATTTGCCACGTCCTGACAGACTCGGGTTCGTCATGAAGTACTTGTGAGCGTTGAACGACTCTTCGTTCGGCGCCGGGACAATGCGTCGGGAGCCGCCGTCCGGCAAGATCGTCCAGCTCTGTTCGTTGTCGAGGAAGTTCGCCAGCATGATCTGTTCCAGCAACTGCTGGTGGACCGTCGGGTTCAATATCGGCGTCAGCGCCTCGACGCGGCGGTCGAGATTGCGCGGCATCAGATCGGCCGAGGAGATGTAGAGCTTGGCCTTGGCGGAGGGCAGACCGTGCCCGGCGCCGAAGGCGTAGACGCGGGTGTGTTCGAGGAAGCGCCCGATGATCGACTTGACGCGGATGTTATCGGACAGGCCCGGCACGCCCGGACGTAGGCAGCAGATGCCGCGCACGACGAAGTCGATCTCGACGCCGGCCTGGCTGGCGTCATAGAGCGCATCGATGATCACGGGGTCGACCAGCGAGTTGCACTTGCCCCAGATCGCGCCCTTGCGGCCCGCCTTCACATGGGCGACCTCCTCGGCGATGTCGTCCAGCAGGCGCTGCTTGAGACCCACCGGCGAGACCGACATTTTCTCCAGCTCGGCCGGCTCGGCATAGCCGGTGATGAAGTTGAAGACTCGCGCCACGTCCTGCGACATCACCGGATCGGCGGTGAAGAAGGACACGTCCGTGTAGATGCGCGCGGTGATCGGGTGATAGTTGCCGGTCGCGATGTGGCAATAGGAGACGAGCTGCCCGGCCTCCCGACGCACCACCAGCGACAATTTTGCGTGGGTCTTCAGCTCGATGAAGCCGTAGACGACCTGCACGCCCGCCCGCTCCATCTCCTTGGCCCAGCGGATGTTGGCTTCCTCGTCGAAGCGCGCCTTGAGCTCCACAAGAGCCGTCACGGACTTGCCGGCCTCGGCGGCTTCGGTCAGCGCCTTGACGATCGGGGAGTTGGCAGAGGTGCGGTAGAGCGTCTGCTTGATCGCGACGACATTGGGGTCGCGGGCCGCCTGCTGCAGGAACTGCACGACGACGTCGAAGCTCTCATAGGGGTGGTGGACGAGCAGGTCCTTCTGCCGGATCGCGGCGAAGCAGTCGCCGCCATGCTCGCGGATGCGCTCGGGAAAACGGGCGTTGTAGGGCTTGAACTTCAGGTCCGGCCGGTCGACGCCGACGAGCTGCGACAGCTCGCTCAGCCCGATCATGCCCTCGACCTCGACGACCTCGTCCTCGTCGACCTTGAGCTCGCGCACGATCAGCTTGCGCAAATGTGCGGGCATTCCCGTGCTGATCTCGAGGCGGATGACGACGCCCAGCCGCCGCAGCTTGAGCATGGTCTCGAAGACGCGGACGAGATCTTCCGCCTCCTCCTCGATGTCGAGATCGGTGTCGCGGATGATGCGGAAGGAGCCGGTGCCCTTGACGTCGTAGCCGGGGAAAAGCTTGCCGATGAACAGCGAGACCGCGTCCTCCAGCGTGATGAAACGGCGCTTCTCCTCGCGGGCGAGATCGGGCAGCTCGATGAAGCGGTCCATCTTGATCGGCACGCGGATCAGCGCGTCGAGCTGTCGCCCGTCGCTGACGCGCTCCAGCGCCAGCGCGACGGTGAAGCCGAGATTGGGAATGAACGGAAAGGGATGGGCCGGATCGATCGCGAGCGGCGTCAGCACCGGGAAGACGTAGTTGAGGAAATAGTCCTCCAGCCAGACGCGCTCGGCCGGGCCGATATCGCCGGGCGACAGCAGCTGGATGCGGTTCTCGTGCAAGTCGCCGCGCAGCTCGACCCAGCGCGCCTGCTGGTCCCGCGTCAGGGCCGCGACGGCCTCGCCGAGGGCAGCGAGCTGGGCGGCCGGGGTCAGACCGTCCTGGCTCGGCGTGACAACACCGGCCTTGAGCTGCTCGCGCAGGCCGGAGACGCGGACCATGAAGAACTCGTCGAGATTCGCGGCCGAGATCGAGAGGAAGCGCAGCTGCTCGAGCAGCGGGTGATTCCGGTTGGAGGCTTCCTCCATGACGCGCCGATTGAACTGGAGCCAGGAGAGCTCGCGGTTCATGAAGCGGGCCGGCGAATCACGCAGTGGCGTCGGTTCCTCGGTGGGGGGGTGAGGCACAGCCTCGACGGCGCTGGGTTGCGTGTTCATGCGCTTGGCGCTCGTTCCGGTCGCTGCTCTGGCCACGGTCGTCTCCTTGCGCGTCTTGAGCCACCGTAGCGTGACGGTTCGATGACAACCATGTCATTTCCGTCCGAAGGCTCGCGGCTCGTGGCCTGCGTCGCCAGGCCCTCTTGCCAGCTGCGGCCGCCTCCTGTTTCGTGTCGCCGCGGGATTCCCTTCCCCCGGCGGCCTTGCTTGGTCGTCTGGACACGACAGAGGCCATTTTGAGCAGTTCTTCCCAGCGCGACGATGGCGACATCGTCTACCCGTCTGCCATTCCCTTCATTCTTGCGCATCTGGCCTGTTTCGGCGCCCTCTGGAGCGGCGTCACGGCCACCTCCCTCTGGCTCGCCCTCGGCCTCTACTGGCTGCGCATGTTCGCCGTGACCGGCGGCTATCACCGCTATTTCTCGCACCGTACCTACAAGACCAGCCGGATCGGGCAGTTCCTGCTCGCAGCGTTGGCACAGTCGACGGCGCAGAAAAGCGTGTTCTGGTGGGCCTCGAAGCATCGCCACCACCATCGCTATGCCGACACCGAGCATGATGTGCATTCGCCGGTGCAGACTTCCTTCGCCTATTCGCATGTCGGCTGGATCTTCAGCCGCGACCATCATGTCTTCGACGATTCGACCATTGCCGACCTGACGAAATTCCCGGAGCTGCGCTGGCTGCACCGCTTCGAGCTGGCGCCGGCGATCCTGCTCGCAGGGTTGTGCTTCCTGATCGACGGCTGGGCGGGGCTCTTCGTCGGCTTCTTCTGGTCGACGGTCGCTGTCTATCACGCCACCTTCTGCATCAACTCGCTCGCCCATGTGCATGGCGACAAGGATTATGTGACCGGTGACGAGAGCCGCAACAACTGGTGGCTCGCCATCATCACCATGGGCGAAGGCTGGCACAACAACCACCACGCCTATCAGTACAGTGTCCGCCAGGGCTTCCGCTGGTGGCAGATCGACCCGACCTACTACATCATCCTCGGGCTTTCGAAGCTGCGCCTGGTCTGGGACCTGAAGCAGCCCCCCCAGGCCGTGGTCGACCGCTCGCAGGCGCTGCCCCCGCGTGTGATCGAGCGCTCGGCCGAGCGCCTGGCGGCCTCAGTCCCGGTCGATCGGGTGGTCAGCGCCTTCCGCGAGGCCTATGCCTCGACCCCTGCCTTGCCCGAGCTGCACTGGCCGAGCCTGACGCTGGCCGAGCTGCGGGCGGCACTGGCCGATCTGCAGGAACGCGCCGGTGACCGCTTTGCCGAGATCCAGAACCAGGCCGCAGAGGCCTGGGCGCAATGGGATGCCTCAAGCTGGCAGCTGCCTGTCCTGCCCAGCCGCGAGCAGCTCAACGCCAAAGCCGCGGCCATGTTCGTCAAGACGCCCTCGCTCGACGCCATCGCCAACCGCGCCCACGAGCTGCTGGTCGAAGCGATGCATGCGCGGCTCGTCGCCCTCCCGGTCGAGGCCGGCCCGCGCCGCCTCGGCTGAGGCGGCTTCACTCCTCGGCGTAGAGGTGCTCCAGCGCCTCTGTCGCCAGAGGCCGCGTGACGCGGCGGCCGCGTTCGAGCGACAGCCTGTCGAGCAGGTCGACCAAGGTGCGCGCCGCGGCGAAGGAGCGCTCCATCCGCAGCGCCAGCATGTCGATGATCCCGGTGTCGACCACGAGCTGGCGGTCGATGAAGAGTTTGACGAGGACGGCGCGCAGCAATGCGTCGTCGGGGGGCTCGATCCGGGCCTCCGGCGCCAGCCGCAGCCGTGACAGCAGATCCGGCACGCGCAGACCCCACTGGTCGGGCGCCGTGCGGGCGGTGAGCAGCAGGTGGCCACTGCGCGCCTTGACCGCATTCATCAGGTGGAACAGCGCCGCCTCGTCTTGCAGGCCGCGGTCGCAATCCTCGACCACCAGCGCGCCGCCGGAGACGAGATGGGGCACCTTCGCATCCACCACGTCCGCCGCCGACACAGTCCAGGCGTGGGCACGCTTGGCCCAGATCGCCGCAAGATGGGTCTTTCCGGCGCCATCGGGCCCGACCAGGCGAAGCCAGGCATCCGGCCAATGCGGCCAGGCCTCGACCAGCCCATAGGCGGCCTCGTTCGACGGGCCGATCAGAAAATCCTCGATGCCGTGCCGGCTGTCGACCGGCAGGTCGAAGGCGAGCTGGCGCGGGCGCGGCAGCGGATCAGGCATCGGTCTCGATGCGAGCCTGCACGGCCGCCGCCTTGGTCGCGTCGCCGCCGTGATAGATGTTGCTGGCGAGATACTGCCGCAGCGCGAAGCGACACAGCACGCCGATGATCGCGGCGAGCGGCACCGCCAGCAGCAGACCGACGAAGCCGAAGAGCGAGCCGAAGGCGAGCAGCGCGAACATCAGCCAGACGGGGTGAACGCCGATCGAGTCGCCGACGAATTTCGGCTGGAAGATGTTGCCCTCGAGGAACTGCCCTGCGGCGAAGACGGCAAGCGTCGCCAGCGGCCAGGTCCAGTCCGGCCAGAACTGCACGATCGCGACACCGACGGAGAGCACGAGTCCGGTCAGCGAGCCGACATAGGGAATGAAGGACAGGAAGCCGGAGATGATTCCGATCAGCGCGCCGAAATTGACCCCGAGCAGGCTGAGTCCGACCGCGTAAAAGATGCCGAGCAGGAGGCAGACCAGCGCCTGGCCGCGCAGGAAGCCGGCGATGGCGACATCCATCTCGTGCAGCAGACCGCGGATGGTGTCGCGATGATCGAGCGGCAGCCAGCTGTCGACCGTGGCGCACATGCGGTCCCAATCGACCAGCAGATAAAAGGCGATCACCGGCGTCAGCACCAGCAGGGAAAACACGCCGACGATGGCCGTGCCGCCCGTCCAGAGCGACTGCAGGACGCTGCCGACCCATTTGGTCGCCTCGCCGACGAGATTGCCGAGCGAACTCTTGGCCTCTTCGGTCAGCGCCGTGCCGCCGAAACGCTCCAGCCAGGGGCCTCCCTGTTCGAGAACGAGGGTCTGGAGACGCTGCGCGTCCGCCGGCAGACGGGCCACCAGGCCAGCGAGCTGCTGGCCGAGCAGCGGCACCAGCAGGACGAGCGCCAGCACGAAGATGATCAGGAACACCACGAGGATGACGATCGTGGCGGCGAGCCGGCTCATCCCGATGCGCTCGAGGCGATCAGCCAGCGGGTCGAGCAGATAGGCGAGTGCCAGCGCCGCGATGAAGGGCAGCAGCACGTCGCGGAAGACGACGAGGAACAGCACGAGCACGGCGAGCGAGAGCAGCCAGAACCCGATTTGGCGTTGGAGTGTCATGGTCTGGCCTTTCGCGGATCCGGCGTCGCCGTCCACAAATGGATCGGCAGGCCCGAGGTTCCAAGACCTTTCCGCGTCACCCTCCACGGGCGGCGTCGCAAAGGCGCCGCCCGGGCCGGGTTTTCGCAATCAGTCGATGTCCTCGACCTCGACCTCGGTGCCGTAGACGCGCTGGGCGAGCGAGGCTTCCATGAACGGATCGAGTGCGCCGTCGAGAACCTCGGAGGGCGCGGTCGAGGACACGCCGGTGCGCAGATCCTTCACCAGCTGATAGGGCTGCAGCACATAGGAGCGGATCTGATGGCCCCAGCCGATATCGGTCTTGGAGGCCTGCTCGGCATTGGCCTTCTCTTCCCGCTTCTTCAGCTCCACCTCGTAGAGGCGTGCGCGCAGCATGTCCCAGGCCTTGGCCCGGTTCTTGTGCTGGGAACGCTCCTGCTGGCACGACACCGCGATGCCCGAGGGGATGTGCGTGATGCGCACGGCCGAATCGGTGGTGTTGATGTGCTGCCCACCCGCGCCTTGCGCGCGGTAGGTGTCGATCCGGCAGTCCGACTCGTTGATGTCGATGACGATGCGGTCGTCGACGACGGGATAGACCCAGACCGAGGCGAAGGACGTCTGGCGCCGCGCATTCGAGTCGAAGGGCGAGATGCGCACCAGCCGGTGCACGCCGCTCTCCGTCTTCAGCCAGCCATAGGCGTTGTGGCCCTTGAACTGGAGCGTGGCGGACTTGATGCCGGCCGTGTCGCCGTCCTGATACTCGAGCGTCTCGACCTTGAACTTCCGCCGCTCGCCCCAGCGCCGATACATGCGCAGCAGCATCTCGGCCCAGTCCTGGCTCTCGGTTCCGCCGGCGCCGGGATGGATCTCGAGATAGGTGTCGAGCATGTCGGCCTCGCCCGAGAGCAGGGTCTCGACCTGCAGGCGCGCGGCCTCGACCTCGACCGCCTTGATGCCGGCCTCGCCCTCGGCGATCGAGGCGGCGTCATCCTCCATCTCGCCGAGCTCGATGAAGGTCAGGGCGTCGTCGAGATCGCGCTCGAGCTTGAGGATGCCCTCGATCTGGGTTTCCAGCGAGGTGCGCTCGCGCATCAGCTTCTGCGCGGCGTCGGCATCGTTCCAGAAATCGGGGCCCTCCGAGAGGGCATTCAGTTCGGCGAGGCGGCGCTGGGCTTGATCCCAGTCAAAGATGCCTCCTCAGCAGTCCGATCGACTGCTTGGCGTTGTCGAGTTGCGTCTGGATTTCTGGGCGCATGCGAAAGGCCTTGATGAATCTGCCGTCGGGATAAGCGGGAATGGGCCCGGTGTAAACGGCATGACGGATGAGCCCGTCATGCTCGCCCTCATGGCAGCCCGTCGCTGGCGCGGACGTCAGTAAAGTCCCCCGGTGCCCGAGCCGACGGCGCGACCGCCGCCCGGGGCCACGCTGAAGGGCGTCATGCCGTCGCCGGCGGCACCGATCACCGAATAGCTGTCCGGCGGCGCGGTGCCGGGCTTGAAGGCTTCGAGGATGCCGCCCTCGCCGCCCGCGCGCATCCCGGTCTTGGGATCGACCCGGATCAGCTTGATGCCGGCCGGGACGCGGAACGGGGTGGCCGGCTTGTCCTTCAGGGCCGCCGCCATGAAGTCGCGGAAGATCGGCGCCGCATACTGGCCGGCCGTGGCCGAGGTACCGAGCGACTTCGGCTTATCGAAGCCCATATAGACGCCGACCGCGAGATCCGGCGAGAAGCCGACGAACCAGACGTCCTTGGCGTCGTTGGTCGTCCCCGTCTTGCCGGCGAGAGGCTTGCCGACCGACTTGACGACGGTCGCGGTGCCGGACTGGACGACGCTCTCCATGATCGAGACCATCTGGTAGGCGGTCAGCGGGTCGAGGACCTGGTCGCGGTTGTCGATCAGGCGCGGCTCGCGCTGGTCGGCCCATTTCTCGGCGTTGCAGCCTTCGCAGATGCGCTGGTCGTGCCGAAAGATCGTCGCGCCCCAGCGGTCCTGAATGCGGTCGATCAGGGTCGGGCGGATCTTCTTGCCGCCGTTGACGAGCATGGCGTAGCCGGCGGTCATGCGCATGACCGTCGTCTCGCCGGCGCCCAGCGACATCGAGAGCACGGGCAGCATGTCGTCATAAACGCCGAAGCGACGGGCATATTCCGCGATCAGCGGCATGCCGACATCCTTGGCGAGACGCACCGTCATCAGGTTCTTCGAGAACTGGATGCCGTAGCGCAGGGTACGCGGGCCGGTCGACTTGCCGTCGTAATTGTCCGGCCGCCACATGCCGAGCCCGCCGCCTTGGTCGATCTCGACCGGTGCGTCGAGCACGATCGAGGACGGCGTGTAGCCATTGTCGAGCGCCGTCGCATAGACGAAGGGCTTGAAGGAGGAGCCGGGCTGGCGCATCGCCTGCGTCGCGCGGTTGAATTCCGACTGGTCGTGGCTGAAACCGCCGACCATGGCCAGCACACGCCCCGAGAACGGGTCCATCACCGTGATCGCGCCGTTGACCTCCGGCAGCTGGCGCAGGCGCACCTGCCCCGGGCGGTTGTCCATCGGTTCGACATAGACGACGTCGCCGACCGAGACGGCCTGCGAGACGCGCGCCCGGCGGGTCCACTTGATCCCTTCCGGCCCCAGCGTGACGGTATCCCGGTCGTTCTTGAGATGGCCCGAAGCCTCACGGAGCGGATGCAGGCCGAGGCGCGCGCTGTCGCCCGCCACGTCGAGCACCACCGCCAGACGCCAGGGCGCGACGTCGCCGAGCACCGGCAGTTCGCCGATGGCGAGCCCCCAGTCACGGGCCGAGAGGTCGAGCTTCTGGATGGCGCCGCGCCAGCCGCGGGCCTCGTCGAAGCGCACCAGCCCGTCGACCAGCGCCTTGCGGGCCATCAGCTGCATCTTCGGGTCGACGGTGGCACGCACCGACAGGCCGCCCTCGAGCAGCTTCTTCTCGCCATAGCGATCCTGCAGCTCGCGACGGATTTCCTCGGCGAAATAGCCGGCGGCGATGTTGTTGGGCGAGATCGTGCGAGGATTGACGCCGAGCGGCTGCTTTTTCGCCGCTTCGCCGATCTCACGCTTGACGAAGCCGTTCTCGACCATGCGGTCGATGACGTAATTGCGCCGCTCGATGGCGCGCTCGCGGTTGCGGAACGGGTGCAGATCGGTCGGCGCCTTCGGCAGCGCAGCCAGGTAAGCCGCCTCGTGCAGGTTCAGTTCATGGACCGATTTGCCGAAATAATTCAGCGCCGCCGCGGCGATCCCGTAGCTGCCCTGCCCCGGCGCCGGTGCGCCGAGATAGATCTCGTTCAGGTAGAGTTCGAGGATCTTGTCCTTCGAGTAGGCCGATTCGATCCGCAGTGCGACGAGCGCCTCACGGATCTTGCGCTCGATGTTCTGCTCGGAGCCGACGAGGAAGTTCTTGGCCACCTGCTGGGTGATCGTCGAGGCGCCCTGGGGCCGCCTCCCGGCGGAGCGATTGCGGAAATTGGTGATCGCGGCGCGCACGAGACCTTCGGGGTCGACGCCGATATGCTTGTAGAAATTCTTGTCCTCGGCCGAGAGATAGGCGTCGATGATCAGCTTGGGAACGGCTTGGATCGGCAGATAGAGGCGGCGTTCGCGGGCGAATTCGGCAATCAGCGAACCGTCGCCGGCATGGACGCGCGTCATCACCGGCGGCTCGTAGTTCCGCAGCTGCGCCGAATCGGGCAGATCCTTCGAGTAGTGCCAGAGGAAGCCGCCCGCCACGACGGCGCCGATCACGAAAGCGATCGCGCCGGCGGCGAACAACCATCCGAACAGTCGCAGGATAAAGCGCATCTCAGGCCCTGGCCCTTGCTCATCGACCGGCCGGCGCAGGCGCCGGGACGGACCGTCTCAAATCACGTCTATAACATGACGGACATGGCCAAACCGTGGCCTCTCCGACACATGACGTCTCGTCGCTCCGGCCGTCAGCGCCGGTTCTCCGCCGCCTTGCCGCCGGGCGCGCGGGCATTGACGAAATAGCCCTCGACGGCCGCCGCCACCGCCGCGACGGCGCGTCCGCGCCACTCCGGCGAATTCAGCAGCTCGGCATCCTTGGGGCTCGACATGTAGCCCAGCTCGATCAGCACCGAAGGCACGTCGGGTGCGCTCAGCACCCGGAAACCGGCCGAGCGCAGCGGGACCTTGTGCATCTTCACCGAGCCGCCGAGCGTCTCGACGAGATTGCGGGCGAAGACCGAGGAGAACGTGCGGGTCTCTCGCTTGGCGAGATCCATCAGGATGCCGGCGACATCCTGCGTGTCCTCCCGCGCCTCGAGGCCGGCCACCGCGTCGGCCTGGTTCTCCTTCGCGGCCAGCCGCGCGGCCTCGGCGTCGGTGGCGCGTTCCGAGCCGGTGTAGACGGTGGCGCCGCGGACGTCCTGCGCCTGCGTGAGCGAATCGGCGTGGATCGAGATGAAGAGGTCGGCCCCCGCCGCCCGGGCGATGGCGACGCGTTCGGCGAGGGGAACGAATCGATCGTCGTCGCGCGTCATCAGCACGCGATAGCGGCCGCTCGCCTCGAGTTGGTCCCGCAGCTTCGTCCCGAAGGCGAGCACGACGTTCTTCTCGGAGATCGAGGCGACGACGGCGCCGGGATCGATGCCGCCATGGCCGGGGTCGATCACCACCGTCTGCCGGGTTTCGCCGGCTGGTTTGTCGGCCGGAGGCTCCACCCCGGTTGGCGCGGCTTCGCGCGTCGGCGTGCGGGCGACGGCCGCCTGGAACTCGGCGCGGGTCGCGCGCCGCAGCTCCACCACGAGTTCGCCGAAGCCGCCCCTGACCGGGCGCGTTTCGGCCTTCACCACCACAGCGGGCTGGGTGAGATCGATGACGATCCGCGCCCTGTCGGCGGTGAAGAGGCCGAATCGGAACGCGCCGACGAAGCCCGCTCCCTTCCGCGCCACCGCTGGCTGGATCTGAAAATTGTTCGAGGGCATGTCGATCACGACACGGTCGGGCCCGGCCAGGACGGAGGCCGTGACGTCGACGGGGCGTGACAGCGCCATCACCAGCCGCACCGTCTCGCCGGCCTGTTCCAGCCGTGCATCGGTGGCGACCGGCAGTTCCGCCGGTGGCCTGCCATTCGCAACGGCCTGCCCCGCCCAGGCGAGGCCCATCGCGACCACCGCCGACATCACGGTCAGGCGCAGGGCGCCGGCCGCGACACGGGAAACACGGGGCAGGATCGTGGGAGGCGTCAGGTTCATCGTCCGAACTGTCGTCACCAAGGCTTAACCATAGCGACGCAACATCCTAACAGGGCGTTACCATGGGCCGGCCTTCGGGTGAACCGGCGCGCAGCGGGAGCGACGAGGCCGCTCCGCGATGTGACTTGCAAAACACGCTCACCTGTCTGTAATGGGGAAGGTTGCCTTGCAGGGCCGCCCATGGTGCGCATCCGGTCCGGAAGGGCCGTCGGCGTCCGGGGCCAGGCTGCAAGTCGGCAACCTCAACGGATCGTCCGCAGACGGCCGGTGCCGGTGCCCGTGTCATGCAGCATCAGGCCGACGTCTCGCGAGCGTGCAAACGCGGTGGGCCTGGTCTCCTCGGAGCGGGCGTGCCGCAGGTCAGGACAGATGTCGGGGCATACGACGCCGCTTGGATCATCGGTGACTCGTCAATACCTGCGGGACGGTGCGGGGCCTTCGGCCCGGCCGGATTTCCCGAGCCGCTCTTCTGTCTCGACCGAACACTTCCCCGTCCCAGATGCCGGCGCTCGCCGGCCTTTGCTCCTGCAACAAGCCGGCGCTCGCCGGCCTCTGCGCGGCACCCCTGCCCGCGGCAGCGGACCTTCGTCCGCAGCCCGGCGGGTTTCGGCGGCCGTGCCCATGGAACGTCAATATGGCCAACAAGATGCTCATCGACGCCACCCACCCGGAAGAGACCCGGGTCGTGGTCGTCCGCGGATCGCGTATCGAGGAATTTGATTTCGAGGCCGCCAGCCGCAAGCCGCTGCGCGGAAACATCTATCTCGCCAAGGTCACCCGGGTGGAGCCCTCGCTCCAGGCCGCCTTTGTGGAATATGGCGGCAACCGTCACGGCTTCCTCGCCTTCTCGGAGATCCATCCGGATTACTACCAGATCCCCGTCGCCGACCGGCAGGCGCTGCTGGCAGACGAAGCCCGTGCCGACCGCGAGGAGGAGCGCGACGAGGAGAAGCGCGAGAAGCGCGGTCGTCGCGACCGCGGCCGTCGCGGCGACCGGGACGGGCGTGCCAAGAAGGCTTCGTCCGACGAGACGGTGAGCGCCGAGGCGGTCGAGCTCGCCGACACCGCGCCGACCGACGAGAGCGCACCCGCCTCCGCTGAGGAAGTCGCCGCCGCCATCGCCGAGTCGGCCGGTGAGGATGCGGTCGCGGAAGCCACCCCGCAGGCCCGCGACAACGAGGACGACGCCGCTGGCGACCGCGAGCCGGCCGAGGCGCGCCGCCGCTCCGAGGACGACGAATCGGGCGACGAGAACGGCCAGGACGACGGCGACCAGGAGGAGCCCGAGCAGCTCGGCGGCGGCGACGCCCTCGACGACATGCCCGAGCGTCCGCAGCGCAGCTCGCGCCGCCAGTACAAGATCCAGGAGGTGATCAAGCGCCGCCAGATCATCCTGGTGCAGGTCGTCAAGGAAGAGCGCGGCAACAAGGGCGCGGCGCTGACCACCTATCTCTCGCTCGCCGGGCGCTACTCGGTCCTCATGCCCAACACCGGCAAGGGCGGCGGCATCTCGCGCAAGATCACCAATGCCGAGGACCGCAAGCGCCTGAAGGAGATCGCCCAGGAGCTCGAGGTTCCGGAGGGGATGGGCCTGATCCTGCGCACGGCCGGTGCCTCGCGCACCAAGGTCGAGATCAAGCGCGACTACGAATATCTGATGCGGATGTGGGAGAGCGTGCGCGAGCTGACGCTGGCCTCCGTCGCGCCGGCGCTGGTCTATGAGGAGGGCAACCTCGTCAAGCGCTCGATCCGCGATCTCTACAACAAGGACATCGACGAGGTTCACGTCGCCGGCGACGAGGCCTATCGCGAGGCCAAGGACTTCATGCGCATGCTCATGCCGAGCCATGCCAAGAGCGTGAAGGCCTATCGCGAGCAGACGCCGCTCTTCGCCTCCTTCGGGATCGAGAGCCAGCTTGACGCGATGTTCTCCAACACCGTGACGCTGAAGTCCGGTGGCTACATCGTCATCAACCAGACGGAAGCGCTGGTCGCGATCGACATCAACTCCGGGCGCTCGACCCGCGAGCACAACATCGAGGACACCGCCCTCAAGACCAATCTCGAAGCGGCGGAGGAGATCTCCCGCCAGCTGCGCCTGCGCGACCTCGCCGGTCTCATCGTGATCGATTTCATCGACATGGAGGAGAACCGCAACAACCGCGCGGTCGAGAAGAAGCTGAAGGAGTGCCTCAAGGACGACCGCGCCCGCATCCAGGTCGGCCGGATTTCGGCCTTCGGCCTGCTCGAGATGTCGCGCCAGCGCATCCGCACTGGCGTGCTCGAGAGTTCTTCCGTGCCCTGCCCGCATTGCGCCGGCGCCGGCATGATGCGCTCGGCCTCCTCGGTGTCGCTGCAGATCCTGCGCGCGCTGGAGGAGACGCTGATCAAGAGCGCCTCGCACAACCTCAACGTCCGCACGCGGCCTGAAGTGGCGCTCTATGTGCTCAACCAGAAGCGCGCGCATCTCGCCGACCTGGAAGCCCGCTTCAACGTCGCGATCACGATCTCGACCGATCCGACGCTGCTCGGCACCCGCTATTTCGAGGTGGAGCGCGGCGAGTTCGTCGGCAATGAGGGGCGCATCGTCCCGTCCCCGATCAAGGCGGAAGCCGTGCTGTCGGATGCCGACGAGGAGGCGCTCGACGCCGCTGCGGAAGCGGAAGCGCTCGATGCCGAGAACGGCGGCGAGACCGATGCCGTCGCCACCGGCGGTCGCGAGGAGCGGCCCGAGGGCGAGCGTGGCGAGGGCGGGCGCAAGCGCCGCCGCCGGCGTCGTCGTCGGCGTGGCGGCGAGCGTGACGCCAATGGCTTGCGTCTCGACGGCGGCAGCGACGATGCCGATGGCGGCGATGACGAGGGCGACGAGGACGGCGACGAGCAGACCGCCGAGGGCGCGTCCGATGGCGGCGTGACCGCGTCCGACGCGGTGACCAGCGCCGCCGAGCCGGTGGCCGCGCCGGCCGAACCCGTCGCCGAGGAGAAGCCGAAGCGCGCCCGCCGCGGCCGCAAGCCCAAGGGTGAGGCCGAGCAGCCGCTCGAAGCCACTGCGGAGACGGTGACTGCGGAGGCGCCCGCAGCCGAGGCCGCTCCGGCCGAGGCGGAGAAGCCCAAGCGCAGCCGCTCGCGCAAGAAGGTCGTGCCGATCACCGAGGGCGGCGAGACCATCGAAGCGGCTGCCGCTCCGGCGGAGCCGGAGGCCCCTGCAGCAGTCGCTGCTGCGCCCGCCGCCGAGCCCGAGGTCGCCCCGGCTCCCGCACCGCGCGTGGTCGAGGAGCCGGTCGCCGTGGTGTTGACGCCGCCCGATCCGGACCGCCCGAAGCGCGGCGGCTGGTGGAACCGGCTGGCCGGACGAGGCTGACGATCAGGGGCCGCTGCGGGACACCGCAGCGGCCTTTTTCTTGCCGGGCGTGTCATCCGCTGGGGACCTCTGGTCATGCCGCCGCCGCGCAACCGTGAAAAACAGGTTCTCATCGTTCTCGGCGCAGCGACGCTCAGCGGCCTTGCATGGCTCGGCTGGAAATGGCTGGGCGGCTTCGGCGTCGCGCTTCTGGGCCTTCTGGTGCTTTTCGTCGCTGTCCGGGTCGAGCTGGAAGGCGACCGGCCCGTCGGCACACAGACGACACCGGAAGCCTATGCGAGGCATTTTCGAAACGAAGCCGACCAGTCACCGACGGATCGCGCCGGCCGCCGGGCCGAGATCGCTTCAGTGGTCTCGACGGCGCGGCTCTTCGTCATGGCAGGCGCGATACTGGCGACCACGGGGTTCGCTCTGCTGTTCACCGGTTTGGGTCAACGCAGTCTTCCCGAGCTGTTCTGGGTCTTGGGCGATATTTCGATCTCGCTTTTCCAGAAGGGCAAGCATTGGTAGCGCGCTGTCGGAGAATGGCTCGCGGTCCAAGGAGCCTTCGGCGAGACAGGCTATCAGCCCGCCGCCGGCGCCAGCGGGCTGGGCGGCGGCACCGCGGCGATCGCGGCTGCGCCCGAGGTCGAACCGCCCTCACCGCCGCGCACGGTGACCAGATTCGAGGCGAAGGGCACCTTGGCCTCGTTCAGCGCGCGATAGACCCGCTTCAGCGCCTCGCGCTGCAGCGTCGAGGCCTGGGCTGGTTTGGCGGTGAATTTGAGCCGGATGACGACCGCGCTGTCGGTGATGTCGGCGACGCCCTGCATCTTGAGCTGGGCGATGAAATGCGGCCCGAATTCGGGGTCTTCGAGCAGGGCCAGCCCGACCTTCTTGATCGTCTTGCGGGCCTGCTCGATGTCGGCCGAATGGTCGAGCCTGACGTTGAACTTGATCGTCGCCCAGTCGCGGCTGGCATTGGTCAGCTGCTGGATCTGGCCGAAGGGGATGGTGTGGATCTGCCCGCTCTGGTGGCGCAACTGCATCGAGCGCAGCGAGATCTTCTCGACCGTGCCCTTCAGCCGGCCGGTGTCGACATATTCGCCGACGCGGAAGGCGTCCTCGAGCATGAAGAAGACGCCGGAGACGATGTCGCGCACTAGGGCCTGCGAGCCGAAGGAGATGGCGAGGCCGAGGATGCCGAAGCCGGCGAGCAGCGGGCCGATATCGACGCCCATGCGCGACAGCACGATCAGGATCGTCAGACCTAGCACTGCGCCCAGCACGACCCCGCGCAGAACCGGCAGCACGGTCGCGAGACGGGAGGGCACGCTGTCGCCGGTGCCCTCTTCCTCGTCGGCATGGCCGGAGGCGCGGGGTTTTGGCGCACAGGCGTCGAAGAAGACGCGCAGGAAAACGAGGGCCACCCAGCCGGCGAAGGCGAAGATCGCAACGCCGGCCGCCTGCCGCGAGAAGGCGGTGAACTGCGCCGTGCTGAGGCCGACGAGCAGCCCGGCCCAGAGCCGCGCCAGAACGAAAAATCCGGCGGCCCAGAGAATGCCGACGGCAGCCGCGCGCAATGCGGCGCCCGTCGCCAGAGAGAGCGGAGTCGCGCCCTCGGCCATGGCATGGCGGGCGGCGCGGCAGTCGAGCCAGCTGCCGATTCCGACGGCGAGGATCGGGATGATGACGATTGCCGTCTGGGTCAGGGCCGCGGCCTCGGCCCAGCGGCCGCCATCCGACATCATCGCCGCGGCACGTCCGACCGCCCAGAGCGCCAGCGCCGTCGCCATGTAGAACCAGGGCGCCGAGAGCGCGATCAGGCGCCGCCAGGGGCCGGGTTCGGGCGAACCCTTCAGGATCAGGGCGGCAAGATCGCCGCGCAGATCGTAGAACCACCAGAGCTTGAAGGCGACCCCGATGAGGCCGGTGACCATCAGCAGACCCGCCAGCGGCTGTGGGCCGGAGCCGACCCGGCCCGCCAGCAGCAGCGCCACGATGATGAGCGGCGTCACCACCGAGTAGAATACGAGGAAGCCGAAATGCCGCTCTGCCCGCGGCAGCGGCATGATGCGCCGCTCCGGCACGCCGGGCGAAAGCAGGAAGCGCCCGACAGCGAGATGAAGGGCACCGATGGCGGCGCCGTTGGCCACCGTCGTGATCGCCGCTGCGGCGATGTCCGGGTCTGGCAACCAGGCATTGCGCGCCAGCCGCGCCGCCAGGAGGGCGAGGACGATGGTGCCGACATCCTGCAGGAGGCCCCATGATGAGGCGATCAACCGCGGAGTGAATTCGGGTCCCTGCGGGCGCATCCGGCTTGCGAAGAAGCCGGCGCTGGCACGGCGGAACGCGCCCGCCGCCGCGAGCGCCAAAGCGATGATGAGCACGAGGCGCATTTCAGCAGACAGGCCGGTCAGGCCGTTGCGTCTGGCTTGCCAGGCCCGCCTCCAATCATCGGCGAGCTGCCCGATCCGGGGCACGGAGGCGACTCCGTAATCGACACCCTCGACCAGATGATCGACGAAAGCCTCGACCTGGGCCGTGGTGGAGGGAGCCGCGCTCTCGCTCGGCGCCGCGGCCTTGGAAGGGGCTTCCGGTTTGGACGGAGCGCTCGCAGGCTTCACCGCGCCAGGTGTGCCGCCGATGCGGATTTCGACCTGGCGCCCGTCGCGCGACAGCGCCTCGACCATGCGGCTGACGGTTTCGGGCGCCTCGTCGCCCGAGAGCGTCAGGATGACCGGCGGCTGTGCGGGAGACTGCGCCCGGCCCGACGGAGCCACCGCCAGGACGAGGCCCATAGCTCCCACCGCCGCGATCAGCCTGCGAGCGCCGAATCCCGAACCCATCTCGTCACACTCCCCAGCGTCACGCCGATTTGGCGCCGCAGCGGGAGGCTTGGCAAGCGGCGGCTAGATCCGCCGCTGCAGCCAGGCGCCAAGCCGCGAGACGGCCTCCTGGCATTCAGCCAGAGAACCCGCAAAGGACAGCCGGACCGTGCGGGCGCCGCGGCCTTCGTCGAAATCGAGTCCCGGCGTGATCGCCACGCCCGCTCCGTTCAGAACATCGCGGCAGAAGCTCATGGAATCGTTCGAATATCGCCCGATGTCGCAGTAGATGTAGAAGGCGCCGTCGACGGGCAGGAAATCGCCCAGGCCGATCTGCGGCAGCGCTTCCAGCAGATAGGCGCGGTTTTCGGCATAGCCCGCCTTGATCGCCTCGCATTCGGCCGTGGCCTCGAAGGCGGCCTCGCCCGCGACCTGGCTCAGATAGGGCACCGAGATCGAGAGGTTCTGCTGCAGCCGCTCGATCGTCCGCACCAGCCGCTGCGGCACGACCAGCCAGCCGACGCGCCAGCCGGTCATGCAATAGTACTTCGAGAAGGAGTTGACGATGATCGCGTCGGGGTCGGCCGAGAGCGCCGTCGTCGCCGGCTGGTCATAGGTCAGGCCGTGATAGATCTCGTCGGAGATGTACCAGAGGCCGAGCCGGCGGCACTCCGCGGCCACGGCGGCGATGGCGTCGGGCGCCATGACCACACCGGTCGGATTGGCCGGGCTCATGGTCAGCACGCCGGCCAGCGGTTTCTCGCGATGCGCGCGGGCGATGAGGTCCGGCATCAGGGCGAAGCGGGTCTCGGGGCCGACCTCGATCGCCACGGGCTCGAGCCCGAGCGCGATCAGGATGTTGCGATAGGCGGGATAGCCCGGCGCCGTGATCGCGATGCGGGCTCCCGGCTGGAAACAGGCGAGGAAGGCCAGGATGAAACCGCCCGAGGAGCCGGTCGTGACCACCACGCGCTCGGCCGCCACATCGACGCCATAGGCTTCGGCGTAATGTCGGGCGATGCGGGCTCTCAGCGAATCCGTCCCCAGCGCCTGGGTGTATCCGATGCGGCCATCGTCGAGCGCGCGCGCAGCGGCGGCGCGGATCGAGGCCGGCGTCGGCGCCGAGGGCTGGCCGACCTCCATATGGACGACCGAGCCGCCGCTACGCTCGATCGCCGCCGCCTGGTTCATCACGTCCATGACGATGAAGGGCTGGACGCGCGCGGCGCGGGCAGCTGCCTGCAGGCTCTTTTGCCGGCCAGGGGCGGATGGCGTGGCAGTGTCTGGCATGGTCTCGTCCCGAGCGGGTTGGCTTGCCGGCGGGCGTAGCCGAGCCGTTCCCGCCCTGCAACCGGTGGCAAAGCTGTGAATTGACGCCCGCGCCGCGAGAGCGGAGAAGCGGTTCGACATCAGAACCGGTCCCGCGCCGGAACCGAAAAGGACGATTCGATGGCCCTCCCCACCCCGCTCCGGCGTTTGGCCGGCCTCCTGCCGGCGCTGGCTCTCGGCCTTGGCCTCGCGGCCTCGACCTCGGCCCTGGCGCAGACCGCGACGCCTTCCCAAGGCCTCACCGCCGAACAGCGCAAGGCCATCGTGGCCCTGATTCGCGAGACGCTGCTGCAGAACCCGGAGATCATCCAGGAGGCGATGATCGAGCTTGAGCGCCGCAATGCCGTCGCTCAGGCGGATGCGCAGCGCAGCGCCGTCCTGGCGGAGAAGGCGAAGCTCGTCGATCCGGCGACCTCGGCCATCGTCGGCAACCCGCAGGGTGACGTCACCATCGTCGAGTTCATGGATTACAATTGCGGCTTCTGCAAAAGGGCGGTCGAGGACGTCCGGGCCCTCGTCAAGGAGGATCCGAAGCTCAAGGTCGTGATCAAGGATTTCCCGATTCTGGGACCCGACTCGGTCGAGGCGAGCCGCGTCGCGGTTGCGGCCATGACTCAGCTGCAGGGACAGAAGTACTTCGATTTCCACAACAAGCTGATGGCGACCAAGGGCCGGATCAACGGCGCCAAAGCGCTTGAGGTCGCCAAGGAGGCTGGCGCCGATGTCGAGCGGCTGAAGAAGGACATGGAATCCGCACAGACCAAGGGGGTGATCGAGGATACGGTGGCGCTCGGCGACCGTCTCGGTCTCACCGGCACCCCGGCCTTCATCCTGGGCGACGAGGTCGTGTTCGGCGCTGTCGGCGCGCCGGCCCTCAAGCAGAAGATCGAGGCCGTGCGCAAATGCGGCAAGACGAGCTGCAGCGGCTGAGCCTGTCGAACGCCTGACGCGCCGTCAGACTTCCCCTGCCGGCTCGCAGCGTCTATGAGGGCGGCGTCCGCCGCCTTCGGGCGGCGCTGGAAACACCTGCGCCATGGTCGCCGTCCACGTCCTCAACGGTCCCAATCTCAACCTCCTCGGCACCCGCGAACCCGCCACCTACGGCGCGGTGACGCTGGCCGGCGTCGAGGAGCGGCTGAGGGCGAAGGCCGGGGCGGCCGGCGTCGAGCTCGTCTTCAAGCAGACCAACTATGAGGGCGAACTCGTCACCTTCATCCAGCAAGCCGGGCTGGCGGGGGCGGGCATCGTCATCAATGCCGGCGCCTACACCCATACTTCCGTCGCCCTGCGCGACGCGATCAAGGGCACGGACGCGCTGGCGATCGAAGTCCATGTCTCCAATGTCCACGCCCGCGAGGAATTCCGGCACCATTCCTATATGGCGCCGGTCTGCGTCGGCGTGATCTGCGGCTTCGGCGTCGCGAGCTATGACCTTGCTTTCGACGCGATCGTGCCGCTTCTGCAGAAGCGCGCCACCAAGCCGGCGGCCTGATCCGCACCCCACCCCCGCGGGCCTGCGCGCCCGATCCAAGACCACGAAGACGGTGAAACCGCCATGGCGACCAAGAGTCCGATCGACCCCGAACTGGTGCGCGAACTCGCGCAATTGCTGAACGAGACCGATCTCAGCGAGATCGAGGTCGAAAAGGGCGATCTCAGGGTCCGTGTCGCCCGGACGCTGACGGCGACCGTGCAGGTGCCCGCCACCGCGCCGATGATGGCGGCGGCTGCTCCCGCCGCGGCGCCCGCCGCCGCTCCGGCCCCGTCGGATGCCAAGGCCGCCGCCGCCCATCCCGGCGCCGTGCCGTCCCCGATGGTCGGCACCGCCTATCGCCGGCCGTCGCCGGACGCCAAGCCCTTCGTCGAGATCGGCTCGGTGGTGAAGGCCGGCGAGCGGATCCTGCTGGTCGAGGCGATGAAGACCTTCAACGACATCGTCGCGCCGCGCGCCGGCACGGTCGTCGCGATCCTCGTCGAGGACGGGCAGCCCGTCGAATATGGCGAGCCGCTGCTGGTGATCGAGTGAGCGGCCCCGGGAACGGCGAACGCAAGATGTTCGACAAGATCCTGATCGCCAACCGGGGAGAGATCGCGCTGCGCGTGCTGCGCGCGGCGAAGGAGCTCGGCATCGCCACCGTCGCGGTGCATTCCACGGCCGACGCCAACGCCATGCATGTGCGCCTCGCCGATGAGAGCGTCTGCATCGGCCCGCCGAGCGCGCGCGAGAGCTATCTCAACATCCCTGCCCTGATCGCCGCCTGCGAGATCACCGGCGCCGACGCCGTCCATCCCGGCTACGGCTTTCTCTCCGAGAACGCCCGCTTCGCCGAGATCCTCGAGCGGCACAACATCGCCTTCATCGGGCCCAAGGCCGAGCATATCCGCTCCATGGGCGACAAGATCGAGGCCAAGCGCACGGCCAAGGCGCTCGGCATCCCCTGCGTGCCAGGCTCCGAAGGCGGCGTCACCGACGATGCCGAGGCCCTTCGCATCGCGGCCGAGATCGGCTTCCCGATCATCATCAAGGCGGCGTCCGGCGGCGGCGGCAAGGGCATGAAGGTCGTGCGCAGCGAGGACGAGATGTCCGTCGCGCTGTCGACCGCGCGCACCGAGGCCAAGGCTAATTTCGGCGACGACGCGGTCTATATCGAGAAGTATCTCGAGAAGCCGCGCCATATCGAGATCCAGGTGCTCGGCGACGGCCGTGGCCATGCGATCCATCTCGGCGAACGCGACTGCTCGCTGCAGCGCCGTCACCAGAAGGTCTGGGAGGAAGGCCCCTCGCCCGCGCTGAACGCCGGCGAGCGCGACCGGATCGGCGAAATCTGCGCCGAAGCGATGAAGAAGCTGCAGTACCGCGGCGCCGGGACGATCGAGTTCCTCTACGAGGACGGCGAGTTCTATTTCATCGAGATGAACACGCGCATCCAGGTCGAGCATCCGGTGACCGAGATGATCACCGGGATCGACCTCGTCAACGAGCAGATCCGGATTGCGGCCGGCATGCCGCTCTCGATCCAGCAGAAGGACGTGGTGATCGAGGGACATGCCATCGAATGCCGGGTCAATGCCGAGCATCATGCGACGTTCCGGCCGTCGCCGGGCAAGATCGTCTCCTTCCACACGCCGGGCGGTCTCGGCGTGCGCGTCGATTCGGCGGCCTATCAGGGCTATGTCATCCCGCCGCATTACGACTCGCTGGTCGGCAAGCTGATCGTGCATGGCCGCAACCGCGCCGAGTGCCTGATGCGCCTGCGCCGCTCGCTGGACGAGTTCGTGGTCGACGGCGTCGACACGACGCTCCCGCTGTTCCGCACGCTGGTGCGCAATCCGGACATCCTGAACGGCGACTACAACATCCACTGGCTCGAGAAATTCCTCGCAGCCGGCGGCATGGACGAGACGGGCGGCGCCTGAAGCCATCCGTCATGGTCGGGCTTGACCCGACCATCTCCGGCAGAATTGCGCTTTCGTGTCTCGAGATGGTCGGGTCAGGCCCGACCCTGACGCGCCATCATCTGCCGTTTGACTCCGCCTCGGCTCCGCGCTCCCCTGCGCCCATGAAGGCCCGCTCCATTCCCGTGCGCACGCCCGAGATCACGCCGGAGATCATGCTGCGCGCCTATGCGGCCGGCATTTTCCCGATGGCGGAGACGGCCGATGACCCGAACCTGTTCTGGGTCGAGCCCGAAATGCGCGGCGTGATTCCGCTCGACGGCTTCCACCTCTCGTCGCGGCTGGCGCGGACGGTGCGCTCGGAGCGCTTCGAGATCCGGGTCGACAGCGATTTCGAGGCCGTCATCGCGGCCTGTGCCGAGTCGCGGCCCGACCGGCCGGACACCTGGATCAACCGGCGCATCCGCGAGATTTTCGGCGCGCTCTACCGCATCGGCCATGTCCATACGGTCGAATGCTGGCGCGAGGGGCGGCTCGTGGGCGGGCTCTATGGGCTGGCGCTGGGCGGCGCCTTCTTCGGCGAGAGCATGTTCCACCGCGAGACCGACGCGTCGAAGGTCGCGCTGGTGCATCTCGTGGCGCGGTTGCGGCTCGGCGGCTATCGCCTGCTCGACGCGCAGTTCCAGACCGCGCATCTCGCGCAGTTCGGCACGCAGGAGGTGCCGCGGGCGGCTTACCGGCTGCTGCTCGAGCGCGCGCTGTCAGCGCCGGGCGATGGTGCCGTGTGGGCACCCGGGTGCCGGGTCAGCGGTGCACAGGCCGTGGCAAGCGTCACGTCGGGCTGAGGGCAGCCTCAGTTGCCGCCGGTCGGGTCGCGGCCGGGATTTGTCGGGAAATAGCGCTGGGTCGGCGCCTGACGCGGCGCGACCGGAACGCCTTGCGGCGGTGCGACGTCGATACGCTGGCCGGGCGGCGGGACGACCGGCCCCGGTGCTCCCGGCGGCGGCAGGCCGGGCTGCTGGTTGACGTCGCGCGACGGAGTGCGCGGCCGGCGCGGCTCCTCCGGCACGGGCGCCTCCGGCTCCTTCGGGTCAACCACCAGTTCGGTGCCGCCTTTGCAGTCGGTCAGCCAGACATCGTAGATCGCATGCTCGACGCCATGCAGGCCGGGGCTGGCGGCATACATCCAGCCGGTGAAGATGCGCCGGTACTCGTTGTTGAAGGTGACCTCGTCGACCTCGGTGAAGCTCGTGGTCTGCGGCGCCTCGGTCGGGGGGCGCGTCCAGCAGACACGCGGCGTGATCTGCAGCGCGCCGAACTGCACGGTCTCGTCGACCGAGACCTCAAAGGAAATGATCCGGCCGGTGATCTTGTCGAGCCCGGCGAAAACGGCGGTAGGATTGCGGATTCGGTCGGCCGCGGCCGGGCCGGTCAGGGCGAGCGACAGAAGCGCGGTCGAAACCAGGCCGGCCAGGGCCGGAAAGCGGGAGGGCGACGGCATGGCTGTGTGGCGAATCTCTGCGGCGGCGCGGACGGGCCGCGTCGGCGCGCAGTAACACGCCAATCGCAGCGGAAAAAGGGCGTTGCGGTGCAGGCCCTCCGCCGCCCGGCGTTTCACGCCCGGCAGGCGTGCCACAGGGCCGTGCGGGCCGTGATGAACGCGATCGCATCAGCGACGCCGCGGTCCCCGCGGATGGCTTCGCCGAGCAGGGCAGCCCGGCGGCGCATATCCGCATCGGCGGTGGCGGCGAAGGCCGAGGCGAGCGCGGCGACCGACAGGCTCCGTCGGTCGAGGCTGGGCGGACCGACGCCCAACGTCACGACCCTGCGCGCCCAGAACGGCTGGTCGCCGAAGAACGGGCAGATGATCGTGGGGAGGCCGGCCCGCAGCGAGGCCGCGGTCGTACCGGCGCCGCCGTGGTGCAGGCTCGCCGCCACATGCGCGAAGAGCCGGTCGTGCGGGGCGTCGTCGATCAGGTGCACATGGGGCGCAGCGTCGCCTGCCTCTAGCGCGCCTCCTCCCGTCGCGAGAAGCCCGCGGCGGCCGACCTTGGCCAGGGCCTCGACGACCATGGCCGTCAGCCGCTCCGGATCGAGCCCCGGCATGCTGCTGAACCCGACATGGATCGGCGGTTCGCCGGCGGCGAGAAACTGCCTCAGCGCCAGCGGCGGCTGCCAGTCGCCGCCGTCCAGGAACCAGTTTCCGCAGACGAGGACATCGTCGCCCCAATCCCGGGGAACCGGCAGGAGATGGCGGCTGTACGCGTAGAGCGTGCCCGCGGAGGGCTCGCGTCCAGCGGGTGATGACGGGAGCGCGAGGGTCCCGCGACGCCAGGCGCGGATCGTCTTGCCGAAGAGCATGGCGCCGGCCTGGATTGCCAGTTGATGGCTGAGGCCATTGAGCGGACCCAGCGAGCGCACTGGCAGGAGGGGGCTGGGAAAGGCCGTGGTCGGCGTGAAACCCGGCAGAGGTGAAGCGAGAATCGCGGGAATGGACAGCCTCTCCGCCAGATGGGGGCTGGCGAGCGATTTGGGATGATGCAGGATCAGGTCTGGTGCGAAGGAGCGCACGACGTCCCATTCCCGGTCGAGCAGATGCCGCATCAGCGGCCGGATCCGGTGCAGCAGCTTCAGGCCTGCGCTGAAACCGCGCCCGCCGGCGATCGCGGCCTTGCCCTCGGGCGTGTCGATCAGCGCCAGCATGTCTCCCGGCAGCGGGGCGAAGGAAACCCCATGCGATCGCACGAAGCCGGAGAACGCCTCGGGCGCGGCCAGCTGGACGTCATGGCCGGCGGAGAGAAGCCCGCATGCCAGCGCCACATAGGGTTGAACGTCGCCGCGCGAGCCCTGGGTCTGGATGGCGACCCGCATCGCCGGCGCTTAGGCCAACCGTGTCAGCGCCCCGGTGTCCAGGGCTCGTAGTCGCCGGTGGCGGCGGGGCGCTCACCGTCGCCCAGGATCGAGCCCTTGGGCCGATAGGCCAGTGCGGTGCCGGTCCAGTTCTGCTGGTGCGGCTGCTGCCAGTCGCGCGGCTCGTAGCGCTCCTCGGAGGGTGCGACGTCGACCGTGTGCTGCAGCCAGCCCTTCCAGCCCGGCGGCACCTTCGACGCCTCGGCTTCGCCGCTGTAGATCACCCAGCGGCGCTGATAGCCGAGCGCCTTGTCCTTCACGCCGCCCTTGGTGCGGTAATAGACGTTGCCGAATTCGTCCTCGCCGACGCGTTCGCCGAAGCGCCAGGTGTGGAAGCGCGTGCCGATGGTCTGGCCGTTCCACCAGGTGAAGATCTGCAGCAGCCAGTCTTTCATCGTGCTCGTCCCGCGAAAGGGGCAGCGGCCGCGCGTGGCGCGAGCCGTCGTTGCGGCGACTTATGGCGTCGGCGTGAGGCCCTGTCCAGTGTCCACAGCTTTCGAGCGCGCGAACGCGCAGCGACCCGATTCGAGCGCCGCGGCCTCGCGGGACTGCACTGCGCCGCCCGCCGATTCGCATCGGTCGAGGGCTCGAAACGCCTGTGCACGCTGCCGCTTCGAGGCCGTTGCGGAGAACGCGTCGGACCTCGCAGCGTCGGTCATGGCAGGAAAGCAACAGGTAACCATGTTCTAGCGCATTCGAGCGATCGCACCGGGGATGCGAGGCTCTCCCGCACTCCGGCTCTCTTGCGATTCTTCGTGGAATCTCTGAGGCTTGCCGGGTGGCTTGAAAGTTATCCCCTGAGTTCACAGATAACCACTAGATGTCGTGCCTGCTTCGAAGACGGCGCACTAATCCTTGACGGAACGGTCCATCCGGGACTAGGTTTTGACAGTCGCGTGACGGCCGGCGGAGACGCCTTTCGATACCCGCGCCAAGAGTTTCCAGAGGGGTCGAGGCGGTTTTCGCGGCACACCGGCGACGGTGGCGCCGAGAGCGCGCGCGGCCTGTCTGGCCGCAACCGGACGAAGCAGGGCGGGACAGAACGCCTGCGCGTCCACGGGGCATCACAACCGAGTTGGGCTGACATCAGGAGCCGGTGATCAACCGGCCGCGCGAGGCGTGACCCGCCCGCGGCAAGCATCAGGGAATGACGGATCATGCGCATCGAGCGCCGCTACACCTCCGCCGGACAGTCGCCTTACGCCACGATTCCCTTCCGCTCGGCCGTGAGCGAGATCCGCAATCCCGACGGCTCGATCGTGTTCCGTCTCGAAGGCATCGAAGTGCCTGAGGCCTGGTCGCAGGTGGCGAGCGACGTGCTCGCGCAGAAGTATTTCCGCAAGGCCGGCGTGCCCGCGCGGCTGAAGAAGGTCGAGGAGAACGACGTCCCCTCCTTCCTGTGGCGCTCTGTGCCCGACGAGGCGGCGCTCGCCGCCCTGCCCGAGGGCGGGCGGTCGGGCTCCGAGATCTCGTCGAAGCAGGTGTTCGACCGTCTCGCCGGCTGCTGGACCTATTGGGGCTGGAAGGGCGGGTATTTCACCTCCGAGGAGGACGCCGCCGCCTTCCATGACGAGTTGCGCTTCATGCTGGCGACCCAGCGCGTCGCGCCCAACTCGCCACAATGGTTCAACACCGGCCTGCACTGGGCCTATGGCATCGACGGGCCGAGCCAGGGCCATTTCTACGTCGACTTCAAGACCGGCAAGCTGACCAAGTCGAAGTCGAGCTACGAGCATCCCCAGCCGCACGCCTGCTTCATCCAGGGCGTGCAGGACGACCTCGTCAATGAGGGCGGCATCATGGACCTCTGGGTCCGCGAGGCCCGCCTGTTCAAATACGGCTCGGGCACCGGCTCGAACTTCTCGATGCTGCGTGGCGAAGGCGAGAAGCTCGCCGGCGGCGGCCGTTCGTCCGGCCTGATGTCCTTCCTCAAGATCGGCGACCGGGCGGCGGGCGCGATCAAGTCGGGCGGCACGACGCGCCGCGCCGCCAAGATGGTCGTGGTCGATGTCGACCACCCCGATATCGAGACCTATATCGACTGGAAGGTGAAGGAGGAGCAGAAGGTCGCCGCCCTCGTCACCGGCTCCAAGACCGTTCAGAAGCACATGAAGGCCGTGCTCAAGGCCTGCGTGAACTGCGAGGGCGAAGGCGATTCCTGCTTCGATCCCGAGAAGAACCCCGCGCTGAAGCGCGAGATCAAGCTCGCCCGCAAGGCGCTGGTGCCGGACAACTACATCAAGCGCGTCATCCAGTTCGCCAAGCAGGGCTACAAGGACATCCAGTTCGACATCTATGACACGGACTGGGATTCCGAGGCCTATCTCACCGTCTCGGGCCAGAACTCGAACAACTCGGTCTCGCTGACCGACGACTTCCTGCGCGCGGTCGAGAGCGACGGCGACTGGAACCTCGTCGGCCGGACCACCGGCAAGGTGACGAAGACGCTGAAGGCCCGCGATCTCTGGGAGAAGATCGGCTACGCCGCCTGGGCCAGCGCCGATCCCGGCCTGCACTTCAACACGACGATGAACGACTGGCACACCTGCAAGGCGTCGGGCCGCATCCGCGCGTCCAATCCCTGCTCTGAGTACATGTTCCTCGACGACACCGCCTGCAATCTCGCCTCCGCCAATCTGCTGCAGTTCTACGACCGCCAGACCAAGGAATTCGACGTTGCGGCCTATGAGCATCTCTGCCGGCTCTGGACCGTCGTGCTCGAGATCTCGGTGACGATGGCGCAGTTCCCGTCCAAGGAGATCGCCGAACTCTCCTACGAGTACCGCACGCTCGGCCTCGGCTACGCCAATATCGGCGGCCTGCTGATGACCATGGGGCTCGGCTACGACAGCGACGAGGGCCGTGCGCTGGCCGGCGCGCTGACCGCGATCATGACCGGCGTCTCCTATGCGACCTCGGCCGAGATGGCGGGCGAGCTCGGCCCCTTCCCGGGCTACAAGAAGAACGCCAGCCACATGCTGCGCGTGATCCGCAACCACCGCACCGCCGCGCATGGCATGGCGAGCGGCTATGAGGGCCTCGAGGTCACGCCGGTCCCGCTCGATCACGGCACGCTGGCGCGCCTCGGCGGCTCGGCCACGCTGATGTCCGAGCGCGCCCGCATCGCCTGGGACGAGGCGCTCGCGCTCGGCGAGAAGCACGGCTACCGCAACGCCCAGGCGACCGTGATCGCGCCGACCGGCACGATCGGCCTGGTGATGGACTGCGACACCACCGGCATCGAGCCCGATTTCGCGCTGGTGAAGTTCAAGAAGCTGGCCGGCGGCGGCTATTTCAAGATCATCAACGGCGCCGTGCCGGATGCGCTGCGGGCGCTCGGCTATCGCGAGAGCGAGATCGCCGAGATCGAGGCCTATGCGGTCGGCCATGGCTCGCTGGCGCAGGCGCCGGGCGTGAACCACGGCTCGCTCAAGGCCAAGGGCTTCACGCAGGACAAGATCGACGCGATCGAGAAGGACCTGAAGGCCGCCTTCGACATCAAGTTCGTCTTCAACAAGTGGACGCTGGGCGAGGATTTCCTGACCCAGACCCTCAAGGTCCCGGCCGAGAAGCTCAACGACATGAGCTTCGAGCTCCTGCCCTTCCTTGGCTTCTCCAAGGCCGAGATCGAGGCCGCCAATGTCCATGTCTGCGGGGCGATGACGCTGGAGGGCGCGCCGCATCTCAAGACCGAGCATTACCCGGTCTTCGACTGCGCCAATCCCTGCGGGCGCATCGGCAAGCGCTATCTCTCGGTCGAGAGCCATATCCGCATGATGGCGGCGGCCCAGCCCTTCATCTCGGGCGCGATCTCCAAGACCATCAACATGCCCAACGACGCCACCGTCGAGGACTGCAAGAACGCCTATATGCTGTCCTGGAAGCTGGCGCTGAAGGCCAACGCCCTCTACCGCGACGGCTCGAAGCTGTCGCAGCCGCTCAACTCGGCGCTGATCAGCGACGAGGAGGACGAGGACGACGCGGTCGAGGCGCATTACCAGCAGCCGATGACGGCGCGGGCCACCCAGGTCGCGGAGAAGATCGTCGAGCGCATCGTCGAGAAGGTGGTGCGCGAGCGCGAGAAGATGCCCGCCCGCCGCACCGGCTACATCCAGAAGGCGGTCGTCGGCGGCCACAAGGTCTATGTCCACACCGGCGAATATGCCGATGGGCGCCTCGGCGAGATCTTCATCGACATGCACAAGGAAGGCGCCGCCTTCCGCGCGATGATGAACAACTTCGCCATCGCGGTCTCGCTCGGCCTGCAATATGGCGTGCCGCTGGAGGAGTATGTCGAGGCCTTCACCTTCACGCGCTTCGAGCCCTCGGGCTTCGTGCAGGGCAACCAGTCGATCAAGAACGCGACCTCGATCCTCGACTATGTCTTCCGGGAGCTGGCGATCTCCTATCTCGGCCGGCACGATCTCGCCCATATCGACCCGAGCGAGATCGGCCATGACGTGATCGGCGGCGGCGTCGGCCAGGACAAGGCGCCCGAGACGGTGACGCCGATCACCTCGAGCCCGCTGGCCTCCACCGGCTTCCGCCGCGGCAAGCCGATCAACTTCCACGCCATCCCGGGCGGCGCCGGTCTCGCGACCGGGACCGATGCCGTGGCGCGGGGCGGCTCGAACGTCACGGCCTTCGCGACGGCCGGCGCGACCGCGCTGAAGGAGGAGCCCGAGAGCTTCGGCGAGCCGGAGATGGCCAAGCTCGGTTTCGCCGCGCCCGCCTCCCAGCCCTCGGCGTCAGAACGCCGCGCCGAGGCGATCATGAAGGGTTATGTCGGCGACAGCTGCGGCGAATGCGGCAACTTCACGCTGGTCCGGAATGGGACCTGCCTGAAGTGCAATACGTGCGGCAGCACGACGGGGTGTTCGTGAGGAAGCGTTGGGTGAATCAAATGTCGGCGCTCCCGAAGTTTGGCCGGATTCACCCGAAGTGCGCCTCGATGTGACCGAAAGAGTGCCGCAGCCATGAAAACGCCTCGCCGCTAACGAGCGGCGAGGCTCAATTCAAGAATGATGTTGGATAGGTACTGATCAGAGACTTCTAGGAACCGACCGCCCACGAGTGGGCCGCATCAGGAGGCCGATATGGCGAAGAACACTGGTGATGGATTTCGACGGGGAGCGGTGAGCTCACGAACACAGTTTGAGCGCCCCGATGGTCAATGGCAGAAGCGCGACGAGCGCACGGGACACCTGATGACCGTCAAACAGTCCCCTGGTCCCTACAAGGGCGTGGCTAAGGAGCCGGACGGTCGGGACACTGTGAAATCGCCCGAGAACTGGGACAAATAGGCGTCTAGTCACGCTCGATAGCCGCTTTCAACGCGAGGGGATGGATCATGACTGCCCATGCCTTCAGCGACAGGAAGGTGCCCTATCGTTCGGCCCGCCAGATCAAGGATACCGTCCGGGATCTCCTCGATCGATGCGGGATGCAGTGGCTGCTCTCGATCGACATCGTTCGGCTGATCGAGGAGTATCTGAAGCCCAAGCTCGAAGGCGGCCTCAAGATCGAACTCTATGATCAGGTCAAGGGCCAGCCGCCAGCGTACGTGTCATATGAACCGCTGACGCTTCATGTCGACCGGGAGATCTGGGACGACGCTAGGCAAGGCGAGCCCGGCGCCCGCTACATCCTCGCCCATGAAGTCGGGCACATCGTCATGCATAAGCACCACGAGCTGGGCTATTCATTCGGCGAGGGCACTCAGTTGAAGGCCCCGCCGGAAGAGGAAAGGGCCGAGTGGCAGGCCGACGTTTTCGGACACTTCCTGATGGTGACGGACAACGCGTTGATCGAGGATGCTCCGCTGCTTCACAAGGCAGCGGACATAGGGGCACCGATCTGGGTCGTGGCAAACGTTCAGCGATACGATGCCGCCCGCGACATCTTCGTCTTCATCGCCGGACCGGCTTACGCCGGCGACCCATGCGGCGGCTGTGGGAATTTCAGCCTGTCTCGTCAGGGGCTCGAGTTGAAATGCGAGACCTGCGGATGGAAGGTCGGCGTTTAGCGGGCCGCCCCCAGTGATTCGAGCCTTAACCGAGACATGGACGCGCGAACGGATACCCGAGAGCTATCGAGCATGCTGGTCCGACTGGGGGGCAGTCGATGGCTCGACGCGGCATTCATCGACAACGCGATCTGCCGGAGTTGCCCTGCTCCGCTGCAACACAGCGACCGGCTCGTCATCAGGATATCCCAGGATAGTAGCCTGCTGATCGACGCGGTCGTCCGGCTTCTCGCGTACGGGAACCAGCTTGCCGAGCTCGGCGTGCTGGTGACCATCGATTTCGAGGGCGGTCTGGAAAGGACCATGGGCTACCTGGATAGGGTCGGCTTCTTCGATCACCTCGATGATCGCGTGATAGTGTTGCCCGACCGCCCTGCGGTGTCCGGAGCCACGATGTTCGGCGGCGGCAACGACGGCCTGGTCGAAATCGCAGCGGTCCGGCGCGGCATCGATCGTTTGCCATTGCTCGACCGGTTGGTCGAGGCGGTCAGGACCTCGTGTTCGGAGAGGTCGGATTTCAATGCGTTCGAAGACGCCATGTCGACGATCCTCTCCGAACTGATCGACAATGTTTACGAGCATGGCGGCGCTTCGGCCACGGGCCATGCAGCTCTCCAACGCTACACCGGGAGCAAGTCAGTCCGCGTCGTCGTTTCGGACGACGGTGATGGCCTGATGCAGACGATACGCCCTGCCCTTGGTCGGCGGGACCCGCGTTTTGTCGCGCTCGGGGACGCAGATCTGCTCATCGAGATGTTCCGAAACGGGCTGTCGCGCATCGACGACCGCAAGCGCGGCAACGGACTGAAGGGATGTGCGGCAAAAGCGATACGCTTCAACGCGAAGCTCGAAGTGCGCCTGGCGAGCCAGCGCATGTCGCTCGTTCCCGTCGGCGGCGTCTACGGCAACGCCTACACGAAATCGGGTCTCACACCTTTGAAAGGCACACACATCGCTTTTGTCCTCCCACTTGTTTAAGACTGGGCACACTGCTTAAATGATTCGGGTGATCCAGGTGCCCCAATGATCCGAATGATCGATCTCATGCCGCGCCCAGAGGGGTGGGGACGAGCGATGGGTCGAGAGGTTTTTCCGAAGCTCCTCGACCAAGTCGATCGCAATCCAGACCAGACCGTTTTCGCCATCTCCTTCGCCGGCGTGAAGCGCGTCGATTTCTCGTTCTCATCGGAAACGATCGTCGAACTCGCGCGCCGATACCGGGGACGCAAGGGCTTCTATCTCGTCGACATTGGTGTCCCCGAGATCGAGGAAAACATCGATGCCGCCGCCTTGCGGGTCGATCAGCCCCTGCTCGTCATTGATGCAAAAGGTCAACATTTCATAGGCTTGGAGCCGACGGCTGGCACGAAGGAGGCGTTGGCCATCGTCGTCGCACGCCCCCAGGCGAGAGCATCCGACATCGCCGAGGCGATCCAGGTCTCTGTCGCCAACGCCTCCATGAAGCTGAAGCAGCTCTGGAATACAGGCTTCCTTCTGCGGCGGGAATCCGTCGCGGACACCGGCGGCGTCGAATTCGTCTATCACCGCATCGCGTAACCCCTTTCCCGCGAATGGTTAACCTGATCTTGACATCCGCCCGGCGGCTACCCATAAATGAAGTAATTTAAGCAGATTGGCGGTCGAGCCAAAACTGGTGGGGATCACCATGATCGTCGATCAGCGTTCGATGTTTCGGAAGGCTCATCTCGTCAACCTCCTTGCCCGGCTCTGCGCCGAGCTCGACATTCCCGAAGGGCGCCTCCGACAGGCGCAGGAGCGTTACGAGGGCGTCGCGGCGTGGCTCGCGGCTGGGGACCATTTCCTGCTCCGGGAGCTCTCGATCTACTTGCAGGGATCGACGGCGCTGGGAACGTCGGTTAAGCCCATTGGACGCAACGAGCACGACGTCGATCTGGTCGCGTTCATGCCGGCCGGCAGGACCGACCTGACTCCGGCTTACGTTAAGGCCGTCGTCGGCGACCGCCTCAAGGCGAACACCATTTACGCAAGGCTCCTGGAGGAGAAGTGCCGCTGCTGGCGTCTTATCTATGCCAATGAGTTTCATCTCGACATCACCCCGGCGATCCTGAATCCGCGCTGCCGCGAGGGCGGCGAATTCGTTCCGGACAGGTCGCTGCGCGAGTGGAAGGGGAGCAATCCTCGCGGGTATCGCCGCGCCTTCGAGCGGCGCGCGGCCCTGGTGCCCCGGTTGCGCGTCACCAAGACCTTCGACGAGTCAGCCAACGCCCGGGCGGACATCGAAGCGTTCCCGACGACGGCCAGCGGTCGCAACCTGCTGTGCAATATCGTTCAGGTAGCCAAGCGGCATCGCGACGTCCATTTCGATGGCCGCGATCTCGCCCTGGCGCCGATCTCGGTGATCCTGACCACTCTGCTGGCGTGGAGCTACGAGGCCTGCGTCGCGGAGGCGGTCTACGATACCGAGTTCGACCTGATGATCGCAGTTCTGCGCCGCATGCCTGACTTTATCCGAAACACCTTGCCGGACGGATCGCCCGGCTACTGGATCCCGAACGAGACCACCCTCGACGAGAACTTCGCCGAGCGCTGGAACGACGACCCTCGCCGGGCGCGGGCCTTCTACGCTTGGCACGCGAAGGCGGTCGCCGACATGGAAGGTCTCGCGCTGGCCGAGGGCACCGACCGCGTCCGGCACCATATGGAGGATGCATTCGGACCCCGCCCCGTGGACCGAGCGTTCGCCACGCTGGACCGGGAGGTCGCCACCGCGCGCGTTTCGGGTCTGCTGCGGGTCGCTCCTCTGGTCGGTGTCACGACCGCTCCGGCGGTCGCAGCCGCGGTCCCGGTCCGGGCCAATACATTCTTCGGGCGGGACTGCCGGTGAGCATTCCCGTCCATCCCCCCAACCTGACCCTGTCCCAACAGCTCGTGAACCTGCGTGCGAACCCGCTTACCGCGGGTGATGGCGGGATCGCGGCAGGGGAGCTGGTCTGGCGCTTCAAGACCTCCCCTTCCCCTGTCTCGCGCCTCTACGATGTCCGGCTGACCTATGCCGAGGGGGAGTCGCCCAGGATCCATGTCGACGAGCCCGACCTGACGTTGCTCGCGAACGGGGTTCGCATTCCACACCTCTATTCCGAACGTCCGGCGCGTCTCTGTCTCTACCTGCCGGAGGCCTACGAATGGCGCTCCAGCATGCTGCTCGACCGGACGATCGTGCCGTGGGCAATCCTGTGGCTCTGGTACTTCGAAGACTGGCTCGCGACCGGTGAGTGGCGCGGCGGCGGGCTGCATGTCGCAGAGGGTGAGACGGCCGCGGTCGGCCGCCACGTTCGGCGCGCTCTCGAAGCGAAGCGTCGGAAGGAGGCCGCATAGATATGGCCGGAACGAAAATCGATCCGAAGGTCCAGTACGCGCTGTGGGCGAAGTCGGCCGGGCGGTGCCAGTATCGTGGCTGCAATGAGAGGCAGGTCGGAGCTCTGCTCGCGGGCAAGACGATGGGCAAGTTCGGCTTCGTCGCCCATGTCATCGGCGATGTCCCCAAGGGAAAGTCAGGCAAGGGCGGGCCACGCTATGATCCCGCGCGCTCCGCAGCCCTTGCCGGCGACATCCGGAATTTGATGCTGCTCTGCGGCAAATGCCACAAGTTGGTCGACGTCGACTTCAAGGACGACCATCCGGAAACATTTCTGCTCGCCATGAAGGAAGAGCACGAGCGGCGGATCGAGATCCAGACCTCGATTCTGCCGGATCGTGCGTCGCATGTGCTCAGATTCGGCGCGAACATCGGTTCGAACCAAGCGCTGGTGTCCAAGCAGGACATCTTCGACGCGATGGTTCCAGAGCGGTATCCTGACAATGACGGCCGCCCCATCGACCTCGACATGCCCGGTTTTTTGTCCGAGGACACCGAGCCCGCCTATTGGTCCGGGCTGCAATCCAACATGCGTCGCCAGTTCGTCGACCAGGTCCGGGGGCGCATCGAGCGACAGGAGATCCGGCATCTCAGCGTGTTCGCGCTCGCGCCCATGCCTCTACTGATCGAACTCGGTCGGCTGCTCGGCGACATCGTGAACGTATCGGTCCACCAGCGGCATCGCGAGCCGGAGACCTGGAAGTGGCAGTCGGACAAGCCGCCCATCGAGTTCGTTCTCGGCGAGCCGACCGCTCCCACAGGGACAACGGTTGCCTTGAAGCTCGGTGTCAGCGCCACCGTGAACGACGAACGCATTGAGGCGGTCCTCGGCGCAGGCGTGCCGATTTGGTCGGTTACCGCGTCCGTGCCCGGGAACGACGTCATGCGGTGCCCGGAGGATCTCGCCGCCTACAGGAAAATCCTCAGAGGCATGTACGACCGCATCAAGGCCGTTCATGGCGAGAATTCCAAGATTCATGTCTTTCCCGCGGTCCCGGTATCCGTTGCGGTCGAAACCGGACGTGTGTGGATGCCCAAGGCGGATCTGCCGCTGCTGATCTATGATCAGAACCGAAAGAGCGGTGGCTTCTTTCCCGCAGTCGAGATCAGACACGTTTGATTGTCGATAAGGATCATTGCGGCTGGCCTAGGGATAACGCCGATGCGAGAGCCCTAGGTCGCGACGGTCAGCGTTCTGGGCCGACCGAGCGGCCGCCTTCGACCATTCGAGGACTGGCCGGAACGGCTGACGCCCCTATGATGCCGCAATGGCCTTCGGCGTCTTCATCCACCGTCCCGATTCGATCTACGACGACAGCCCGGCTGAGCGCTACCAGTTCCCGCGCCCGTATCTCGGTCGCGTGCAGGCCTGCATCGGCGACTGGATCATCTATTACGAACCTCGGAAGCTGAAACGCACTCGTGGCTATTACGCGATCGCGCGGATTCAGCAGGTTATCCCAGACCCAGCCGCCGCTGACATGTATGTCGCGATCATCGAGCCGGGCAGCTATCTCGACTTCGCCCGGCCGGTGCCGTTCGCGGATGCCGATGGCATGCTAGTCGAGCGAGGCGTCCTGAATGAGGACGGACGCATCTCGGGCCGCGCGCAGGCCGCGGTTCGGCCGATTTCGCCCGCTGACTTCGATCGCATCCTGGCCCTCGGCCTGGATGAACATAACGCCTTGCTGCCCAGGCTGGACCAGCCAGCTACCGGCACCGGGTTCGCCGAGACCCAGGCGCCATTCCTCTTCGAACAAGAGCGCGAGCAGTTGGCCATCGTCACCAATCGGGTCGTCCGGGATCGCGTGTTCCGGCGCGTGGTCCTCCGTGCTTACGATGAGCGCTATGCCCTCACCGGGCTCAAGCTGATCAACGGAGGCGGTCGTGCCGAAGTCGATGCCGCGCATATCCGCCCGGTCGAGGCGAACGGACCGGACATCGTCAACAACGGTATCGCGCTTTCCGGAACGGCTCACTGGATGTTCGATCGCGGCCTGATCAGCCTCTCCGACGACCTCGACATCCTTGTCTCCCGTCAGGCCAACGACCCCAACGGCATCCGCAGCTTCGTGAACAGAACCGGACGGGCATTTGCGCCGCCCAGCCCGCACGAGCGCCCTCACCCGCGGTTCCTGCAATGGCATCGGGAGAATTGCTTCAAGCAATAGAGCGGGCGACACGAGGTGCCGACCGCCCCTAACCACGAAACGGCTTCTTCCTTTTCCCGCTCGCGATTTTCTGCGCAGATTGCGGTCAGTTTCGGGGTAACCGAACGTTGGGTGGGGCGATATGCGTATGTTGCGAAAGTGGGCGTGCAGCCTGGCGGTGGCCATCGTCGGTCTCACCGCCCCCTCCCGTGCCGCCGATATCTCCGCGATCCCCGGAACGAACGGCGGCCCGGCGATCATCTTCGTTCGCGGCGACCTGGCGATTGGTGACGACAAAGCCTTCGCTAACGTCGCGCTCGCGCATTCGTCGGCCGTCGTGCTCCTGAACAGCAATGGCGGACTTCTCCTGCCGGGGCTTGAGATCGGCAAGGCGATCCGGCTCAAGGGCTTCACGACGGTCGTCCCGGAAGGCTTCCAATGTGCCTCGGCCTGCGCGCTAGCCTGGCTCGCCGGCACCCCTCGCTTCCTGTCGCCGAACGGACGCGTGGGCTTTCACGCGGCCTATCTGGAATCCGACGGACGGCGGATGCCGACGTCGACCGGGAACGCGCTCGTGGGCGCCTATCTCAATCAGCTCAACTTGCCCACCTCGGCCGTCATCTTTGTGACCTCGGCACCGCCTGAGGACATGCGCTGGCTCAGCCTGGACGACGCCCAACGCAATGGGATCGATGCCAGAAAGTTCGACCCGGGTTCCTCGGGAAAGGCACCGGAGACTGCATCGACCCGGGCACCCACTGCGCCTACGCCATCGAGTCTCACGCCCCCGGGACAAGGCGCTCCGACAGCCGCCCCCGACGCCCGTCCCGTTCGATCCCCGCCAGGAACGTTCGCCGAGTATCCGGCCGCGGCCGCTTTCAGCGGAGCGCGCGCCGCCCCCGTTCTCGACACTCCCGACAAGCGTGCCTACCGCACTCGCCTCCGCGCCGCCGCGAATGGAGCGCCGAACTTTGCCGGGCGCCTCGCCGTCGCCGAATGGGGGTGCGGGACGTCCTGCATGACGGGTGCCGTGGTCGACCTACAGACCGGAGACGTCGCCTTCCTTCCCGGCTCGGTGTCGGGCTGGGGATTGGTCGATCCCAAGTTCAAGGGCGCCGAGTACCGCCTCGGTAGTTCGCTGATCGTCCTATCGGGACAGTTCAACGAGGAAGGGCCGATAGGCTCACATTATTTCCAGTTCTCCGACCTGCAGTTTCGATATCTCGGGTCGGTGCTGACGTCGGACGACTTCAAGACGCAGTTTGGGGCGCGCTGGCTTTCGGCGATAGCCGATCGGGTTTCGTCGAGACCACTGCCGCAGCCTCAGGCAAGCGCCCCTGACACGCTCAACGGCCGGATCGCCGAATTCGTCTGCGGCGACAACTGCTACCTCACCGTCGTCGATGACTTCGGGAAAAAGCACGATGGCTTATGTGTCGCGGCTGCCTGCGCTCCCTGGAACAAGGCGGCGGCGATTCCGCAAAGTCTCATGGGCAGGCAGGTCTCGCTGAGGGTCGGGATGGGCGTCCAGATAGATTCGAGCGGAACCAAGCAAGGCCGGATGCTTTCGTTCCTGGAGATCACGGTCTTTCCCCCTGGTGGCCCCGCTCAGCCCTGATTCTATCCAGAGGATTGTTGGCAATACCGGAGAACCGGAACCCTATGAGCGGTCCAACGGCATTCCTTCCTAGAGGCGCGCAATATTTGCACCCCGAAACACACCCGGTCAGGCCTGTTATCTATCCTATTCCGACACACTCCGTTTCAGGTCTCAGCAACACGGGATGCGTGAGCCAACGCGCGAGTTTCGCTTCCATCAACCTCCGCAGCTCCAAGTGTCGCGGGTCGCATCGGACTACCTGCACGGCTTCGGATGTCAGCTTTCAGGACTTGGTCCAAGGGGTAGAATTGGCCCTTAGCTGACGTCTGGAGCGTCTGCTTGCGGGCGCCTTGTCGAGGCTGGTAGCAAGGCAGTCACGGTTGGAGCAACGCGGCTGGTGTAAAGTCCGCGTTGGGCCGATAATCAGGGGAAGCGCGAGCCAACGGTCTTTGCAGCCCTTTGTTGTCTCCGTTTCGTTGGTCCGCTAATTTGGCGGAAGCCGCCTCGACGCTTCAGTGCGGCGTCCACCCGTTCGATTAGATATTCATGTTCCCACCGATCAAAGTGCGTGCGTCGCACGAGGGTTGGTATTCATGCGGCATCGCACTCGATTCGTGCATTCTTGAACGCATAGTGGGTCCCTTCATCGCTCTCTAAACACGCGATGGGCGTGGTCGAGGACGGGTTTGACGAGGTATGACAGGGCTGTTCTGTCTTCGGTTGTGATGAGGACCTCGACGGGCATTCCGGGCACGAGAGTTTTGCCATCGAGGGCTGAGGCTTGGGCTTGGTCGATTTCGACCTCTGCGGTGTAGAAGGGTGCTCCTGTCTGCGGATCCTTACTGGTGGCAGGCGAGACGTGCCGGACGCTGCCTGGGATTTCGGGCGTGGTGTTGCGCGCAAAGGCTGCAAAGCGCAGGCGTGCGGCCTGACCTTCTCGGACCTGGTCGATGTCGGCAGGTGCGATCCGGACCTCGACAAGGAGGTTGGCCGTACGTGGCACGATGGTGGCAAGACGCGCAGCCGGGGTGATCACGCCCCCCACCGTAAAGACGCTGAGTTCGTTGACGGTGCCCGCGACCGGCGACCGGATCACAGAGCGTGCCAGCCGATCCTCTGAGGCGAACCGCCGGTCGGAGAGCTCGGCGATTTTGGCCTCAACAGTGGTCAGCTCGCGCTGGGCCTCCGTGCGGGCCGTCTCGTCGATGGCGATGATCTGGAGGCGCGCCTCATTCACCCTGAGTCTGGCTCTTGCGATCATCGTCTCGATCTCGCCGCGCTCACCGAGGAGGCGGGCCCATTCGCGGTTGATGTTAAAGACCTTGACGCCGTCGACGAAGCCTTTCTGGAACAGGCTCAGGTATTTTTCCCGTTCGCTTTCGACGAGGCGTAGCTCCTCTTTCTTGGCGGCGAAGCGGGATTCAAGACCTTTGACCTCTTCGCCTGACTGGACGATCGTAATCTCGAGCAGGTCTCTGCGACTGGTGCGGTTCTGGCGGTTGCCCTCGAACAGGCGACGCTCGCCAGTCATGATCTTTGTGGCCTCATCGCTCAGATCGGCGAGCCCCGGCGGATCGATCATCGCATGCAGACCATCGCGTTCGGCAACGAGGCGCGCCCTGCGGCCGAGCAACTCGGCGAGCTGCTGACGGATGATCGAGAGCTCGGTCTTGATCTGGACATCGTCGAGACGGAACAGAACCTGTCCCTCGTCGACGGCCTCGCCCTGGCGGATAGCGATGGCCTGGACCGTACCGCCGTCGCGATGCTGGACCTCCTTGAGGTTCTGGTCGACCTTGACCGATCCTTGCGCGATGACGGCGCCTGCCAGCTTGGCGGTCGCCGCCCAGCCCCCGCAGCCCACGATGAGGCCAATCGCCAGGATCGTGCCGAAGACGACGTGGCCGCGCAGCGAGAAGCTCTTAGCCGGTGCTGCAGCGATCGCGGTAGCACTCTCGTAGAGATGGCGATCGACGTTGAACGCGTTCATGACAACCTCCGCACCGACGCTTAGCTGTAATAAGTGAGGCGGTGGGCACCGCTGATTTCGATCGAGAAGTCGCGCTCGTCTGCATCATCGATCTCGACATCGATGAAGGTCCGGTCGTCGTCACCCACCTTTTCGATTCGGAAGCGGAAGGGCCGGTCGTCGTCACCGTCTTTGTCATAGACGCGCGAGAAGTCCTCACGATCGTCGCGATCGTCGTCATCACGATCGTCGTCGTGACGGATGGTGTACTGGCTGATGATGATGCGATCGCCGACCTCGAGATCGAGGATTTTGTAGATCAGCTCCTCAGCGTCTTCCTGGGCTTTGCGGCCGTCAAGCTCGTACTTGAACGTGTCTCGACCTGCACCGCCGCTCACGGTCGAACTCGTTCTGGTGGGGAGCACGAACGTATCGTCACCGGAGCCCCCGATGACGACCTCGAAGCTGCTGATTTTATCTTGGCCGGCCTCAGAACTTTCGATCTCGCCTTTGACGAGATCGACCACCGTCCCCGCTCCCAGCATGCTGAGGTCAAGCGTGTCGTACCCGGACCCGCCCGCGTAAACGTCGTCCGCGCAATCGGCTTCGACAACGACCGTGTCGTCGCCACTGCCACCATGCACCTCGTCGCGGCCTGCACCGCCCGACAGACGGTCATCGCCAGCACCGCCATCGATATCGTCGTCTCCGGCGCCGCCCTCGACAACGTCATTGCCCAAGCCTGCCTTGAGACAATCGTCGCCCGCCTCGCCCAGCAGTCGGTCGTTGCCCGTTCCACCGAAGACGACGTCGTCACCGGCACCCGCCATGACGATGTCGTCTCCGGCGCCAGCGTCAATGTCGTCATCGCCATCGCCCGCCAGCACAACGTCGTTCCCGTCTCCGGCGTCGACGACGTCGGCGCCACCGCCAGCCATCACGGTGTCTCGCCCAGCCCCAGCGACGATCACGTCATCGCCGGTCCCGCCGTCGATCAGGTCGTCGCCATCGCCGCCGATGAGCCGGTCCCGGCCTGCGCCGCCGACCAGTTCGTCATGACCCGCACCACCGTCGAGCGCATCGTTGCCGTCGCCACCGACCAGGCGGTCATCGCCGGCCTCGCCGAAGACGGCATCATCGCCGCCACCCGCTTCAACCACATCATCGCCGCCACCAGCCCGAACCACGTCATCGCCCGCACCCAGCCTGACCGTATCGATGCCGGCTCCGCCGATGACGACGTTGCCGTCATCACCGCCGGTGACGCTGTTGTTGCCAGAGCCTGTCAGGATCGTGTTGCGTCCCGAACCGCTGTCGATGCTGTCGTCGCCGTCGCCGCCATCGACGAGATCGTCGCCCGCGCCGGCCTCGATGACGTCGTCGCCGGCGCCACCGGCAAGTTCATCATGGCCCATGCCACCGATAAGGTGGTCGTTACCCTCGCCGCCGTCGAGCCTGTCGTTGCCCTCGCCGCCATCGAGCCGATCATCGCCTGCCCCGCCTGTCAGCCAGTCGTCGCCGGCCTCGCCATAGATCGCGTCATTGCCCTCTTCGCCATGAAGCTGGTCGTTGCCCGCGCCGCCGCGGATGATGTCGTGGCCCGAACCGCCGAAGACGATATCGTGTCCGGCACCGGCATCGATCGTATCGTTGCCTGCGCCGCCGTAGACGACATCGTCACCGTCTCCGGCGACAATGATGTCCCGGCCGCCGCGGCCCTCGATCAGATCGTTGCCCGCAAGACCCTCGATGAGGTCATTGCACTCAGTGCCGATGAGGACATCATCCTGGGGAGTGCCGATCAGGCGCAGGAACTCGACCACGTCGAACGAGGCCGTCTGCGCAACCATCTCCCGGCCGTCACTAATGTCATAGCTCAGCGTGATCTGCCCGAAGTAACCCGCCTGCGGCTGGTAGAGCCAGCCCTCCGTCGTCGCCGTCAGGGTGCCGTGCGAGACGCTGAGGTTGCGCGGCGCAAGCGTGTCGCCGTCGGCATCGCTGGCGCCCGACAACAACATCAAGGCGGTGAGAAGCGAAGCCTGACAGGGACCGACATCGGCCAGCCGCAACGCGCCGCTGACCCGCGGGGCACGGTTGCGCTCAGATGGCAGCGGATCGGGCGTGTCGTCGCGCGGATCAGGCGGCTCTGTCTCCGGCTGCGGGATCGGCTCGACCGGTCGCAGCGGCGGCGTGAACCCGGCTGTGATGACGGTCGCGCCCACACCAGCCCCGCCGAAGCCGTCGCCAACGGCAGCATTGGCCGTCGGCGTGGGGGCAAGGGCGGAGGAACCGCCGGCAAAGAAGCGGCCATTATCATTGCTGGCATCCTCGCCGAACGGCGAAGGCGTGATCGGCGCAACGACGCGCAGCGGGATCTGCTCGAAGTCGAAGGCTGGAGAATCGATGTTCAGATAGTCGGGTAGGCCTGGAACGGCGGGACCGGGCTGACCGGAGCCGATCGCTTGTTCATCTTCCGCTCCAATCGAGCCGGTCTCATCCTCAGGCTCGATCTCTGCAGGGCGAGCTTGCGGATCCTGGGGTTCCTGGATCGCTGCGCTGACAGCGTCGGGGGGGAGCGGCGACGGCGCGCCCTCATGGGGCGCAACAGCCGCCTCACTCTTGCCGGCGAGGCTTTGGACGAAGGCAACCATGACGGCCAGCGCCGCAAGGATCAGGCCTGGCCATCGCAGCGAGAGAGGTGCGTCCTGCTCACTGCGCGACAGCACCTGCGCTGCAGAGGGCAGCGGATCGGCGGGTCTTTTGGCGGCTTTGACATCGATCATGCCGGCACCTTCTCGGCATTGAACGCGTTGCTGAAGCCAGCCACTTTCGGAAGGCCTGACGTCGGCCGGCTCGCGTCCGGTTGACCCGTCACGCTGGGCGACGGCTTGATGATCTGATCCTTCGGCCCGAAGGCTGCGAGCTTGCCGCCCTGGATCACGCCGACATAGTCGACCGCCGCGAGCGCGCTGGGCCGATGAGCGACGATCACAACGATGGATCCACGCGCTTTGAGCTGCTCGATTGCCTTCGTCAGCGCAGCCTCGCCCTCGCCGTCGAGATTCGAGTTCGGCTCGTCCATGACCACCAGGAACGGATGTCCATAAAGCGCCCGTGCCAGGCCGATGCGTTGCCGCTGGCCGGCCGAGATGGCCGTACCCTGAGGTCCAAGTTGTGTCCGATACCCTGCCGGAAGCTTGACGATCAGGTCATGGATGCCAGCTGCTTCCGCGGCCGCGACGACACTCGCAGAGTCCTCGTAAACGGACAGGCGGGAGATGTTCTCCTCAACCGTGCCATCCAATAAGCCAACTTCCTGAGGCAGGTAGCCGACCGCCCGTCCAAGGTCCTCCTCCGGCCATTGCTCGAGCTCAGCGCCGTCAAGGCGCACAGACCCCCGTAGCGTCGGCCAGATGCCCGTCAGTGCACGAACCAGCGTGGTCTTGCCACCACCGCTCGGGCCGATGATCCCAACGGCTTTGCCCGCCATGATTTCGAAGCTGACGTCGCTGAGCAGCACTTGCCCGGTGCCGGGCGCCGATACCGTAATGCGATCGACCTTGAGATGGCGACGCGGCGCCGGCAAAGACATCGGCTCAACCGCCTGGCTCAGCGCAACCACAGTCTCCCGCAGACGTGCAAAGCTCTGGCGTGCGGCAACGAAGGGGCGCCAGTTGGCGATCGCCTGATCGACCGGGGCCAGTGCGCGCGAGGACGCCACCGAAGCAGCAATGATCGCTCCCGCTGACAGCTCGCCCTTGATGGTCAGGAATGCACCAAGCCCTAGCACAGCCGACTGCAGGATCATCCGCAGCACCTTGGAGAAGGCGCCAAACGAGCCGACGCGATCACTCGCCTTGGACTGGAGTTCCAGATGCACCTCATTGGCCTCGGCAAACCGACGCGTCGCCCGATTGGCAAACCCCATCGCCTTCAGCACCTCGGCATTGCGGGTGTTCGATTCCGCAATCAGGCTGCGGGTGAGCGCCGACTGTCGCGCTTCGGTCGAGATCCGCCGCGCGGCGATCTCACTGGCGATCGTAAGCAGCGTCAGGACGACGGCGCCCGCCAGGGTCAAAGCACCCAGCCAGGGATGCAGCAGGTAGATGAAGGCGAGATAGATCGGGATCCACGGCATGTCGAAGAGCGCCGCAGGTCCCTGCCCCGCCAAGAAACTGCGAACGGTATCGACATCGCGCCCCCGCTCGATCGCTTCTGTGGTGGAAAAGCCGAAGCGGGGCATGTCGATCGCGACGCGGTGAGCGGTCGGCGCAATGTCGCGATCGAACCGCGCCCCGATCCGCAACAGGATGCGAGAGCGCACCGCGTCGAAGCCGCCCTGGAACAGGAACAGCACCAACGCGATCGCCGACAGCGCCATCAGGGTCTGGACACTGCCGCTCGTCAGCGCGCGGTCATACACCTGCATCATGTAGAGAGAGCCGGTCAGGGCCAGCACATTGATCAGACACGAGATGGCAACAAGATAGATGACGATGCCACGCAGACCCTGCGTGAGCTTCGCCGCATCGCGCTTGCGGGCCTGGGCGAGACTGTTGGATTTCATGACGCGGTTCCACTGAACGCTGAGACGGCAAGAACCATGGCGACCCCGACCCCGAGGGGCCGAGGTCGCCACACCCGGAGCATCATGGGGCGATGTTGCCCGGGTTCAGCGTGTGGCTGCCCTTCAGACTGATCTGGAAGTCCGCCTCCGCGTCGCCATTCACATTGCCGGAGACGATCGTGTAATCGCCGTCCGCGCGGGTCTCGTAGGTCACCAGAAGCTGGGCGGAGGCCGTGAACTGCGAGCCACTGGCAATCGTGAAGCTCTGGTTCCCGTCAACTGCCATATTGGCGTCGATGCCGCTGAGATCGAGGCGGTCACCCGGCTCGAAATCGAGGATCGTGTCGCCATCGGCGGCTTGCGCGCTGGTGAAGCGGAAGACGTCGCTGCCGGCACCACCCTCCATCACGTTCACGGCCATGCTGGCTGTGATCGTATCGTCACCCGAACCCGTGGCGACGTTCTCGATCCCCCAGAGCGTATCCTGGCCGCTCTGGACGCTGACCGCACTGCCACGGCCCAGCAGGCCCGAGCCGAGATCGACCGCAATCGCAGCCGAGATCGCCGACATATCCAGCGTGTCGATGCCCGACCCACCCCCCAGATCGTCGCCGTGATAGGTGTCGTCGCCGTCTCCGATCGTCGCCACGATCAGGTCATCGCCGAGCCCGCCGACGACCGTGTCGTTGCCGACGCCGCCCTCGAGCCTGTCGTTGCCCCCCTCACCGAAGAGACGGTCGTCGCCAGCCTCGCCATAGACGGCATCGTTGCCCGCCCCGCCGAAACCATGGTCGTCGCCGGCGCCAAGGAAAACGATATCGGACCCCTCTCCGGCATCGACGAAGTCAGCACCCTCTCCGGCCACGACCCGGTCGTCGCCAGCCTCCCCGATCAGGACGTCGTCACCGGCAAGACCGATGATGTTGTCCGACGCGGCCGTCCCGAGCAGAACGTCGGCCTGGGCTGTGCCGGTGCGCAGCGCACCGCCCGTCGACGGGTTCGGCGAAGGCGTGACGACGTCGTCGTCATCGCAGCCGCAATCCTCGCCATCACCGGAGCCAACGGTGTCGTCCTCGTCGTCATCGGCTTCGTCAGGGTCACCCTCACTGGAGCCAGGATGTTCGCCCGGCTGTGCGACACGCACCTCTGGCACGCCATTAGCGGCAAAGGTGATTGTCTGCGCGCCATAGCCAAGCGTGACGGTGCCATCGTCGTTCTCCGACACGGTCATGGTCTCGAGCACCGTGCCCTCCGGCAGCAGGATCACGTCCTGCGGCCGTAGCGTGCCGACGATCGTGTCATTGCCGCCATTGCTGCGAAAGACGATGCGATGCGCCGATTCCAGCATGGTGATGTCGATCTGGTCGTCAGCCGTGCTGCCATCGATGGTGATCGTGCTGAAGTTCAGGCTGGTGTTGTTGAAGTTGCCGACCACCTGGATGAGGTCTCCGGCATTGATGCCCTGATTCAGCCCGCCGCCATCATTGGCGGTGACGTTCAGGGTATTGACCCTGATCTCCTCGATGTTGTCGAGCTCGGCGACAACCGTCTCCGGCCCGGTCCCGACGCTGCGGGTAATGACGATCTCGGTTGCTGCCGAAAAGCTAGTCCCAAGCGAAACGGCCAGCGTCGCATTCTGGCCGGCTGTGACCGCATAGATCCGGAAAGTCTCGGCAAGATTGGTTGTACCGTTCAGCGCATAGGTGTCGGTGCCGGTACCACCATCGATCAGGTCGCGGCCATCGGCCGCCGCTTGGGTGATGGTGTCGGTGCCCGCGCCGCCGTTGATCGTATCATTGCCGGCGCCGCCATTGATCGCATCGTTGCCGCCGAGACCGTTGAGGACGTCATTGCCGCCATTGCCATTCAGCGTCTCATTTGCCGAGTAAGCACCAATGCCGAAGAACCCATTGCTACCATTGCTGCCCGTAGCGATATCGTCACCCTCGGTGCCGTTAAACGTTCCGCCTGTCACCAAGCTGCGGTTCCACACGTCACCTACAACAGTGGTGGGTACCGAATAGACCGTCTCCAGCGTGCCGCCGCCATCGGTGAAGCTCACCGCCACGCGCAGAATGTCGCCGACCTGCCCAATTCCGAAAATCCCGTCCACCGGCGTGAAGTTGGCCGAGGTCGCGCCGCCAATATTGGTCCAGTTCTGCCCGTTATTGGTCGAGACCTGCCACTGATAGGCGAAGGCGCCTAGCCCGTTCGCATCGGCGATGCCGCTCGTATCGACGGTCAGCATCTGACCTTCAGTCGGCGAGGCCAGGCCGTTGGTCGGGGTTGGATCGACGATGATCGGCAATCCGGTCGCAGGGCTCGGCACCAGCGCCCCGATATCGAAGACTTCGCCGGCGAAGCTCAACTTCTCGATGTTCCAGAGCCGGTCAACGCCATCCGAGACCCTTGCCCGGCCGGAGACCGGGTCGATGACATCGGAGACGGTAACATGGATGACGGTTATGCTGCCATCCGCGTTGCGCACGACATCGTAATTCGCGAAATCATCCCAGAAGACCGCCGTGTCGATATCACCGGCACGACCGCCATTGACGATCTCGCGGACCATGTCGAGGTCGCCCGGCTTGACCGTGCGGCTGAACAACAACTGCTCGAGCGTCCGGCCTTCAAAAGCCGGCGTAGCGGTCGGCTTGGGCGCGCCCAGCACATAGTCGTCGAGCTTCCAGACTTGCTCGGCGATGCCGTCCGCGGTGTAGGCGATACCGTCATGGTTGAAGCCAATGCGGACATTGAGCCAGCGATCGCCATCGATGATATCGTTGCCGGCCCGGCCCTCGATCCGGTCGGAGCCGCCGCCGCCCAGCAGCATGTCCGAGCCGTCGGCGGTGCCCATCACAATGAGCGCGTCCTGCCCGGCCGCATCCTTCAGCACGACGTTGTCGGCGTCGCTCGCCAAGGTCGGAGTCAGATGCGCAACGAGTTCCGATAGCCCGTTGATCAGGCCGACATTCTTGGCCAGCAACGCGTTCGAATAAGAGTCGAAAGGCGTCGACGGGTCGGCCTGGGCCGCGTTGCCATTGGCGTCATAGGCGCCGGTGACGACATCGCGCCCGGTAAGCCGGTCATTGTGCTGCCAGCCCGAGAGCCCTTCGACCAAGTCAAAACGGTCACGCAGGATATTGGCCTGCTGGTTGGTGAAGATGGAAATGTTCATATCCGCATTCGCACCCTGGCTACCGCCCTTGTGCGCCACCCAGTCGAAGCCGGCCATGCCGTTGTTGCGGTTGATGCCGAGACCCTGGACCATGATGTCATCGCCAGATTCGGCGTCGAAATCGGTGTCATTCTCGCCGGCGATCATGACATCGTGGCCGATAATGCGGGAGTTGAAGAACAGCTCCGAATTGTCGCCGGTCAGGGTCGTCATATTGCCCTGGGCTTCCAGCCAGTCATTGCCCTCATTGCCGTAGATAACGCCGCCTCCGCCGGTTGGCGACCGAATGAAGTCGTCGCCGGCGCCGCCGAACAGGCTCTTGGTGTCCTGGCCGCCGCTGAGCACGTCCTTGCCCTCGCCGCCGAAGATCAGATCGAGGCCCATGCCGCCATTGATGACGTCGTCGCCCCCCTCGCCCTTGAGGACATCGGCTGCGCCGACATCAGTGCCGCTGTCTGTGATGATGTCGTCACCCTCACCGCCATGGATGTGGTCGACACCGAAGCCGCCTTCGAGCGTGTCGTCGCCGCCGTCACCCCAGAGCGTATCGTCACCCTGACCGCCGATAATGATGTCGGCTGCCTCGGTACCGCCGAGCACGACATGCTCGCCGCCAGCGTAGCGCAGATAATCGGCGTCGCCGTCACCATCGAGATCCTTGCGGACTACAAGCGAGCTCTGGCCGGTGATGGCGCTGATGACGTCCGACTCGCGGGTCGGATCGGCGGTGCCTAGACCGGCATTGTACTGGCGAGCCTGGTTCATCTCGATGACAAAGTCGGCAGTCTGGAACGCGGCGCCATTGATGTGCAGACCGCTCTCCGCCGTATCGGTATTGCGCCGGATAAGATCGGCGAAACTGTCGCTCTCCAACTCGGTGAGCATGTTCTGGCCCTGGGTGCGGCTCAGATAATAGAAACGGTCGCCATTCTGCAGGTTCTGGATCTGCAGCTCGAAGATGAAGGCGAAGGTCGAGCCCAGCATGCCGCCGAACGGCATCAGCTGCTCGGCCAAGCCGCCGATCCAAAAATCGACCTTGTCGAGGCCGCCGAGGCTGCCGCCGGCCCAGGCGCCGGTGGCGTTCAGGAAGTCGATCCGATCGCTCGGGGCTCCCGCGCCGCCGAAGACCAGAGCCCAGGCCGCGTCGCGTTTCGCCTCCGCTGTGGTCTCGCCAAGGATGGAGCTATGCGTGCCATAGGCGGCGACGAAGTTGACAATAGAAAGCGGGTTCTTGATGTGCTGCGCGAAATCGGCCCAGCTCTCATAGGGTTTGAGCAGAGTGTCGTTGGTCTGCTCGAAAATCTGCCGACGCGTATCGTTGAGCGACGGCACACCCGTCTCACGAGCCCGGGCGATGTTCAGTGCCGCCAGATCGAGCGGTAGCCCGACGAGGTTGTTGCGCAGTGCATCGGTCATGAACTCGTCGATCTCATTGCCGGCCTGGCGGGTCATGCCGCGCAGGATCGCACCGGCCGCAATCTCGGCGCTGCCGCCGCCGATCTGGTCGAACATCACCGGGTTGAGGAACGCGTCAAACAGTTTCTGATCGGTCGCCGAGGCGGCGCCGCTGCTGAAGTTCAGGATCTCGACGTTCTCGTTCAGCATGGAGTGGCCGAAGCGATAGACGACCTGGGCGAACTCCTCGAAGATCGCGCCGTTGACTTCGACCGAGTTCGTAAAGACGAAGGGGTCGATCTGCGGCGCCACAGCCCGCACAAACTCCTCGAAGACGAGGTGCTGATAGACCATTTCGGTCGAGAAGCGGCCGGCTTGGAAGAGCCGCTCGCCATCCCAGTTCAGCGCGGCGATCTCGGCCGCGTCCGTCGGGATGCTCGTCACATCCTGCACAAGCCATTCGTTCAGCATGGACACGTTGCCGCCGTCGAGCAGCAGCGCCTTGATCTCCTCGACTTGGCGATTGTGCTCGCTGTGGAACACGGCATGGGTCGAGGTCAGGGCGATATTCTCGTTGCCCCGCCCATCGCCGACAATGAAGTGGCGATCCAGCAACTCATTATCATAGGTCGCCACGCCTCCGAACATGTTCGCAGCCGGTGCGGCATTGCCGGTCAGGCTGTCGGCATCGGGCGCCTTCTCGCCGTAAATTGCCTGGCCCTGAACTCGCGAAATGACGAACTCGCCCGGTGCCGCATTATGGGCAATGTCATTCAGGAACGCACGGCCGGATGGTACGGCGTCAAGAGCGTCGATCGGGCTCTGAAGATTGCCCTCGACCGGGCCACCCGGAGTCACCAGCTGCGGAAGGCCATTGGCGCCGCGGATAAACTCGCCATAGAGATCGGTAAGCAGCGAAGGCACATTGTGGACGTTAAGATCGCTCAACTCGATGCCGAGAATCTCGCGCGCCTGAGCCTTGATGTCAGCCCAGGTCGGCGGGCCTCCTGTTGCACTTTCCAGCATGTGACCGGTGGCGACCGGCTTGCCCTCGAACAACTTGTATTCGCGCAGGAAGACCTGATGCGACGGATTCGAGGTATAGACTTGGTTCAAATCGATCCAGGGTGTGGTTTCGTTGGTATGGTTGCGGATATCGTCGGCAGTGCCCACGACACCATCCGCACCGGGTTCGATCGACGCGTTGGTGGCACGGGTGAGAACCATGAAGTTGGTCGGCGAACCCTGCACATACAGCGGATCGTCTGGATGCAGCGGAATATAGACGGTGCCGGCTCCGCCCTTGGTCGTCAGGTCGAGGCCGTGATCGAAGAACTGACCGAAGATCGTCATGAAGCCATTGAACGAGGCGGTGTCGCCGAGATCAGCGGCAATGTTCTTGATGAAGACGTTCGTCCCGTCCATCTCGATGCCGTGTGACGCCACCTCCGCAAGGACATCCGCCTTGGCGGCGCTAACGGCGGCCTGGGCGGCGGCGGTCGCCGCAGCGTCAGTCGGCGGGATCGCGGCGAGAGCGGCATTGGCACTCGTCAACGCCTGCTGGGCCGTTGTCACCGCCGTTGTCGCCGTCGCCAGCTCGGCATTGGCCGATGCAAGAGTGGCTTCGGCCGTCGCAAGGCCAGCTTCGCTGCCGTCGACGGCTGCATCGGCAGCAACCTGCTCGTTGAATTCGGTCTGAAGCACGGCGAGCGCGGCGCCATGCGCGGCCTGAGCCGCAACGAGAGCGGCATCGGCTGCATCGCCGGCTTGGGAGGCCGCTTCATAAGCGGTCTCGGCCGCGTTGAAGGCCAGGGTCGCGGCCGCAAGCGCATCCGCAGTCGCCTGACCCTGATTTGCGACATAATTCGCCTCGGCCTCATCCTTGGCGGACTCGGCGACGGTCAGATTAGCGAGCGCGACGTTTTCCGCCGCCTGCTTGGCGTTGGCTTCGACCTCCGCAGCGGCCATGAGCACGGCCTTGGCATCAACGTCCTGCTGCGCGGCAACAAGTTGCAGCAGATTCGCCTCGCGCGCTCCCACGGCGTCTGCCAGGGCCCCGCCGGCTGCAGTCAATGCCGCCTGCGCGACGGCGACCGCATCTGTCCGAGCAGTCAGCTGCTGACTGGCGGCGCTTAGGCCGTTCTGGGCGTTCACCACCGCCGCCTGGGCTGCGGCCCGCGCGGCAGCAGCCTCCGCAGCCGCCGTTGCGACAGCAGCTTCCGCAGTTTCGACCTCTGCTTGGAGTTGCATAACCTCCCGAACGATATCCAGGGCGGCTGCGCCGGTAATGCCGAGTGAGGCCAGCGCGCCAGCGACAGCAGCGGGATTTTCTAGCGTCTGGTCGGCAATCAGGTTCGAGATGACGCGGGGCTGACTGTCATAGACGCTTCCGGTCAACTGGGTATAGCTCGTCGGCTGGCCGGAGCGCGGATCATTCTCTGCAGCAGCGAGATGGGGCTCAAGCATGCGGATCATCGTAAGCGATGTCCCGGCGCCACCTTTGCGGGAGCGGTCTGAGCGCCGATGTTTGAAGCCCCTGAGGGCTTCGACACATGACGATTTCAAAG
>FWWL01000569.1_pt1 | contig 99430 bp, 73 predicted proteins | sample 2228331 | NCBI WGS metagenome assembly FWWL01 (sample SAMEA103939775, study PRJEB20133) | metagenome | reverse complement strand
TTGTTGAATGTATTATCCTCGTGGGGATACCAAGGGCTCTATATATTGTTGCTGCATAGGTGGTTGATGATGTACAACCGCCTCTGGTTTTGTTATAATACATCTGTTTCCCCAAAACCTGGGTATTAATAATCTCCTCGTCAGTAATATTCTTCCCCAACTTAGAGCTGCTTTCAAATCCTCTCCTATACTTTTCATCTACATATAATCGTCCATTTTTATCAGGTCTAAGATAAAATTGTGGAGGGCTTCTATGCTCTACGATTTTAGTTGTATCTTCTATCCACAACGAAACCTTTTGCACCAGCTCTTTGTCGCTTAACTTTTCCGGGTCGATTCCATATGCTATTAATTCCTTAATTAAGTCCTTTCTCATTTGTTCATCCCAATTCGCATGGATATATGGCTTTAAGTATTTATCAAATTCAGGACCATAATTTCCCCAATTTTTATTGCTGCTTATGCTTTCTTTGATATTGTTCTCAGTGTAAAATACTATCTCACATTCCACATAACCTTTTTTCACTTCAATAATTCTCGTATCCTGATAATCATTATTCATGGAGTTTATATCCCAGGGTCCGGCTAATTGCAGCTTAGCTTTTATTGTATAGGTATATTCCCTTCTCTCATCCCAATCTCCGTCAGGGATTCCATCTCCGTCGCTATCTGCCTTTTGGGAGTCTGTAAAATACTTATACTTCTCCTGAAAGTCTGACAGCCCGTCTCCATCGTTGTCTAAGGTACGGGCACTCAAAGATGGTTGAACGATGGAATTATCGTTTCCAAGTACAGCTAACGGACTTGTCAGTGATATAAGCATAATAATAAACAATAAACTTAACTTTTTCATATCTTAACTCCTTATTATCATTCTCGAAGTATGTTCAATCCATTATGTTCCACCTTTTTTTGCAAAATCCTTCAAGTAAACATTAATAATTCACTGAACTTTAGAACTTATTTATTCTCAATTAAGTTCTTTCCTTTGGTGTCTGGCATTTGGAGCCTTTGTCTTTCAGATAACCGAATAACCGCCGTGCCTGGCGCCATAATATCTCCTTTAAAAGAAGGTTAGCTTTATAAATGGAAATGAGACAGAGTTTATCGACATCTGAAGATGTTCTAAAAAATAAACCAATGGTAGGCACCATATCCAAAAGTACACATTCCTGCCCCCTGCATATAATGAATATATCAATGCATTTTGGGGAGGAGTGAGAAACGTGCCTACAGTGTTTGTTTATAATAGTGGGACCAATCGGATTGAAAGGTATTATCGGGTCTTAACAGAGCCAATGCCATACATAACTGGGCGAACGATGACAGTGGGAGAATTTCGCGCTAATTCAAGCTCCAATATTCTTTGGACAGATAAAAGAATGATGCAAAGATGGAATACTTTTAGAGCCCGCTGGGGAAGAAGTATATTTATAGGTTATGGTTTTAAGAGAATCTGGGAAGGTGGTCATTCCGCACAGTCGCAGCATTATGCCGGTGAAGCGCTTGATCTGGGGCATACGCTAACAGCAGCTCAAAGGAAGGCGCTGTATAATTTTGCTCTTAATTCAGGTCTCTGGTCATATGTTGAGCCTCTGAGCATGACACCAAGGTGGCTTCATGTGGATTTGCGTTTGGGTATCCCTGCCTGTAGCGGCGGAGGATTTCCTGCACTCGGTCTCGGAAGCAAAGGGGTATATGTATTTGTCCTGCAAGATGCATTGACTGCCTTAGGTTATACTTATGCAGGTCTTGATGGCATTTTTGGCCGGGAAACACGGCGTGCCGTTGCTAATTTTCAAGTGTCGCAGGGATTACCCGGCTCAGGTTATGTGAATTGCACTACATGGACACGGCTGACAAATAGGGTAAACAGTATCGGCAGAACGGCAACGGTAATCAATTAATTCTTATGATGCCAAGTACAAAGGTTATTAGGTTATATTTTCAGGAAGCTTCAATAACCTAATAACCTACGGCCCGGCACTTATTTACATGACCTTTACTTCTTTATTATAAGCACTATAGCTTTATTTATTGTCATTGTTCTATATTCATCAACCTTCAGGCTTGTATATTCAGCTCTGCTGATGTGTGTTTTTATTATATTTGGCAAGCTTTCATATTTGGTATTGGCTGACATTATTAAGATACCCTTATCGTTTAAGTATTCTTCCTTGAATCCATTATTACTGCCTGATATTCCATCTACTCTTTCCAGAATCTTGTATTTTTCTAATTCCACTAAAACTGTAGATTTAACTATCTGGCTAAATCCTTGTTCTCCAAAAATATAATACTTACTGATTAAATTAGGATCAACTCCATACCCATAGTTAGGCTTATAATACTTTCCGTAGCTATCTGATAAATCAAGTAAATTAAAAAACTCCCCATTCTTAAATGGACCCCAGTCAGGTGAAGAAACCATTGCTCCATAGTCATCTACCATTTTTAGTTCACTTAAATCATTGGGGTTGTAATGCTGGTAGTATAATCCCCTTCCTGCTTCAATACTATCAGCTCCCATTTCAATATCGTCTATACGTGTCCATCTACCATCAATATATACTTCGTTATACATATGATTAGAAGAAGTTTGGCCTGTACTTGTCAGTATTTCTTTAACCAATGGGTTTTTTATATTCTGGGCCAGATATTTTAAATCGTCAGTTATTCTTATCTTTGTAACACACAGATGTCTGGTAGGTATACCCAATGCTCTATATATTGTTGCTGCAAAGGTGGTCGAGGACGTACATCCACCTCTGCTTTTGCTATAATACATCTGTTTGCCCAATACCTTCTTATTAACGATTTCCTCTAAGGATGTATTCTTATCTTCCAAAACAAACATTTCATATAAACTTCTAAAGTGTTCATCAATATAAAATTTTCCCTTCTGATCATATCTTAAATAAAACTGTGCCGGACGTTTATACTCTTGGATTTTGACAGATTCTCTTATCCACATTGAAACCCTTTGTACCAGATCTTTATCACTTAGCTTTTCAGGGTCAATTCCAAGACCCTTTAATTCCTTTATTAAATCCTTTCTCATTTGTTCATCCCAATTTGCATAGAGATATGGCTTTAAGTATTTATCAAATTCAGGACCGTAATTTCCCCAGTTGTCATTCTTGCCTATCCCCTCTTTGATAGTGTTTTCAGTATAAAATATCATTTCGCATTCCATATAATCTTTTTTTTCTGCAATAATTCTAGTATCCTGATAATCATTATTCATGGAGTTAATATCCCAAGGGCCCGTTATCTGCAGCTTAGCTTTTAATGTATATGTATATTCCTTTCTCTCATCCCAATCTCCGTCAGGTATTCCATCTCCATCACTATCTGCCTTATTGGAATCTGTATAATATTTATACTTCTCCTGGAAGTCTGACAGCCCGTCCCCATCGCTGTCTAAGCTGGGGGCACTCAAAGGTGGCTGAACGATGGCAGTATCACTTCCAAGCACAGTTAATGGACTTATCAGTGATATTAGCATAATAATGAACAATAAACTTAATTTCCGCATATCTTAACTCCTTATTATCATTCTCAAAATATCTTCAATCCATTGCCTTTTTGGAGTCTGCAAGATTCTCAATAGACATCATAAGGAAACCACAGAAAGCCGCGTTATCAAACTGAAGTGTAGCAGCAACTTCCTTTTTCATCAGATTGATTTGTTCCCGATAAGCCCTATAAAATTCAAAGGTTGGCTTAGGGCTGTATTTGAGTCCTTCCAATTCAAAGTACTCAATAACACCTTTTGCGGTGGTAGGTTTGACGAAAACCTCCACACTCGGTCTGTAATAGACAGAGCACACTGTTAACAAAGGCCATTTTGCCAACTGGTATTCCCTGAGCAAGTCCGACATCAGCCTAAAGCCAAACGCCTGATCCCCGTGTAGGAATTCCTTCAATCCAAGTGATAGACGCTCTTTTTCATCATCGTTGATGGCTTTTACCAGATCTCTAAATTTAGGTTTCTCAAAAATTGAAACCATGGAAGACTGACTGACAATCTTACTCATGGAATCGGCAATTTTGTTTGGATTTTCAAACTGTTCAATTGCAAAGCTATCCTGTGCCAATTTGTTCATTTTCTCTACTTTATGCTTCTTCGCAATTTGGATCATCAATGGGTCAGAAAAACCCCCGGGGTATCGCATAAGAAATCTTTCTTCGGCTTCTTTGAGCTTTGTTTTGTTCAAAACTTCATCTCCTCCATTTTCTTTGGTATTGCATATTGATCCTAATTTATAGCCACGGCATTTTTACCTTATTGCAGTATTCATCCCAGGTGACACCAAAATTCTTTGACAACATCTCTTCTTCTTCATGGGAAAATATTCTGGATCCAGTATATATGATAATTCCAATCAAAGCACCCAGCCAGGTGTTAAACAGAAACCCCATCCAAGGCAGCACAAGTAAAGCCACTCCTGTATATAATGGGTGTTTAACTAAAGAGTAAGGTCCATTTGTTATCAGTTCTTTTCGAGGTACTTTTGTTAAGATCAATGCTGCTGACCATATCCAAATTATAACCCCGGGAATTAAGATGATAACAGAAATCACCCTTAAAGCAATTGATGGACCACCAACACTGAATAAAGCTGGGAATATGATATTCAGAATCAACCCAACTATCAAAAACGGCAAAGTAAGCAGTCCGATTTTTTCCCCGCTTCCCACAAGCACTTTCAATTTCATATTCTCTCCTCCAATCCTCTCATTATATAGGTATTCTATTGATAAGGAGTTCATGATGTTGTGTACTGAAACTCAGAACATCTTTTTGTCAGCTCATCAAATAATTTCTTTTGTTTGGTGACTTTCACCTTATTTTTCGGTTCTTCTTTTACATATGGAAGACTGTATCTGTTCCATTGCCACTCTCACTATAAGCATTTATTTAGTGGCATTATAAAATTTTCTGTTAAGTTTGCCAAGTCATCCTTCATGATTATATTATCAAGGTCAGATAGTATAACCTTTTTCTCTGTATCCTCAATCGTTGTCGTTTGCTCAATCCTACTTTTTAGCTCTTCAATTTGCTTATTTTTATACTCGATTATTCGCTCATATTTACCTTCCATTTGAGTCCAGCTTCTATTAAGCAGATTAATAAATGAAGCCATCTCATCTGAACTGCCTGCTATGCGGTTTAAGAGTAAAAGATTTAATTCTAGAACCTCTGGTATTTTATCATGGGAGTACCTTAGCTGATGGTCAATTTCGCCATAACCCTCCTCAAATATTGTTCTAACTTGAATTTCCGCGATAACCCTTTGGTTTGTCGGGAAAAATTCTATTAAATAGTGAACTGATCTGTACCCTGATTTCCTTGATTGTATTTGTATATTTAATTCCTTAAACCGTTGTGTCTCGTCACCATCTCTGACGTTAGCAGTTATCTCTATAACTTTCCAAGTATTTGTTATAAAACTATGTATGTCTTCCCAGTCTTCTTTAAAAATATGTATAGCCCTAACTCCAATCAGATCGTTCACTTCTTCCTTATAGTTGGCAATGTTAAATTGAAAGCCTTCACCATATTTTTTCTTCCTATCGGAAGTTTTTCTTATGACCTTAACAATCAAATGCTCCGGGTCCTTCACCCTTGATTTTACCGAATGTATCTTGCCGTGAGTCCTCAATGTATCTGCGATATAATCTGCCTGTGTTTCATAGCTGTGCCTGTATTTAATGAAATCAAGAGAGATATCATTTAGCGTATTCCAATCAATCTCATTCTTTATAAGCTCGTCCTCTAAAATACGATAATTGCTTAAGAAATCTTCCTTTATCAGCTTCATCAATAGTACCTCCACACAACAGTTTTTTCCATCCACTTAACCTATTATATACCAAAACCATAATAACAATAAATACCAGACAAAAAAATGCGGTGCCAGGTACAGCACTTAAGAACTTATCTATTGCAACTATAGCAATATGTTCTTATGCTCTGTACCTGGCACCATTCAATTTTCAATAAGTTGACAAGTTGACAGACTGTCACCTAGCTTCAAAAGCCTATTTTGCTATTGGAGGTGTTCCTTCAGCGTTTGATACAACTGCATCGATTTGGACTAAAGCATCTTTAAGTAAAGCTGATACGCCAACTATTCTTCGTGCAGGAACACCGCCTGGGAAGAATGTTGCATAAACTTCGTTTACGGCATCAATATCTGCGATATTTTTAAGGAATATATTTACTTTAACCACATCGTCCATAACGTGGTCGATACTTTCTACAATTGCCTTGATATTTTTCAAGCACTGTCCAGCCTGCTCTTTTACACCACCAGCTACCAATTCACCAGTTTTGGGGTCCAAAGGTAATTGAGCCGAAAGATGATTGTAATGAGAAAAAGCTACAGTTTGTGTACATAGAGAACATTTTGGTGCATTTACTGTATTGTTTGCTTCTATAATGAGTCCATGCCTGTCTTCAACTGCTTGTGGGGGTGTACCATCTCCGTGTGACACCACTGCTTCAATTTGTACCAAAGCATCCATAGGTAAAGCTTTAGCTGCAATTGTTGTGCGTGCAGGGAAATAGGCTGCTGCCCTAGCGATAGACGAGTCAGGGAAAAATGTTGTATAAACTTCGTTTACGGCTTCAATATCCGAGAGGTTTTTAAGGAATATATTAATTTTAACAATATCGTCAAAAGGAACGTCGATACTTTCTAAAATCGCCTTGATATTCTTCAAGCACTGTCCAGCCTGATCTTTTACACCACCAGCTACCAATTTACCGGATTTTGGATCGATAGGTAATTGAGCTGAAAGATTATTGTAATGAGAGAAAGCCACAGTTTGCGTAGATAGAGGATTTGTTGGCGCATTAGCCGTGTTATTTGTAAGCTTTATGAGGTCGCCTGATTGTGGTGCGTTTGGAATTGTACCTTCCCCATTTGAAACAAGTGCTTCAATTTGCACCAAAGCATCCATAGGTAAAGCATCAACTGCGACTATCGTCCGTGTAGGAACATAGGTTGTGAAGAATGTTTTATAAACTTCGTCTACAACGTCAATATCTTTGATATTCCTAACGAATACAGTGATTCTGACAACATCGCTCATAACATGGTCGATACTGTTTACAATTGCCTTAATATTTTTAAAGCACTGTTCAGCCTGCTCTTTTACACCCCCAGCTACCAATTTACCGGATTTTGGATCGATAGGTAATTGAGCTGAAAGATTGTTGTAATGAGAGAAAGCTACAGTTTGTGAATATAGACCGATAGCTTTTGGAGCATTTTCCGTATTTCTTGCTAATACTGCGTTATAGCCGCTCATAATTGTATTCTCCTTTTGTAATTATTATTGGTATGTAATTAAAATTAGTCTAACTAAATAATAAACCTTGGACTAACTCCAATGTCAATAGGTATTATTATTATTCTGAAATACCACCACCTAAGAGGTGGATGGCTTCTTGGTCAATACTACTACTGTAGCAAGTTTACCAATGCTATGAAGGGGTAGTACCTGCATCCACGTTATGTGCTGGAAGGTAAATTACATATATTATAATTTGTGTTGCACTATTAGAATCTATATTGACCTTACTAAAGCTAAAAATTATGTTCGTTTAGTCATTTCGATAAATTGAAATTTACTCAATATTATAAGTTGCAATATCTATAAGCTCAAAATCATTGCATTTTACCATACTTAAACTTCTTTCATACATGTACCCCTTTTGGCTTAAAGTAATATCCAAAAAACAAATGAAAATCCCCATGTCAATTGAATTATAGTAAGAAAGTTTACTTGCTGGCATTAATGATTTTATTTGAGTTGTTCTATAAATTCTCAGACAATTATCTTCACTTATAATTCTCCACGGCTGCGTATTGCACGCACTTGGTGCATATCGGACAATTTCTCCTACGTCTAAATAGTGCTCACCTTTCCATATGGTTTCTAAATCCTTACGATTCGTTTTTGAAAAATCCTTACGAAAATCTTCAGAATGACTTTTCCCGAATGCCAACATAATAATATAATCAAGACCGTCGGAGGTTAGTTCTTTTGTTTTGGCCAAAGCATACCAGCAGGTTCCTATATTAAGGGAAGCCAAAAACAAATCCATCTGCTCTAACATATAGCCGGCATTCAGAAGATATAATGGCTTTTGTTCGCTGTACATAAGCAGGCAGTATTCGCCACGTTTTGAGGTGGTCTCTTTCCTCTCTACAATTTCAAACTTAACCTTGACTTCTTTAACAAGTGGCATTAGATTAACGATTCTCCCCTTGATTTCTTGCATTTCATCTGCTGTTATAGATAAGCTCTCATCATATCTTCTTATTGATTTTCTTTTGAAAATCATGTCATATAGTTCCTTCAAAATTATAATCTCCCTTCAATTCAGTTCTCTTACTTAAAGGGTAATTGATTATAAAATTAATTCCCACATAAATTTTATAATTACAATGCAAAAGAAAGTGGGTGCCAGGTACAGCACTTAAGAACTTATCTATTGCAACTGAAGCAATATGTTCTTATGCTCTATACCTGGCACCTTAATTGTTATCAGCTATTAGTATTGTTTTTTCGTTACCGGAATCAGATTGATCTCAATCCGGTTTTCATCCGGATAGTAATTGTTAATGAAGTTGTATTCAGGCTTATCAAGTAACTTATTCTTATATTGAAGTACGAATGGAGTTCCCTTATACAGGGTTTCACTGATATCGTAGTGCATGAGCATATTGCCGATGATCTTGTACTTGCCACTCTGCTGAATGAAGGTATCGGAAAAACCACCGACAGCCAACATGCGCAGCATATATGTCCCATCTGTATTATATATATATGCGTTTGCAAAGGAGGATAAGCTTTTGGCTCCGGTAGAAGGATCTTTAAACTCCGTAAATAGATTGGTATCTATATCCGACCAATAGCCAATAAGGATGTCCTTGGGAAAGTCCTTATTGAATTGTACTAGGATGGAATTTGCTTCCTTGTCATAATCAACCTTCATGTCAAAGGCAGCAATAAAAAGGTTTATCGGAATGTAATAGGCCTCCCCGCTTTTAAAAGGCCCCATACCTGCATCAGCAGCCTGACCGTTGACTGAGAAGGTCGGATTATCAACCTCCATTATGATTTCCAGCAATGCAGTATTGTTGTCACTCCAGGTTGCAGCAAAAGTATTATCCTGTCTGTAGAATTCCGGATAGATATTTGTCAAATAGGGATACTTGAATGCATATTTGAATTCATCTGCATTTATGAAAATATAGGATTCCCCTGCTTTCTCCTTGATAATTACATTCTCTTTTTTTATTTCAAAGTCATTGATAAGGAGATATCCCCAATCCACTGAAGATACTTCTACCTCTTTCTTTACAAAGGTTACCGTGATTATCTTTTGTGTTTTATCCAAAGATATGGCAGCTCCCAGATTTTCTGCCAAAAACCTAACCGGCACCATTGGCAATCCGTTGACAAGTTTTGGAGGTTTAGCCATAGTTATCTGTTTATCATCGAGGATGGCACCCTTTTTTTCAATCCACATCCTCATGGTTTTGTTTCCCAATACAATGTCCAGCCTCTTTTCATTTGCAGTCCAGGTAACGCACCCTCCCATTTCCATCACAAAAGCATTTAAGGGTATATAGGTGCTGCTTTCTATCACCTGTGGAGTAGTACCTTTATCTGGATCAAGCTGTTTCTTCACTCCGTTTACATACATATACGGACTTCCTACAGTGATTACAATGGTGTCTTTGGATTCAGCCAACACTTCTGTTGAATACAGTCCGAATGTCATAGTCCAAACTACTATAATGAGTATCGCTGTTAACCTACGGATTCTCATCTTAACACCTGCCTGTTCCTGTTAATATTTGGATTGGATTAATACAATTATAGCATTAACAGCATGTACAAGGCATCTGTCATTCAGATATTTTACAAGTGAAGCAGTAAGAACTGGTCTTACTGCTAAAAACCCTCCTAAAGCTTCTCTATTTCTTTCTTCAACAGTTCTATTGGATATACCCCCCCTAATGAACAACATATCAATTTTCCTGCCCATTTGTTTAGTGTGACGAGGTTTATATTCCCGCTTGGCAAATGATATTCAATCTCCCAAGTAATGTGAATAAGAAAATCATTTATTTGACTTAATATACTTCTATCATGAGTTTTTGTGAAAACTACATTTCCGCAATGTGCTACGTACTTGTCAACCATTTCTTGTGAGAATCCTTCTGCTATAAATGTTTCTTCTATCGCATACAATACAATACTGCTAAATCTCTTAAATTGCTCTGCTCTTAGACCATATAATACTATACAATAGCGCGTTGCATTGTTAATTAAAATAACGCATTTACGCCTATCGAACATGAATAGATTAGCATGCCACTCATAGAATGGCTTATGTATTGTTCCTTCTGTATCTTCAAGCTGCACTTTCATGGTCTCAGCTAACTTTTTAGTACATTCTATCAGCATAGGCTTGTCTCCTTTTATTCTAATAGCCGACTAGACGTCGTGCCTGGCACCATATATTTAAGTTTCATTTCATACTTAATTTTGCAGAAAAAGAAGTTTGGGATGAACTTAAATATAATGAGAAATACTTTATAGTAAAAAGGAATAAAATATTAACTAATTCATTATATTATTAGATAGTAGGCATCATCAACGTGGCTAGATGACATGTATAGAATTATTGCAATAGTTAGGTCATTTCCTATGCAATAAAAATGACCAGTTGGGGCGGGACCAACATGATGCCTACCATTGTTATTATACTCATTTCTTATGAGTTTCCCCACTAATTAGCATTTTCAATTTTTCCTGCTTATTAAAATATTTATCTAGCAAATGTTGCTTCAATCCATGTGGCATATTTTCGTGGTCTATTAGAGACTTTCTAACTGTTTGGCCGAGTAAAATATCAGTAACACGTTTATTCTTGCTTAAGTGTAACGCATCCGCTCTTTTTATAAAATCTTCAAGTTCATTAATACTTTCAAGCATCATAATATTCTGAATGATATAATTTGTGTTTCCATCCAGGTTAAATGAATTTAATGCTTTAATTGTATTTTTATCGGTAGCAAATTTTGTAAACCCATTATATACATTAAAGATTGTGGATATAGACATTCTCTCAAAGATTTTTATAACATCATCATCTGATAATTTTTTTACTTCAGTCTCATTTTCAATTTCTAATTGCATTTCTTTTACATCTTTAATTAGTTGGGACAAATTGTCATCAATAAACTTTGTCCAAAGATATATAATTTTATTAGGGAATCTATATATGGCATCTACAAAAAAGGCTATATCATCATCATTCAACATATATTCAAAATTCGGTAATATTTTTGCCATCATCTCAGTATGTTTAAGAGCCTTTATAAGTTTATTAATGAACAAATCAGAATCAGCTTCATTGTAGTCATAAATATCAATAGTTTCTATTATTTCATCCTTATGGTCTTCTTTTTCTGATTTTGTTTCCATTTCATCTTCATACTCTTTATCCTTTTTAGTTGGTGGAATAATTTTTATATCTGATGTTAATTTATCTAAAAATTTAACATTTCCTTTATCAATGCTGTATTCCTCCCAACTTGATAAATAATTATTTGCATTATTGTAGATAGCTTTAAGTAGTTTTGTATTGCTCTCCAAGTAGGAAATAAATAATACAATATCTCCATTTATGCCAAAGCAAATATTATTAAGTACATAGTTAAGCCCCTCACTATCATCCTCATTTTTATATTTTTTTATAATTTCTCTAGCCACAAAAAATGCTAGGATGTTTTTATTTACAAACTTAATTTCAAAATTTTCACCTGAATCCTTCAAAATTTTTGCGTTCTTAAGTTCCTCCAAAAATGTTTTAGTTTTAATAGATTGCCTAAACTTAGAATTATATTCCTTTATTAACCCCTCTAATTCAATGTACGATAAAGGATATCTTTTGTTAAAATGAATATGGTGAGCTATATTATCAAGAACTATTAAAGCTCTATCAACACTTATTCCACTAATATTGTTTTTTATTGAACTTATAATATTTATTTCAAAAACCTTACTGAAAATGCTCCCGTTTTTGTCATTTGATGTTTGCATGCCACGAAAGTAATAAATAATATATTGAATTATGAAATCTGGACTTAAGTCAAAAACTGATAATTGATTCTTAATGAAATTATTTATAGTAATTACAGACTCTTCAATATCAACGTCTTCATTTTTACATATAGCACAACATATTAATTTTATAAGTTCCTTTCGTTTATCAGAGTAAAACGGCTGAATTTTATATTTACTAAATTTATCTTTTGATATAAGAAGCTTTTTAACTTTATCCATTATGTCAAGATCCCATTCAATATTAGAACTCATAATAATATAATCAAATTCCATAGATAGATTCTCAATTAAGCTATTAAAAAATGACAACTTTACATAGTTTATATCATCAATTATTGCAACTTTATGCATAGAGGGTACTTGCTGGAATTTATAAAAGTCAATAGGATCCTCACTATATTGTTCTTCAAATGCAGATTTTATTATCTTACTAGTATTCTTATTTTTTACATCTTCTACCTCGAAGTATAATGGTATTTTAGTATCTAATAGTTTAATATAGAGGTGTTTCAATAAAGTGGTTTTACCCGAATTCTCATTCCCTACTAACACAATCCTTTTCTTATTCTCAATCTCATTTAGTAACTTATCACTTTCACATAATTCATAATCATCATTATACCCTTCAGAACCACTACCAATAAGACGTGGAAAAGTAAAATAATCAAGACAATTATTTGTAAGAGTATGTTTTGTATCTATTAGAAAATTCTTCAAAAAATCGGATGATGGTTCCATTTTCTCAGATCTACTTGATATCTTATGTATATTATTTTTTGAAATAAAGGAATGTTTGTAAAAATCTTTAGTCCAAGAAAAACTATATGTTTCAAGCGTATTATCATTTGTATCAATCACTTTGGCTATATACTCACTAAGATTAGGATTTTTGTGATCATTGAAAATCCCACCCGCAGATATATCAACGGTTTTCGCTTTATTACCAACTCCAACACTAACACATTTATTCGAATCCACATGCTCATGCCCTAGAAATATAATTGAAGAGTTACTGAAAAGTGCCTTATCAAGCTTATTTTTGCAATCTTGGTTATACCATTCATGACTATAGTGACTTATTGATATAATTACGTCAAGATTAGAATAGTCATATATCATATCAATATACTTATCACTAATAAAATGAATACCCTTATCATCTTTTTTATCACAGAAAATTGCACTATTTATCAGATTAACACCTATCTGATACCCATTGAAATCAAGGATTTTCTTATCAAGAATTTGATCATTCAAAAAACATCTATTTCTGTTAGCAAATTTATAAAATTTATCTAATAGTTTTAGCTCACTCATAACGTGATTTTCTATCTCTTTACTATTATATAGCTCAATAATATCATTTCTATCTCGTTTCATATCTCGGAATTCCACATCATGATTGCCTGGAACAATTAGTGTATTTATAATCTTTCCATGAAGGTATGTATTTTTAATTTTACTTATAATACTGCCAAGAAACCTTTCTACATGAGAGTACTCATTTTCAGCTCCAGAATTCGCCAAATCCCCCGAGTAAACTATTATACATTCATCAAATTTATTTAGGATATTTAAGGAGTCAACTAGCCTATTTATTCTTTTTGGATTTACATCATTGCCACTAATAATATGTGTGTCGCTTAAATGCAATATCAAAATTTTCAATTTCTACACCGTCCTATCTTATAAATAAAATATATGTAATAAATTACCGCAGCGCTAAAAACAATTAGCATGCATATCAGGTCCAGTAATTAATACATTCTACCAATTAACCAAAACTCCTCCAAACTTTCCAAAATATTGCAATAAAGCGACAAAAAAATAAAAAGGCAGCAGCTTGCTACCTTCTCAACACTTATATACTCCCTACTTTTTCAAAACCGGTATCCATATCTCACTTCTAAAATTCGGTGAAGATACATCCTTACTCTCATTCCACAAAATTTCCGGTCCTACTGTCAGTTCGTAGTTAGAAGACGGGAACCATTCGGAATAAATTCTTCCCCAGACATTTTGGAGTGTGTCAGGAAATGGTCCGACTGCTTCGAATACTGCCCAGGTTGAGGCTGGAACTTGAAGCTGTGTAAGGTTATCTGGGCATTCCATTGTTGTTGCTACACCTATATAATGATCAAGCTCACCTTTTTCCTCCATTCGACCTTCTGAAAAGTTGACGGATGCGCTAATTATTCCCATGGGCTCGATATTGGAAAGTGCCTTAAGCTCTTTTATGATTTCTTCGTTTAGGCTTTGATACATAGCGGCTATTTCTGGATTGACTCCGTTGAATATTATAGGAACTCTTTTCTTGATACCTACTATGCTGAAGGCCTCTTTTTCTTCAATTCTATAGTTCATTTCATTTCCTCCTTTTATTGATAACTGAAAGGTCATTCGTGGATAGGCTTTTAGTGATTGACCATTGTTCCTGGCTTCTGTCGGTGTTATACCATGCAGGCTTTGGAAAGCTCTTGCAAAAGAGTCTGGGGAGCCGTATCCGTATTTAATGGCAGCATCAATTATCTTTATACTGCTATCCTTGAGCTCAAAGGCTGCCATAGTAAGACGTCTGCGGCGGATGTACTCTGAGAGCGTAATTCCTGCAAGGAAGGAAAACATTCTTGTGAAATGGTATTCCGAGCAAACGGCCAGTCTTGCTACTTCTTTAAAGTCAATTTCTTCAGTAAGATTTTTTTCAATATAATTTAATGCTTCATTCATGTTTTTAAGCAAATCCATTTATATAACCTCCTCTCATCAATAGAATAGCAGAAACTGAATATATCTATCCGACATTTGGTGCACTGTTATGTAGGGTTGGTATTTGGGGGAAGATTCTTCGCTGCGCTCAGAATGACAGCAGCTAGACTTCCTTGTTACACGACATATCGTGCCTATCCGGCAGCTTATCAACTTACTTTCATCTAAAACTTTAAATTGAAATATATATACAAAACTGCCCAAAAGCATTGATATATATTGCTTCTGGGCAGTTTATTCATTAGCTTCCAGAGCCTACCTAGATTTAGCATCCTTGAACCAATTTTTTGTTGCCTCTATTTGCTCTTCGGGAAGCTTATTGCGCACTTGGTCATGCAACCACCCTAAAGTCTTTTTATTCAAATACTGTCTCATCTGTTCTTCTGCTTCTAGCATTACAACTTTTATTAAACAAGGACATTTTGTATATGCATCCGGTAAATTATTTTTTTCTAGTAATATTGTATTCTGCCTTATCTCGACACACTGAAACAATGGTGAAGACCCTTCTACTGCTTCAACTATGTCCCAAAAGGTTATACTTTCCGGAATACGTGCTAACGCATATCCACCATTCACACCGGGAATTGATTTTACAATACCTGCTTTTCTTAATTTTGTATATACTTTTGACAGATATGTTTCTGAGACTCCTTGAAATGCTGCTAAATCCTTAATCCCAACAGCTTTCCCTGATGGAATATCTATCATATATAATAAGCAATGTAAGGCATACTCTACTCCTATGGAAAATTGCATATAATCAGCCTCCAAGCAACAAGATAATCTTACCACATAATACTTCATTACTTTTAAGTAGTCAATACACATAGTTATATCTTCAGGTATTATCCCCTCTAAATAGTATTATTAGTTGCCATTGACTTTTTAAAAAAGTCACTATATAATAGTAGATATCACGTATCTACATTATCTATTATTATATGAATATTGTTTTAGTAACATTAGAGGAGGAAACATACAATGCTTACAGAAAAATTTTTTGAAGTAATTAATAAAGAGGGAGTAGTTTCAATTGTGTCCTGGGGCAAAGATGAACCCCACGTCGTTAACACTTGGAATTCATATTTAAATGTAACAGCCGATGAGAGAATTTTAATCCCTGCTGCCGGAATGCGTAAAACACAAAAAAACGTAGAGCAAAATAATAAAGTAAAGGTCACTTTAGGTAGTAAAGAAGTCATGGGCCATCAATATCCGGGAACAGGCTTCTTAATTGAAGGCACTGCAAAATTCATAGAATCCGGTGTAGAATTTGATATGATGAAAGAAAAATTTTCTTTTCTAAGTAGGGTGCTAGAGATAAAAGTAACCTCTGCAAAGCAAACACTTTAAACAATCGAGCTAAAAAGGCTGACAATAGTTAGAGCCTATGGTAATTACCATAGGCTCCCTTTTTATAATTTTTTCAATGCTTTGATGTTTATTGCTATGCTAGAAGCTTGTTTCTAGCTCTGAACGATTCATAAACCTGTCATAGGAAAGTATTTTTACTTGATGCTCTCCCTCTGAATATCCTGATATATCAAGGACAATCTTTCTATAATCCCGTTTTTGAGCAATTAACTGCAGCTTATCATCTATAACTACTTCCACCTTTGTTGTGTCTTCTCCAAGGCTTAAGTCCAGGCTAAGATTATTACCAATAACCTGCTGATTGTTAAGTCTCAGCTCAGGAGGTTTTCTATCCTGTACCTTGACTCCTCCTAAATTGGAAAACCTGATCTTGAAATCTTTTCTAACCTCATCAACAGGCTTTCCCAAAACACTTATTTTTGCTGTATCCAGCTTTCCTATACCCTTGTCAGATAAATATTTAAGGTATGGAATTGACTCAGGATCCCAGCCCATGACCAAAGCCTCAATGGTATCAACTGCGATTGCATCCTTCCCTGCCATAATAAGCCTCATATTCATTCTGTCACCGGTAATATTGCTTTTGCCTATAGGCACAGGGCCATTCTGAAATCCCTGAAGACCATCCATTACTACAAAATCTATGGGCTTGCACATGTAATAATCATAAAGCCATTTATCCATTTTCCCATCAATTATTTTATGGGATATCATTTTAGTCCTTCCGGGGTTTGTAGCTGAAACCCCATATATATTAGCGGGTGCAGCACCTATACTCACATTTTTTATTGATCCGCTTACAACCGTTCCTGAGTTCGTCTTTAGACACGGAATGCTGATTAAAACATCACTTTGAAGGAATCTCTTATTCAGATAATATTCCTTATGCAAAAGCCCCTCAGGCAAGCTATACTTGACAAGCCCCTCAGAATCAAACTCCTGCCACTTCCCACTATCCTCTTCTATAGCTACGAACTCATCTACTCCAGGTATCATTTCATGGGTATAATTCAAATACTCCATGGTTTTACGGGTAGGATCCCCACCGGACCCTTCCATTACAAACACTTTACCATGGGGATTGTATTTCCTTACTATTTCAACAACAGCCTTGGTTACACGCCAATCGGTTGTCGCTCCGTTCAGTTCCTTATCAAAGGGCTGCCCTGTAGAGTCTACCTGCATCTGAACCAGATTAGGCTTCAGAACCACTACCTGATTGTCTTTAATAACCTCCTCAAATCCCCCTGAAAGGTTTATAGCATTCTCAACCATATTTCTGATCTCTTCATAGGTTATCTCAGCTGCCTTAGCTTTGTCGGATTGAACAATGGAAACCAGAGCCTGCCCCAAGGTAGGAGCTTTTTCTTCAGTCTTTTCAACGGGCTTCTCCCCGGTACTGTACACCACTTCAGGAATTGGTGTTTCTGAGGATGTGGATTCTGATTTATAGTTGATTATAAATCCATTTAAAAGGCCGTACTTATAACTGACAAAAGCCAGCGCCATTGCTGCAATTAAAGATATAAGTACAATTCGTTTTATAATTTTCGATTTCATAATTCACCCCATAGGAACCTTATATATATAAATATCCGGTTATTACTGAAAAAACAATTAGAACCAAAACATATATTATTATAAATACAGGCCTTACAATACTGGACAGTGCTGCTAACACAGTTATTCTCGTAGCTGCACCCACATTGAGAAATGCCAGCACAACCCCCTTGCTCATGCCGCCCAGCATCAAGGCATTAACTATTGGAATGACCCCACCTCCACAGGAATAAAAGGGGATGCTGAGAGCAGACATAAGTACTATCTGAAGGGTTTTACCCTGTTGATACAGCTTATTTGCAATACTACCCGGAATAAGTACCTCTATTGCCGACGCCAAAATCACCCCGATAATAAGGTAAAATCCTGTATATTCAAGGCTTTTTAAAATATTTATCAAATAGCGCTTCCATGTAAAGTCTTCTCTTGCGCAGCATTTCTCTTTATTTTCCCCCGAATATTCCCTAATGTAATTTTTATTAAGAATATATTCTTGTGGGATAATTTTTAAAATGAAGCCTATTAAAAGTGCAAACAGCATTATGGTTAATACCCTCATAAGCGCTATTTCCTTGCTTATTCCTCCCCAGGTTAGGATAAAGAGCTGAGGATTCATCATTGAAGAGGATATAAGGAATACTAAAAGCACTGCCGTTGGCATACCTGAGCTGGCAAGACGCATTACAACAGGCACTGTTCCATAAGTACAAAGAGGGGACACCATGCCTAAAGCTGACGCAGCTAATATAGTAGTAAAAGTGCTTTTAGAACGAAAACGTTGAACATAATTGTGGAGCTTTATATATTTTAGAGCTTCTCCTATTACAGTACCTGCAATAAGATACGGCAGAATTTCCAGCAGAGTAAAGAATGCTTTTAAAAGAATATTGAAGGAGTAAAATATAACCTTTTCCATCTTTATGACCTTTCTATGCTATGTGTATTACGGTATAAGATCCTTCACTTTGTTCAGGATGACAGATGCTACGCTTTATTCGCTGTGCTCATAATGACAAGGAATGTATCCTTTAATATTAGACTCAATTAGTTACAGCCTTGTTCCCTATGTTAGGTATTATAAAGGGGCGATTCGTGAATCGCCCCTACGTCTTATATGCTTACAGTCCCATGCATCTGTCCATAATCTGTCGGCACATAGGATCTTACTCTGTGGGTTCTAAGGTCTTCAATATTATCAAAGGCTGTTGTAATCATAAGCTTTATCCTGTTCAACTGATTTACTTCGCTTGCCCCTGGGTCATAGTCTATAGCTACTATATTGGTCCCGGGGTAAACTCTTTTCAGCTCCTTCATCATTCCTTTTCCGGTTACATGGTTTGGCAGGCAAGCGAAGGGCTGCATGCAGATGATGTTTTTGACCCCGCTTTCAATAAGTTCAACCATCTCACCTGTGAGGAACCAACCTTCACCGGTCTGGTGGCCCAGAGCCACAACTGATGAGGCTCCTTCTGCGATCTCTTCTATAGTTTTTGGGGCGTAGAACCTATAGCTGGTTGATAATGCGTCTCTATAGGCACTTCTGTAATATTCTATAATCTTAATAGCAGCATTGCCAAAGATTTGAGACAGCTTACTCCCCGATAAGTTCTTATACTTATAATCCATGCCATAGGCACTGTACAGCAGGAAGTCCGTAAGTCCCGGCATTACTGCTTCTGCGCCTTCAGCCTCCACTAAGCTTACAACACTATTGTTTGCTGTTGGATGGAACTTGACGAGTATTTCCCCAACCAGGCCTACCTTGGGTTTGACCTCATTGACTATTTCGAACTCTTCAAATTCTTTTACGACTTCCCTGATAATTTCCTTAAAAACCTTTCTATTGGCATGTTTCAGGGATTTTGTACATATTATAGCCCATTTTTCATAAAGCTCATTGGCAGAGCCTTGGATTCTCTCATAAGGTCTGACTCTATAAAGCACATTCATTAACAGATCACCATAGACTAATCCCATCAATGACCTATTCAACAGCTCTATGGTAAACTTAAAGCCCGGGTTCTTCTCTATACCTATTGCATTAAGTGATATCACCGGGATTTTTTCAAAACCTGCATCCTTCAGGGCTTTCCGCAGGAAGCCTATATAATTGGTAGCTCTGCAGCCTCCTCCGGTTTGAGACATCATGACCGAAGTATTCTCCAGATCATACTTGCCGGATTTCAAAGCTTCTATAAGCTGCCCTATAACAATTATTGCAGGATAGCAGGCATCGTTATTTACATATTTCAAGCCTTCATCTATTGCTCCATTATCTTCTGATGGCAGCACCACCATATTGTAGCCGGACTGTCTGAAGGCCTCCTGTAAAAACTGAAAATGTATAGGAGACATCTGAGGTACAAGTATTGTGTGCTTTTCCCTCATTGCCTTAGTAAACGGTACCTTCTTATACCTGTTGTCAACCTTCTTGAGCTCAAAGCCGTTCTTTTCTCGTTCTGACATTGTAGCCTTTAGGGAACGAAGCCTTATCCTGGCTGCTCCAAGGTTATTTCCTTCATCTATCTTAAGCGTCGTATATATCTTTGAATTTGCACTCAATATCTCCTGAACCTGATCTGTAGTAACAGCATCAAGGCCACAGCCAAAGGAATTCAGCTGCACCAGCTCCAAATCCTGCTGCTTTGCAACAAAGCTTGCTGCCGCATAGAGTCTGGAATGGTATGCCCATTGATCCACTACTCTCAGAGGTCTTTCAATGCGTCCGAGATGAGCTACAGAGTCCTCCGTCAATACTGCCATGCCAAGGGAATTTATCATATCCGGTATGCCGTGATGTATCTGAGGGTCAATATGGTACGGCCTGCCGGCAAGTACTACCCCCTTGAAATCCTTCTCTCTCATATGCTTCAGTGCATCTTCTCCAGCCTTTTGAATATCCTTCTTAAAAGCTTCCTGCTCCTTATAGGCTCTATGCACACATTCCTGGATTTCCATTTTGGTTATCTTAAAACCTTTTAATTCCTTATGCAGCCGGGTTACCAGCCTTTCTTCATTGTCGAAAGGCAGGAAAGGCTTCATAAACAATATATTCTCTTCTCTCAAAACATCCATATTATTTTTTATTACCTCAGGGTATGAAACCACTATAGGGCAATTAAAATGATTGTCTGCTTCCTTTTGCTCCTGCTTCTCATGGGTAATACAGGGGTAGAAGATAAACTTTACACCCTTCTCTATGAGATTCATAATATGTCCATGAACCAGCTTGCCTGGATAGCATACTGACTCTGAAGGTATTGTTTCTATGCCTTTTTCGTATAGCTTATTTGAGGATCTGTCGGATAATTCCACTCTAAAGCCCATCTCTGTAAACATTGTGAACCAGAAGGGATAATCCTCATACATGTTCAGCACCCTGGGAATACCTACAGTACCCCGTCTTGCTTGTGCAATATCCAAAGGTTTATATTTAAAAATCCTCTTATATTTATAGTCAAACAGATTTGGCAAAGAGCTATGCTCCTTTTCCTTGCCTGCTCCTCTTTCACATCTGTTGCCCGATATAAAGCTTCCGCCATTTCCAAACTTGTTTATAGTTAATAAGCATTTGTTGGAACACAAACCACACCTTGAAATACTGGTGTTAAGCTCAAATGCTGTTAGCTGGCTTTCATCCAGCAAGCTTGTGCTATACCCCGCTTCATATCTCTCTCTTGATATCAATGCCGCACCAAAGGCTCCCATTATCCCTGCGATATCCGGCCTGATGGCTTCTCTGCCCGACAGGATTTCAAAGCTTTTTAGCACTGCATCGTTATAGAAGGTGCCCCCTTGTACGACTATTTTTTCCCCAAGCTCTTCAGGGCTTTTAACCTTAATTACTTTAAATAAAGCATTTTTTATTACCGAGTAGGATAAACCGGCAGAAATATCACCTACTGATGCCCCTTCCTTTTGCGCCTGCTTAACCCTTGAGTTCATGAATACAGTGCATCTTGAGCCAAGGTCAACAGGTTTTTCCGCTGCCAAGGCTTCTCTGGCAAAGACTTCTATCTTCATACCCAAGGAGCTTGCAAAGGTGTCTAAAAATGAACCGCAGCCTGAAGAACAGGCCTCATTCAAGAGTATGCTCTCAATAACGCCATCCTTTATTTTCAGACACTTCATATCCTGGCCGCCAATATCCAGTATAAAGTCTACTCCAGGGCAGAAAAACTCAGCGGCTTTATAATGGGCAATTGTCTCTATTTCGCCTATATCTATATTTAACGCTGACTTTAGCAGACCTTCTCCGTAGCCTGAAACAGTAGAGTTCACTATCCTTGCTTTATTCGGTAAAAGGCTGTAAAGCTCTTTAAGTGCTTTAATTGTAGACTTGAGGGGGCTTCCCTCATTGCTCCCGTAATAAGTGTGAAGAAGTGCACCTTCGCCATCTATCAGGGCTACTTTGGTAGTTGTTGAGCCTGCATCTATTCCTAAGAAGCATTCTCCTTCGAAGGTTGATAATTCACGTCTTTCTACGGAGCTTCTACTATGTCTTGCTTTGAACTCCTCATACTCTTTCTCATCAGAGAAAAGTGGTGCCAATCTATTAGTTTCGCCACTGGATATACTTCCATGGCTTTCCAGATTGATTAGTAAGGACTTAAAGGACATCCGCTCTTCTTCTATAGAAGATAAAGCCGCTCCTATTGCTACATAGAGCTGTGAATTCTCGGGAAAAATTACCTGGTCCTCAGTAAGCTTCAATGTATCTATAAATCGTTTCCTCAGCTCTGAAAGGAAGTACAATGGTCCGCCCAAGAAAGCTACATTTCCTCTGATAGGCCTTCCGCAGGCCAGCCCGCTTATAGTCTGAATTACTACAGCTTGCAGTACTGAGGCTGCAATATTTTCCTTTGCGACACCCTCATTTAAGAGAGGCTGAACATCAGTTTTTGCAAAAACTCCGCACCTGGCTGCAATAGGGTAAATAACCTTATAGTCCTTAGCCAGCTCGTTGAGCCCCAATGCATCTACCCTGAGCAAGGAAGCCATTTGATCTATAAAAGAACCTGTGCCGCCTGCACAAGTACCGTTCATTCGCTGTTCTACTCCATCATTAAAGTAAGTGATTTTTGCGTCTTCACCGCCCAGTTCTATTGCCACATCAGTTTTAGGATTATAGGTTTTTATTGCCTTTGTTGCAGCTATTACTTCCTGGGTGAAAGAAACTCCCATGTTATTTGCAATGTTCATTCCCCCCGAACCGGTAATCATTACAGTTAACTGCGCATCCGGGAGCCTTTTATAGGCATCATGAAGCATATGCTGAAGTTTTTTCTTAATATCAGCAAGATGCCTCTCATATTTACTATAGACAATATTCTTTTTACAATTCAAAATTACTACTTTTACTGTAGTAGATCCGATATCAATACCAACATGAAATAAATTACTCATACTTCGCACAGCAAAATCGCTGTGCTCACCTCCATGGATTTAAAATTATCACTGGACAAGCAGCCATAATACTAGTTACAATACATATTATGGACATCATGTTGATTAAATGCTTATATGCATATTATAATGTGTGTAACGTATAACGCAATAGGCAACGCAATTTATAGTGTTCATTACTCAACATTTTCTCAATATATGTTCATTAAAATTTCCAAATTGAGCTGTAGAAATGGGGAGATACCAATGCTGAAATCACCCAACGATAGGAGAACTATGCGTACAAAAAGGCTGATAAGGAATGCTCTGTCAGAGCTGATAGAAGAATCGGGATATAACAATATATCAATTACCGATATTACTAAAAAAGCAGATATCAACAGGGGTACCTTTTACCTGCACTATGTTGATAAATATGATTTGTTGGAGAAGATCGAAAACGAAGTCATACAAGAGCTGCGAGATGGTATTGATAATGTTAGTAATATAGATACAGTAAATATAGAATATGTAACCAACATAGATTCTGTAGATAAACCTATGCCCTTTATGATAAAGGTCTTTGAATATATCAAAGAAAATTCAGCCTTCATGAAGGCCATTTTAGGCCCAAAGGGAGATCCCAAATTCCATATCAAAATTAAAGAGCTTATAGAAAGCAGCCTGTTTGAAAAGAAGCTGGTCAGAGCTTTTAAGAAAGAGAATATGCTGGTTCCTCAGGAGTACTTTATCTCATACGTACTATCTGCTCATTTGGGAGTCATTCAGCAGTGGCTTGAAAGCGGCATGGAAAAATCCCCGGAGGATATGGCGTTAATACTATCAAAAATGTTCTTGCTTGGACCCTTCAAGGTAGCAGGATTTAAGAAAGATAATAGTTAATAAAAGCGGCTATACAAGAAATTGTAAGGCCGCTTTTTTAATACCATTCTAATGTTTTAATCAAGCCTGCCACAAAAGTGCCTTTATTTCTCTCTAGCTCGTTCCTCCCACTCCCTCACCAATTTCCAGTAATCGAAATTTTCTCCATCAATAAGCCTATCTAATGCATGTCCAAAATCAATTACAACCCTTTTTGTCTGGTTAGCTAACCGGGGTGCAAGGATGGTTGCTGGAATTCCTGCAGAAAGCAAAGCAACATCCCAATCCGCCCTCTTAGATAGCTCCCCGTAAACCCTTTCTATATCTTCATACCCTTCAAAACCTGCTGTATACACAATATCGACACCTTTATCCACGAATGCAGGACAAGCTTCTTCTGCTCTTCTCCCAACCAATGCTACCCTCCGATTTCTAAGGCATTCCCAGAACCTTTCACTTTTTATCATTTCATAGGTAAGGAAAGCCGAGCAAACATTTGTAGGCTCTAATCCAAAGTTAAGCAGAAGCTTCTTAGTCATTTCGGCCGCTGATCTGTCGTCCTCGGAATCACTCCATGAAGCATGGAAACCTATAATATCGGTTGTTCTTAAAGCTTCGAGCAAGTCTTCCGATATCGTTGAAGCCGATGCGGTTGCTCCCGCGTAATGCGCGTCATGGAAATCAATATGACCTAAAAATGCTATTTCACCATGTCCGTAACGACCAAGTGAGAGGGGCTCGCAGTTTTCTAATGCATTTAAAATCTGATCCAATATATCATTTAGGTTAAGCATTGAGTCTTCATAATTATATTGTGCAGGTGACTCCATATATTACACTCCTTTTACCATTTACAATGCATACTAAAGCAAAAATTTGCTTAGGTAGTACACTTTTTCTATATCATATGTTTCTTGGACAAAATGTGATACATGTAAAAAGTAAATGTAACCAACCTAATTAGGGAAGTTAGGGGAAAATAAAAACAAGCTATACAGTTTTTATATAGCTTGCTTCAACGTATGTTATTATAAGCCTGCTGATATTTTAATATTTGCCTGATGCACAGAATCAACAGCACCATCCACATGCTTGGTGCTGTTGAGGAAATGTATGTCAAAGTGCCCATTCATGTCGTTATTCTTAATCCAGTCGTAGTTAGGTCCAGCTCCATAGTTGTCGCTTCTCCAGCTCGTCCACGCTCCGGCGGTGCCAATGTCATTCCCAGCATGAGGCATACCTGCCATGCTGGCAGCTATTTTTCTTCCGTTATATTTTATCAATACAGGTCTTTTTGACCAGCTGAAGCTTCCGCCCCAAATCTCTTTCATTTCCTTTGTGTCTTCAGCGGTTAGTGTTTCGCAGTCAGCATGATTGGCACCTGTTGTACGTCTGACAAAAAATGATTTTCCGGTTTTGAAATCAACTACTTCAAAGTTGGCACCTGTTGGTATTACATACTGTGCTTCTGTCCACCAATCCAATGCTTCTCCATATTGAGGTCCCGGTGTGTTTTTTATAGGTACGTTGTGTACCGGAATCTTTAGAACCTGGCCAACAGCAATTGAAGACGATGTGGTAAGGTTGTTTACTTTCAAAAGCTCTGTAAGGGGTATTCCAAATTTGTTTGCAAGATTCCAGAGAATATCACCTTTTTGAACAGTATAGCTACTATATGTAATGTAAGGCTTTGTTGGAGCCGGTGTCGGCGTTGGTGTCGGCGTTGGTGTTGGTGTTGGTGTTGGCGTCGGTGTTGGTGTTGGTGTTGGTGTTGGTGTTGGTGTTGGTGTTGGTGTTGGTGTTGGTGTTGGTGTTGGCGTTGGTGTTGGTGTTGGTGTTGGTGTTGGCGTTGGTGTTGGTGTTGGTGTTGGCGTTGGTGTTGGTGTTGTACTAGCAAATGGTACTTTGACTTGCTGACCTATGTATAAATAAGAATTTTGGTTGGCTCCGTTTAAACTCAACAGATCATTGACATTGACCGCATATTTGAGACTTACTTTCCAGTATGTGTCTCCTGATATGGCTGTATGAATGAAGTATTGCGGGACCACTATATTCTGTCCTATATTTAATATTGAGCTTTGAGTCGCGTTGTTTGCTGCCATTAAGTTGGTCATTGGAATATTTAGCTTTTGGCTGATTATCCAATATGTATCACCACTCTGTACCGTATAGCTTGTACTCAGTGCATAGATGCCTGCCGTGCTGCTTATAATAATGCTTGTACAAATAATTCCGGATATAAAAAGCTTCTTAAACCACATAAAAATACCTCCCACCAAAATTTATATAATAATTTCTTTTATTACTAGGTTTACATAATATTATTCGACACTAGTAGCAAAAATCCTTATATGTAAATTCTGGCGGAAGGATGGCTTTAGATAAATGTGCTCTTCTTTCCACTGTGATATAACGATAACCTATGCAGTGCTCTAGAGCAGGCGATGTATAGAAGCCTTCTGTCCAGCTCACTGTTATAGTTTTCCTCCGAGACCTCGTATACTATTACTGCATCAAATTCCAAGCCCTTTGCCATGTATGCAGGGATCACCACCGTCCCCTTCTCAATCTGGTCCTCCTCCTCGGATATAAGCTTTATATTCACAGAGTCCTTGATTCTGCTGTATAGCTTTCTGGAAGCCTCTACATTCTTACAGACAACCGCAATAGTTTCAAACCCCTCTGCGATATAAGCCTGGATACTTTTCGTCACAGCAGCCTGCATACTTTTCTCATCCTCCTGGTAAGAGATCAACGGAGCTTCACCATGTCTTTCAAAGGAAATACATTCCTGAGCTTGCTTCAATATTCCTTGGGAAAATGCACTGATTTCCTGGGAAGATCTGTAGCTCTTATTCAAGAAAAGATGGACTGCCTTTTTCTTTTCAAGAATGCTGTCGACTTCATCATACAGCGATAAGTCACCTTCTCTATCAATTGCCTGTCGAATATCACCCAGGACTGTAAAGCGGCTCCTTCCAAACAGCAGCTTAAACACCTGATACTGCATAGGAGAATAATCCTGCGCTTCATCTATTACAACCTGCTTTACTTCACTGAATTTCTCATTTCCTTCAAGACATAGCTTTAGATACATCAGAGGAGCACAGTCTGCATATTCGATAATGCCTTTTTTGAGATTTTCACTTGTATTTTGCAAAATTGCTTCAATATCTTCCGGAAGCTCAAGTCCGTGGGCCAGCTCAAGAAAGAGCCTCTTATCATTAAACAGCAATTGGTAGATCTCCATATAATCCACTTCTGTGAATTTCCTCACCTTTTTTTGCAGCTCGGCGGATTCCTTTATAGAGAGCAATCGTCCGAAAGCCTTGTAATCAAATTCATGTCCATCCATCTTTTGTACAAGCTTCACTATTTCTTTGACTCTTTCCCTCTGCATGGGGTGAATTCTATCAAATATGATTTTCTCGAGTCTCTTTAATTTTTTTGCTGTTTCGCCTATTATCTTTCCATTGAGGAAAAGATTCCTTAAAGCTTGCTTTGACTCAATCATTCTTCCATCATAATATACATCCTCAAAAGCATGCACTTTCCGTTCATAGTGGGTTATGGCCCTATCCAGCAGCTTCTTAAAGGTATTTGAGCCCTTGAACGCCATCTTTTTCTCTTTAAAGGAGCGTTCCGACTCACTGCTGTTAATCAAGAACTCCAACTGCTCATTTCTCTTCTCGATTGTTCCCCTGCTAAGCAAGGTATGGCAAAGCTCTCCAAAGGTTACCTGCAGAACATTCTCTTCCCCCAACTCAGGTATTACTCCTGAAATATAGCTGCTAAAAACCTCATTAGGCGAGATAATAAGTATATTGTTTGAGGTCAGCTTAGTGCTCAATCCCTGATAAAGCAGAAAAACAATACGGTGCAGTGCTATAGAGGTTTTGCCGCTTCCTGCAACACCTTGTACAATAAGGAGCTCATTTTCTGTATCTCTAATAATGAGGTTCTGCTCCTTTTGTATAGTCTCCACAATATTCCTCATCTTTGGGGAGGAGCTGCGGCCCAAGGCTTGCTGAAGCATCTCATCATCTATCTTGAGACTGCTGTCGAAAAAGAACAACAGCTTTCCATTATTGATCTTATACTGCCTTTTCAAAAGCACCTTGCCTGTCTCTACACCTTGCGGGGTGTTATACTCTACATTGCCCAGCTCGTACTCGTAATATATGCTTGATATGGGCGCCCTCCAATCATAGACAATTATACTGTGGGACTTCATATCTATGAGATTGTGAATTCCAATGTAGATTTTTTCACGATCCTCTGACTCTCCTTCAGAAAAGTCAAACCTGCCGAAGTAAGGAGAGGAAAGCATCTTCTTATACTTTTCTATCTGCTTTATAGTGCCGTCATAGCTGGCTGTTTGGCTTTCTAGTATCGTAAGATATTGGTTTACCTCTGTGAGCTTTGCAAAATCTTCTGCATTGTGGGATGTATTCTCCCACATTTCTTTTCTCAGCTTTATAAGCTCCAGCTTTTTCCCGTCCAGCAGTAAAAGCTCATTATCAAGCTCCTGCTCCACAAACTTAATAGTATTTTCTAAATACTCCTGTTCTTCTATATAATCCTCATTATAAATATCCATAAAGCCCCTCCTTATTTGAAAAGCTGTTCTGTATTCTGTGTCAAGAACCCGGTGATTCCGAACATATGATAAGTATTAATGGCACCAAGACATTTTGCTGCAGTTTCAGAGTCCTTCGACTCCTCCAAAATGCCTAAGACCATGTCTATCAGGTTGTTATATATTATAGCTGCTGTAAAACCATGTGTACTTTCTATTTCAGAAATACCAAACTGCTCTTCAAGGCTCTTCCTTACTGTCATAAGAATAAATTCAACCAGCTCGCTTTTAGCCTTTTCATATTTTGTACCCTCACATTTTTCAAACACAATAATCAGCTTATTCCGATTTTCTACCATGAAGTTTATTATTTCCGAGGGGTTTTCCCTTCTCTCCATTGCAAATATCTTTTCTGCCAGCAGTGTCTTAGCCTCTTCTATAAAATCCTCATGCACATTAGCATAGAATATTTCGTCCTTACTCTTGTAGTACCTATATATATTCCCGACTGATACCCCCGCGCTTTCGCTTATGTCGGAAATCTTTGCACTTTTATAGCCCTTCCCTGCAAAAACAGTTAATGCAGCTGCATCAATTTTTTCTTTAATCTCATCCTTTTTATACTGCACTCTGCTGCCTCCTTTTGCATATGCGAATAATCCATTCTCTTTTATTATAGCCTTATATTTGAAAATGTAAACCATTCATTTCCCCCGGCTCATATTGTAACATATTGCATAGCGCCTCATATCTTGGATTGATAGGAAAAATAATTTTTTCATATAAAGAAATCGATAGGGGGTGTTGTATATGAGACATAATTACTGCACCGTATACAGCAAGGAATATGTTTATATGGGACTTATATTGTATAATTCACTGCTCAAATACGATCAGGATTTTTACCTTTATATTTTCTTTATGGATGATGAAGCACTTGAAATTATGAAAAGCATGAATCTGGAACGTGCTGTATTAATAAGCCTGAAGGATGTGGAGGCGGAGGATCAGGAGCTTAGCTATACAAAGAACAGTCGTACTGATAAGGAATACTCCTGGACCATTAAAGGCTCAGCAATGCTATATTTGCTCAAGCATATGGCGGATTTGGAGCATATTGTCTGGCTGGATGGAGACCTGAAGTTCCTCTCTGATCCCCAGCCAATATTCGATGAGTTTGAGAAATGTTCGATTCTGCTCACCGAAGAGAAATACACCGGCCCTTATGAATATTTAAGTAAGATATATGGAGTTTACCAGCTTGGCTTCATTGGTTTTAAGAGAGATGAAAATGCAATAGAGTGCCTGAAGTGGTACCGTGAGCGACTATTGGAGTGGTGCTATGAAAATCCCGATGAGGGAAAGTGGAGTGACCAAAGGTATGCAGTTGACTGGCCTGTCAGGTATAAGAATGTAGGAATAGTTCAGAACTTGGGGGTGAATCTGACTCCCTTCATACTATACAGATTTCAACAGGAAGGCAAATGTCTGGTTCATCGCATGGAGGATGGGGTATATACCGACGATACAAAAATCATCTTTTTCCACTACTATGGATTTAAATATTACGATGGCAACGAGTTTGACCTATGCCGCCATTGGGCGAAGTTTTCTGATGATACACTGAGTATCCTTTATTTAGACTATATCTACTCCGTCAATGAGGCAATGGAAGCAATCAGAAGGGTTTTCCCCGACTACTATAAGAATTCCTTCCTTAAAGGCAAGTATGTAAGCAACTATTTCAATCTGGACCTTACACAGCACGACTGCGAATATTTTTATTACTCTATTGCTGATAGCCGGAATGCTGCGAGGCTTATTGCACTGGACAGCTCAATCAGCAGGTTTATGGGGAATTACAGGCTTTGGGTGTGCTGCCTGGATGATAAAGCTTATGTCAAGCTGAAAAAGGCCAACCTCAAAAATGTGATTCTGGTTGATATTAAAAATCTGGAGGATGCCGGTTTTAGCCGAATTAAAAATTCCTGCAGCAAAGCTCAGTATAAGCTCTTGTTAAAAGCTGCCATGGCTTATTTTATCCTTAAAAACAATTATTCCGTAGAAAAACTGATGTATTTGGATTCAAGCATGTACTTTTTCTCCAATCCGACTGTACTTTTCGAGTCCTGGGAGGATGGCTGCATCTTTGTCCCCAGCTTCAATGGCATGATAAGAAAACAAAAGACCTTAGGTGTTCCGGAATCGGGTCTGATAGGCTTTGTCAGGAAGCTCGGAGCCTTCTATTTCCTCGAAGATTATATGAGAATGTGTGCCAACAGCCAGAATACAATTGCTCAGCAGGGCTATACCCATATGCCTTTAGTAGATTACTATGGCATCGTACAAAACAGGAGGCTTGCCGCTAATATTAACAACTCCCTTTTAAAATTTATTAGTGTAGATGCAGCAAATAACAGAATCCTTTGCTTTGAGAAGGAGCTGATTTGCTTCAACTTCGGAGAACCGAGAGATTTGAGGCTATTAAGCCATGCATCTGAAAAAGGTAAGCACTCATACCCACGAAAGCAGACATTAAAGCAAATATACCAGTCATACCTAAATAGTCTAAAGGAAGCATATCAAAAAATCGGCGATATATTTTGAGTCAATTTCCTTATTGGAGGGGCGATGCTTTTGGATATTGCGGCACTTGATACCGGCTTTAAGAATAAAAGGATTCTGGTTACAGGGGGTAATGGCTTTATAGGCTCTCACCTGGTCAAAAGACTTGTTGGGTATGGAGCCCAAGTCACTATTATAACAAGGGAGAGCTCTGATTTATGGAGAATAAAGGACGAACTGAAGGAATTGGACATACTGAAGGTTGATATAAGGGACAAGGACAGACTTAAAGCTAGTCTTGGGGAGATTAAGGCAGAATATATATTCCATATGTCAGCTTATGGAGTTGATCATAGAAACAGCAATTACCAGGAGGCAGCAAATACGAATATTATTGGTACGATAAACCTTGTTGAAGCATTATCGGATATAGGCTGCTCCAGAATCATAAATGTCGGCTCAGGAATGGAATATGGATGCTATGAAGGCAAAATAGCAGAGACTGTCAGGGCAAACCCAAATAGCATCTACGGGAGCACAAAAGCCGCCTCCACAATAATCGCGCACCAGATAGCAGCCGAAAAGGGCACTAGTCTGGTAACCCTGAGGCCCTTTTGGGTTTTTGGAGAATATGAAGATGGCAACAGGCTCTTTGCACATATAATATTATCAATCCTTAAGGACAGGGACGTAAGCCTTACACTTTGTGAACAATTCAGGGATTACTGCTATGTCGGAAACATTATTGACGGGTTCTTGATGTCCGCTTTATGTGAAGGAATTAATAACGAAATATTTAATATCGGAAGCGGAACCTCCTATTCGCTAAGATACTATGTAGATCTGCTGTTCAGATATCTTAAGACAGACAAAAAGCCACTATTCGGCACTTTGCCCTACAGAGAGAATGACCTTTGCCACATAGAACCTGACATAAGCAAAATCAAGGAGCTTATAGGATGGAAGCCGCGGGTTGGTCTTGAAGAAGGCATTGAGCGAACCATCAAATGGTATAAGGATAATATGGATAAATATCAAGGGATGGGCTAGGTGCCCATCCCTTCAATAGTTACAAGCTCTTCAGATACTCCGACAGCTTCTCCAAGCCCTGCTCAAGCACCTCTGTGGAGCATGCATAGCCTATCCTGGCGCATTTTTCAAGCTCAAAGCAGGAGCCGGGGGTTAACAACACTCCAAATTTTTTCATCAGATCAACGCAGAAATCCCTTGAGGGCATTTCAAAATCATAATAGAGCAACGCTGTTGTGCCAGCCTGGGGTTTTACATAAGAAATATGAGGCTCACTGCTGACCCATTTGTCCAGTATAGCCAGGTTCCTTCTTACCATGCTCTTGTTTCTTTCCAGCAGCCTGTCTGCATTCTTCAGCGCAAGCCCTGCAAACATCTCATCCAGCATGCCGCAGCTTATCATATTGTAATCCCTGTGCTCAAAGCACTTGGCTATGATATCCTCCGAGGCTGCGACCCAGCCCAATCTGAGGCCTGCCAGGGAGAACACCTTTGACATGCTGCTGACGCTTATCCCTTTATCATAAATATCTACTATGGATTTGCTGTAGACTTCCTGCTGAGTAAGTCCTCTATACACTTCGTCACACAGCACATAGGCACCTACGCTCTTTGCGATTTCTGCAATCTCCCGCAGCGTTTCCTCTGACATAAGTGCTCCGGAGGGATTATTGGGATTATTTATGCAAATCACCTTTGTTTTAGCATCCACTAAACTGCGAAGTTCCTCCAAATCAGGCAGGAAGCTGTTCTCAGGTCTAAGCTTCAACAGCTGAACCTCTGCGCCGAAGGACTCTGGTATTGAGTACAGCTGCTGGTATGTAGGTAGCACCGATACAACCCTGTCACCTGGCTCGACTATGGTATACAGCACCAAATGGTTGGCTCCGATAGCACCGTGGGTTGTGAGTATATTCCCGGGATGCAGGTTTTCATATAGGCGGCATATTCCTTCCTTGAACTCAGGAGCACCGGATATATGTCCGTAGGTCAGCCTTTTCTCAAGAACACTTCGCATATATTGGTCAGGGTTCTCCCCCGATAATTCCAGCAGTTCCTTCAAGGTAATGGAATGAACGCAGGTTTCCCCAATATTGTATACGGCATCATCCTCAAACTCGTTCATCCACTGTTCTACTTTAAACGGTTTAATCTTCATGCTTCTTCCCCCCTATAATTCTACTTCTACTCCGAGCCCCTTAGCTATAGCTATATCCAAGGCAAGCTTTGAGGTCAACAGATCTTGAAGTGCAATACCTGTGGTATCAAATATGGTTATATCCTCATCACTGCTTCTTCCTTTGGCTTTTCCTAAAATGACATCCCCTATCTCTGCTATAATATCCCCCCTGGCGATGACGCCTTTTTTAATAGGCATTTCCGTTTCGCCTACAGCTACAGCTTGATTCATATCATCTACATATACTCTTGCAGTTGTGAAAATATTCTCGTCTATTTCCTGTTTCCCCTCCATATCAGCGCCTACACAGCTGAAGTGAGTGCCTTTCCTTACCCATTCCTTCATAATAAGGGGGCTTCTGGCGGGGGTGGCGGTAATTATTATATCGCTCTTGCCTACCGCTTCTTTCAGATCAGTAACTGCCTCATAGCTTACGTCAAACTTCCTTTTTATCTCCTCATACAGTGCAGAGCCTTTTTCATACCTTAATAGGAAGTCTTTCTCAAGCCTTTCCTTTATAGTGCTACTGACAGCCTTTGCCTTGTCATGGTTTATGGGACTATATATTCTTACAGTCTTTATGTTATCCATTGCAATAAGCGTTGCTGCTATCTGAAAGGTTGACTGATGACCGGTACCTACCATAAGCAGACTTTCCGAAGCTTTTCTGGCAAGATATTTTGCTCCTATGGCACCGGCAGCTCCGGTCCTCATACCCGTCACATGCTCGGCATTAAGTATTCCTATTGGTTTTCCGGTCTTACTGTCAAATATCATTGTAGTCCCATATAACAGCGGCAAGCCTTTGCTGCCATTTTCTCCAAACCATGATACCAGCTTCAAACCGTAAATATTCTCGCCTTTGAGATAACCGGACTTAATATCCATGTCTGCCTTGCCTCTTTCAAACTCATAAAACACCATGGGGAAAAGGTCGGTTTCTCCTGAGGACTTTAGGGCATATACTTTCTCAACGGCCTCAATGACCTGCTTCATATCGAGGACTTGGTCGATAACTTTGTGGTCCAGAATCCTTACTTTGCTCATAATATCCCTCTTTCTGCTTTTGATAAACGTACACATATAATATAACTATAGCTATAATATACCAATAACCTCATTGTTAATCAATGCTTGCAAGGATTGCAGCACTTGCCTCTATAGATTTCAATCCGGCTTCATCAAGACCTTGTACAAATCGGATATATTCTGATTGCCATTCCGCTGCTGTTTCCTTCCTGCTAATGGATATTGATGATAAACTCAGCTGATTATTTCTCAGCTCCTCCACAAAGATCTCCTTCGCCAGTAATGCCAGTTCCATGTCACCTAAGGCAGCAAAAGCAGAGCCATACTCATCCCCGAACAAGCAATCCGCACTAAGTATATCTATAAAGTCCTCTAAAGACCGGACGCCGGAAATTATCATACTTACCTTATCCACAGCAGAAGTACAAGCCATTATTTTTTGGACTATGAGCCTGAAGCTGTCATCACTCATCCTTTCAGCTTCTATAAAGGCATTACCTTTGTTTTGAGACTTTCCTTCACCAGAAACCATAACAATATTTTTTAGATTGTTGTTCTTTACTGCATTGTGAACTCTAAATACGAAATCCTTCATGTACCGGCGAATATATTCTATAAGCGCCTTCTGCTCAATACGCAGGTCAAGGCACAGCTTTTCCACCCCGGCGCCTATTACCCCTTCCATTTGCCGATAGTCCAGACCAGTAAGCCTCCTAAGCAGGATCTCATATTGCGATACGGTGATTAGCAATTTGTCTGCAGTATTCCCGGACAGGGCTGAAAAAATCGAGTTATTCACCAATATCTCAAATAGATTCACGGGGGATTCCTTATAGTCAATTCTGCAGGTTCTGCCATAAGCAACCAAGGTCTTGGCAATATCAGCCTTGCTAAAAAGCCTGCAGAACCGGGTTTCTATGTCCAAATTCTTAAGATAATTCTTTATATAGAAAACTCCCCTGACATTCATATCATCAAAAATTAAAGGATAATCCAAGGAGCAGGTGGTATCATGAGCACCAAATACTATGCTGTAATGCTCAAAAAACTCAGGAAGAGCTTCTGTAATTGAAGTATTGTATACCTCCAGGGGTACATCAAGTTTGTTTCTTACCATCTCCCGGCAGAGCTGTCTTGCTTCCTTGAAAATCGACGAAACAATTTCAACACCTTTATCGTATAATTCCTTTATGCTTGTTGACCTTAAAAGTTCAATTGCTGCTTCCGGAGCTTCAAGGCTGCTGGCGTAGGCATCAATTGAGTAATAAATTGAGTTAAGCAGTCCTTCTGCTGTTTCGGTCTTGACTGAAGTGCTATCCCCTTTTGTGTAGAGCATTATCAAATCCTTAAGTATCAGCATCACCTGCTCCTGGATATGGTATATATCCTGCCTGTCCACAAGCCCAACCCGGAAGCCCTCCTTCAGAAGGGACAGTGCATATTGATTCTGGTCCAGACTTTCACTTCTGATAAATGTATGCTTAGCAATTTCAAAGCCCATCCTCTGTTACCCCCTTATAAATAATCCTTACCCTGGCCTTTCGTCCTGTAACCCCTGACAAATGCGGCCAGCTCCCTGCCCTGAAGGAGTTCTATGGAGCCTTCACAAGAATTGTCGAACAGGTCCTTTATTACTTCTATCAGATTATCATCACCAATTTCATCAGCGGTCTCGTTTTTTAAATAATAAAAAATCTCCTGCAGCTCTTTAAGGGTAGCTGCATAATCCTCCTGATTTATAAAGGGGGATGTGCTAAAGCAATGTATAAGCTTTTGGGTAGCTTCCATATCCAGTTCAACTCTTCCATAGCTTCTCAGCAGATGATTTCGCATCTCTACAATCTCCACCGCCTCTTCTGCTGTCAGCGCTAATCCGTATTTCTCGGTCTTCTCGTTAACCTTCAGTATTTCATTTGTCTGCATCTCCTTCATCAGTGAATCCATTGAGTTGAAAATACTTGGTAAATTCATATTAATCCTCTCCTCCTATTACATATTGCACTCAATAAAAAATATTTAATAAAATTTTCAAATACCTATTGACTTTTACACCTTATTGTGTCACAATATAATTGGATAGTTGTGTTTTATTCCAGACATTATACTATTGTTTTCAAATATTGTCAATAATAAAAGCACATAATTTAACTCCTACAGGTTACTGTATAAGTCAAATCATGTGCTTTTTCAATTTAGTCTTCCTTTTACAAATATATCATTACAAAGAGTTAAATATAGTAAATGCTATCATTGCATTTTACCTTTTGTCCATTTTTTAACTACAGTCTGAAAAGTATTTGCATAAATTGGTTTGGCCATGTAATCATCCATTCCAGATTCCAAGCATTTTTCTCCATCACCCTTTAATGCATTTGCAGTCATTGCAATAATTGGTGTGTGAGTTCCTTTTTGCATTTCCATTCGTCTTATTACTCCTGTTGTCTTATATCCGTCTAAGACAGGCATCTGTACATCCATTAGAACTGCATCAAATTTGTGATTCTGATAAGCCTCGATTGCTTCTTTTCCATTTTTAGCAAAAGTAACTTGCCAACCATTTTTCTTTGCATATTTTCCTACCACCATCCGGCTTATTTCATCATCCTCGACAATTAGCAGCTTTAATGCCTCTTCCCCATTATTGTCCTCTTCTTTTTGAGCTTCCTTTATATTAACGCAATATTCTTCCTCGGATTTCCCTAATATACAAGTAAAATAAAAACTGCTGCCTTCACCTTCTTTACTTTCTACCCATATCTCTCCTTGCATAAGCTCAACTAAGCCTTTAGAAATTGAAAGCCCCAATCCTGTCCCACCATACTGTCTGGTTGTTGAACTGTCAGCCTGACTAAATCCTTTAAAAATATGCTTAATATGATTCCGACTTAATCCAATGCCGGTATCTCGTATTTCCCACTCCAATTCTACTTCATTGCCATGTTCCCCGCGCTTCCTTACAATTAGTTCAATACCACCTGAATGGGTAAATTTAATTGCATTCCCAATTAGATTGGTTACTACTTGTCGTAGCCTGAAAGAATCTCCGATAAGAGTATGTGGTACGTTATCTTCAATAATTATATTCCACGCAAGTCCTTTATTTAAAAGAGAAGGGTTAAACATAAACAGAATATAAGCAATCAACTCATCAAGATTAATTTTAAGTTTTTCGTTTGTAACTTTTCTTACTTCACTTTTTGAGTAATCAAGGATGTCGTTTATTACTTTCAGAAGTAAATCTGAAGATGTCTTAGAAATCCTAATATACTCAGCCTGCTCTTCAGTCGCCTCTGTCATTTCCAATAAATGCAGCATGCCTATAACCCCGCTTAATGGTGTTCTTATTTCATGGGACATATTAGCAAGGAATTGGCTTTTCGCAATGTTTGCAGCTTCCGCTTGCTCTTTTGCAGCAACCAGCTCCTTGTTCTTTTGGGCAAGCTCGGCAGTAGACCTGATAATATTATTGAATAATAACTCATAAGGTTTTGCGAGAGTTCCTTGTATAAATGATACATATAGGAACATTATCGAAATAAGCATCCAATAGTGACCAAGTAAGTTCAGAAGACCGTATGGGTCAACATAGAGCGTGAAGCTAAGCTCGGACAGAATAGTCGATATTATCGCAGAAAGTACAAGGAAAAGTAAGTTCTTCCTGAATGACATTCTGCTTCTCCATAATATATACCCCGCAACGGCAAATATGACACTAATTAAATACTCACTAACAATTTTAAAGGGTGTAAGTCCTACTCCTTCTCTAAAGCAATCAGGGAAAAACCCTGTAAATATGCTCACAGTTATTATTAAACCAACAAATAGAAATGCTGAGAATAGCAATCTAGCGTTTAAATCCCTTTCCTTTTTAATATAACCAGTCGCTAGAAGAATGGTGATACTCTCAACATAACGTGAAGCAATCCAGAACTGTGTCGCCAGATTTGATCCATAACCGGTAAACACATTCATTCCTTTATACCCCAGAAAATGAAAAACGGTTAATATTCCCACCACAAAATAACCCAAGGAAAGAAAAGTCATAAAGTTGTTTCGTGAATATCCTCGTGTATTCCAGCCTATACTGAATATGGTTATAGCTACCGTTGCCCTTATCAGCTCAATTAATGAATGAGGAACCAAATAGTTAATTGTGCTAATATAATACAATATGAAAAAAATAATTATGGACAATCCAACTAAGACTCTGCGCTTTTTATTTTCCATCAATACCACCGTTTTAACCTTACATAAAATCTCTATTCTCGACCAATAGCTCACAACTTATATGTAATCCAAATCAGACATGTCAAACGTTCTACAGTCTAATTATATCTAATGTATGTACACATTATTTTCCATAACTGATTATAAACCATAATATTCGCTGCTTTTGTACTTAATCCTTTATTTAGGGAAGCTGTTTCTTTTATAAAAGAAGAGGTTGCAGCGAAATTTTACTTTTGCTGCAACCCCTATTGGGGGACTATAGAATCATTAATTAAGCTTTTATTATTTTTTCCCAACGCTCCTAAGGGGTTGTAAACATTAAGAGTGTATCCATGCTTGCCCCGATCTTTCCGTCCGCTGCAATTCTTACTGCCAGGATGTGATCTCCGCTGAAGTCTATTGCTGAAAATACGCCTGCATCATATACAACATATCCTGCCCCGTCCAAATCGTATTCCATAGTTACATCCATTCCGGTTACAGTGTTGAGGTCATCATCGTTTGTTACAAAGGGGGCATCCGGTATTACTAGATTAGTTGTAAACATTAAGAGTGTATCCATACCTGCCGGATTGACTCCAGCTGCCGCCACTCTTACTAATAATATATGGTCTCCACCGAAGTCTATTGCTGAAAATACAACCGGATCATATGCTGCATATCCTGCCCCGTCCAAATCGTATTCCATGCTTACATCCATTCCTGTTACTGTGTTGAACTCATCATCATTTGTTACGAATGGTGCATCCGGTGCTAATGGATTGGCTGTAAATACTAGCACTGTATCATCACTTGGAGGATTGAATCCATCTGATGCTACTCTTACTAACAAGGTATGCTCTCCACTAAAGTCAATTGTAAAGAATATATCAGGATCAAAAGCTACATATCCTGCCCCGTCCAAGGCATATTCCATACCAAAATCCATTCCATTTACAAAGTTGAATTCATCATCATTTGTTACTAATGGTGCATCCGGTGCCGTTGGAACTGGAGTTGCAGCTATCACTGCTGCGTCAAATGCTGCTCTCAGTGCTGCTGCATTTGCAAAGGTCTTTCTGAACAATGCTATTTGGACTGAATATTTTCCGTCTCCTGATAATGCGTTATAATCGGTTAAATTCAAGCCTAATGCTGTTGAATAATCTACTATATTCATCGCTGTATAATCAATACTTAACTGTGTAACTTGGTTTATAGCAGTCATTTCATACGTCGCTCTTACGGAGCAGCTAGCTACGAAACCGCCATCCTCTGTAGTCGCTTTTACGGTAGCTGCTACTCCGACACCAACAGCTGTAACTTTGCCGTTGCTGTCAACGGTTATAAGTGATGGGTTGCTGGATGTCCAAATTAGGTTTTTGTTAGTTGCATCATCCGGTGATACTGTGGCAATCAAAGTCTCATTCTGTCCAACTAACATAACTGTCAATGCCCTGTTCATTGTTACCCCTTCCACCAGAACAACTACTGTTACATTACAAGTATCTGTGTACCCTCCATCTACCGTGGTTACTGTGATTGCTGCTGTACCGGCACTAATACCCGTTACATTACCATCGCTATCCACTGTTGCTACCGCTTCATTATCTGATGCCCAGGTGACATTTTTATTGGGGGCATTAGCTGGAAGTACTGTTGCAATCAAGGCTTCACTTGCCCCGGTTGCGATACTGGTGGCTGCCTTATTCAGTTTTACACTTGGTGTATCCAGTAAAGGAGCTTCTATTGATTTTTGCAGTGCTACAGCTGCATCAAAGGCAGCCTTCAGAGCTATTTCATTAGCAAAGGCTTTCCCTACAACAGCTTGATACACTGATTGTTTATTGATCAAGGAGTTATAATCAGTTAAATCCAAGCCCAGTTTCACAGCATCTTTAATGATTACGGAAGCTGCACTATTGATATTAGCTGCATTTACTTCCTGCACTGCCACTGCTGTGTCAAAGGCCGCTTTTATTTCTGCTGCCGTTATAAATACCGGCGTCAACAATGCTGTTTGCACTGGAGTTTTATTTGATAATGCATTGTAATCAGTTAAATCTAATCCGAGTGTAAGTGCATTCGATGTAATAGCTGTGTTCATGACTGATACTGTAGCTGCATTGTTTATTGCTGCGACTGCTTTAGCTGCTTTGGCTATTGCAACAGCTGTATCAAATGTTGCCTTAATCTCTGCTGCCGTGGTAAAGGTTGGTGCTAACAAAGCCGTTTGCACTGTAACATTATAAGGAGCATACAAACCGTTGTAGTCTGTTAAGTTTAATCCCAGTAATGTCCCATACCTGGTTATTGCTGTGGCCATTTTCGATTCTAGGGTAATTTCATTAATAATAGGTATTGCTACCGCTGTTTCAAAAGCCGTATTTATTGCTTGCTTGTTAACAAATGACTTGCCAACAAGAGCTGCATGCACTGAAGACTTATCAGTTAATATAACATAGTCACTAGTGTTTAATCCCAATGCTGCCGCGCCAGTAGTAATCACTGTCCCCATGGTATCTGCACCTGCTGCATTCACTGCTGCAACTGCCGTCTGGCTGGCCACTTCGCTGTCAAAGGCTGTTTTTATTGCCGGCACAGAATAGAATGTTTGAACCAGCAAAGCTGTTTGCACTGCTGTCTTGTCTGACATCGATAAGCTGTTATAGCTAGTCAGATTCAATCCTAATGTTAGTGCATGTGTTGTAATTTCTACTGCCATTGCAGCTGTATCTGCCGCATTATTTATTGCAGCCATCGCAGTTGTTTCTGCTGATTTCTGTGCTGTTACTGCAGCATCAAATGCGGTCTTGACATCTGCAAGAGCTGCAAACATTGGTGCTAACAATGCTGTGTGTACAGGAGCTTTATATACTAAAGGGGTATAGTTCCACAAATCTGATCCAACTAAATATGTGGATATTACTGTTGCCATTTCTGTCTCATTTGCAGCGTTGTTAAATGCCGCTACTACCGATGCTTCAAAGGCCTTCTGCGCTCCAACAGCTGTTTCAAAAGCAGTTTTTACGTCTGCTGCATTCGTCAAAGCTGCGTTTATCAGAGCAGTTTGAACTTTCATCTTGTTAGTAAATATCAAAGCGTTATAATCAGTTAAGTCTAAACCCAGTAAAGCTTGATTATTTGTGATTAAAATACTCATGTAACCATCGAGGACAGTACTATTAAATGCTGCTACAACAATTTCCAATCTATCTGCAATCGGTTTGGCTCCAATTACGGCATTTTCTATATAGGATTTTGTTGATAGCATTGCGAAATCATTCTGCCCTAATCCCAGTAAGCCTGCATTAGTAGCAAGCAACGTTTTTACTCCCGCAGCACTTGCATTGTTCATTACAGCTATGATGAAGGCTATTTTAATTTCGTCTCCTGTTGTAAAGGTAGGTGCTAACAATTCTGTTTGCACTAAAGTTTTATTTGCACTTGTTAAAGCGTTATACTCAGTTAACCCAAGTGATAATGCAGTTGCATGAGTTGATATAGCATTTGCCATTGCTGCTGCATCTGCCGCATTATTAAATGTATCTATTGCTGATGATTCAACTATTTTCTGCGCAGCTACGGCTGCATCGAATGCTGTTTTTACTTCTGCTGCAGTTGCAAAAGTTGGTGAAATCATTGCTGTCAGTACCGATACCTTACTTCCTAAGGTATTATACTCTGTGAGATTAAGTCCTAAGGCTGATGCATATCTAATAAGTATGGTCTCCATACTTCCGGAATAGGTTTCGTAATTAATATGTGCAATTCCCATTGCTATCGTTTTTATTACTATTCGACTGTTAAATGCTGCCTTTGCTGCTGCATCATTTACAGCAGCTACCTTAGTCTCCGCTGTTGTTTTTAAGCCACTAGCCGTATTTATTTGTGCTATGTTGGCAATTGATGCTGCTTCTAGTGCAGCAACTGCTGTTTCTGCAGCTGCTTGTGCCGCTACTTCGCCTGTCTCCAGCGCTAATCTTGCTGCTGCAATAGTTGCCGCTCTTGCAGCAATTCGTTGTTCAAGACTTGTTTTTAATGGCTGTTCTGTTACACTATCCACGGCTGCATCTGCACCTGCTTTTAAGCCCTCAGCAGCAGGTATTTGTGTCAAGTTTGCAATAGGAGAAGCCTCATATGCAGCAACTGCTACTTCAGCTGCTTCATTTATAGATATTGGGTTAGTTGTAAATGTTAAGATTGTGTCCGCGCTTGCCGGGTTAATTCCTTCGGCGGCCACTCTTACTAATAATGTGTGATTTCCGGCAAAGCTTATTGCATCAAATGCAGCTTGCATGTATGCCACATACCCTGCACTGTCCAGGTTATATTCCATTCCAGCTGCCATTCCTGCAACTGTGTTTAGGGTATCATCATTTGTTACAGCAGGTGCAGAGGGTGTAACCGGGATCAAGGATATTACCACATCTATTCTTATCTGCAAAGCTGTCTTATCTGCGCCAGGTGCTAGTGCAGTTACTAATGCTTGAGCTGCAGCTACATCAGACTGTAGTTTGCTTCCTTCTGCCTTTACTACTGCTGCAGTAGCTTCCAGTACTGCAGCAGCTTCATTAAATGACATTCCTGTCATGGTCTTTTGGTTTATTTCTTGGACACTATATTTGACTCCATTTTCTGCTTCTATCTGATAATTTGCTAAGTTTCCTGCAACGAAATCAAAAACATCTGGTCTATCTATAAAGTCAACGAATGCATAGTTCTTAGTATTGTCAGTATTATGGGTTAGATCAAAAGGAGCAGCAAAGGCAACAGAGGTTATATTAGTTATAACTAGCGCTATCACTAGTAGGATTGATAATATTTTCTTTTTCATAGTGATCCTCCTTATATAATGAGCATTTTCATATGTCGAATACTTTATGGTAACAATACACTAATATTCTGGCCAAGTACTACTATCTCTATTGAGGTAGCAATGGTACCCGAGTTCACTCTGACTAATCCGGATATCACTTGAAATGGTTTAGATACACCATTTACCAAAACACCAGTTACATCCTCCGGCGCAGCCCCTGTTACCTGTATACCATATGATTTGACACCCAGTAATTCTCCCACTAATGTAGCAGTTGCTGTAATTACAACTGGCATCGATACGTCAATTGTCTGGCCTTGAACAACTATCTTTAAAGAAGTAACCGTAGAACCCGAGTTCACTCTGACTACCCCAGATATCACTTGGAATGTTTTAGAAACACCATTTACCAAAACATCGGTTACATCCTCCGGTGCGGCCCCTGTTACCTGGATAGCATATGATTTGACACCCAATAATTCACCCGCTAATGTAGCTGAAGCTGTAATTACTATTGGTGCTGCTACGTTTACTGTCCTTGTTACTTCAACAGCTGCATTTCCTGCAGCATCACTTACGTTGTAGCGGATTACGTAGGCTCCTTCTACTGCTGTGTTCACTGTTCCTGTTGTCACTATGTCTGCTGTAATATCTCCGTCAATGTTGTCACTTGCTGTTGCTCCTGCATCTGTGTAGCTAGCTCCGTTTGCCAGGTTTACAGGTGTGCTTCCAAGCAATGTGATAACCGGTTTTGTTGTGTCGGGGACTATTATTGGTTTAATTTCTACTGTATATGTTGTAGTCACTCCTTCAATGGTTATAGTTAAAATCTGACTTGCTGCCGGTGCTGTACTGTCAAAGCCTGTTATATTTGAAGCAGTGACTGCTTCTACTTTAGTTGTTGAGTCACTGTAGGTTCCGGTTACTACCAAACCTGTAATGTCCAGCGTCTCACCTACTGTATATACCAGTTTTGCTGCCGGTGCCGTAATTGCTATGCTGCTCAGTGTTGCCACCGGATTGGTTGTGAAGGTTAAGACTGTGTCTGGCCCGAATGGATTGACTCCTTCTGCAGCCACTCTCACTAATACTGTATGATCTCCACTAAAGTCTACCAGTGCAAATGCTGCTTCGTCGTAAGCTGTATATTCTGCTCCATCCAGCTTATACTCCATCCCCACTGCCATGCCTATAACCAGGTTGGCCGTATCATCTGCTGTTACATTTGGAGCCAATGGGGTTACCGGAGTTTCTGCTGTTTTCTGTGCTAATACCGCTGCATTAAAGGCTGCTTTCACTTCGGAAGCTGTCACAAAAGTTGGTATCTCCATTGCGGTATATACAGGAGTCTTATTGATCAAAGTATTGTAGGTAGTTAATGTTAAACCTAATATGGTTGCATTTTTGCTAATTACTGTACCCATTGTAGCTATAGTTGCTTCATTAACCTCTTCTATTGCTACAGATCCATTAAATGCTGTTCTAAACTGTGTTGCGCTAGCAAAATTACTCAACTTCAGTGCTGTGTGCACAGGGCTCTTATCTGTAAGTGCATTGTAATCAGTTAACACTACACCTAATATTGCTGCGTTGTTTATAACCACAGAACCAACAGTATCTACAGTAGCTGAGTTTATTTCCTGTATCGCCAACTGTACTGCTATTGCATTATCAAAAGCAGGTTTTATCTGTGCCAATGTTGTAAAGGTTGCTGCGGCCAGGGCTCCATGAACTTGTGTTTTGTCAAGTGCGGGCAACAAATTGTATACAGTTAGATCCAACCCTAAAAGCGTTGAATATTGCGAGATCTTTGCAGCCATATTTGCAGCTGTTCCAGCGTTAATGTCTGCTATTACCATAGCTTCTGATAATACTCTTACTGAGCAAGTAGCCACCTTATTGCCATCTACTGTTTTGGCAGTAATATTGGCAGATGCCATTGTCGAAGCAGTAGGACCGCCGGTGATAGTGCCATTACTGTCTACCGTAGCTACAGCTGTATTGCTTGATGTCCAAATCAAATTTTTATTGGTTGCATTAGTAGGGGCCACCGTTGCAATTAGAGTTTCAGTGCCACCAACAAGAAGCGCACTGGCTGTTTTATTTAAGGTTACTCCAGTCACTCCCACTACCACTACCGGTGCTGCAACATTCACTGTCCTTGTTACTTCAACAGCTGCGTTTCCTGCAGCATCACTTACGTTGTAGTGGATTACATAGCTTCCTTCTACTGCTGTGTTCACTATTCCTGTTGTCACTATGTCTGCTGTAATATCTCCATCAATGTTGTCACTTGCTGTTGCTCCTGCATCTGTATAGCTAGCTCCGTTTGCCAGGTTTACAGGTGTGCTTCCAAGCAATGTGATTATTGGCTTTGTTGTGTCTGAAATTACTACTGGTTTAATTTCTATTGTACAAGTTGCAGTCTTTCCGCCAACTGTTATTGTCAGCGTCTGACTTGCTGCCGGTACCGAACTGTTAAAGCCTGTTATGTTTGAAGCAGTTATTGATAATACTTTAGTTGTTAAGTCACTATATGTTCCGGTTACTACCAAACCTGTAATGTCCAGCGTCTCCCCTACCGTGTAAACCAGTTTTGTTGGATGTGTTGTAACTGCTATGCTGCTTAATGTTGCCACTGGTGCTGCATTTATTGCGATATTGTAGGTCGCGGTCCTTCCACCCACTGTTATTGTCAGTGTCTGGCTTGCTGCCGGTGCCGAACTGTTAAAGCCTGTTATGTTTGAAGCAGTTATTGATAATACTTTAGTTGTTGAATTACTGTAGGTGCCGGCTACTACTAACCCAGAAATGTCCAGGGGCTCTCCTACAGTGTAAACCAGTTTTGTTGCCGGTGATGTAATTGCTATACTGCTCAAGGTAACTGAAGGAGTTGTGCTGCTGCCGCCTCCACCACCTCCACCACCGCCCCCGGTACCACCAGGGCTTGAAGGTATTACTGTCAATGGTATTGTTACAACCAGCTCAGGAGACATTTCGAGCTTCTCAATTTTCACTTCAATCGTTGAACCTATTACACTAACACTCGCCTCTTTTACTATTCCACTGCCTGTTATTTTTGTAATAGCATCAATTATAAGGTGTATTATTTGTGAATCTGCTGCAATATCAATTTGATTATTTGTTGAGTTCTCTGATACTTCCAGATTTCTTACAGTACCACCTGATATCTTTACTGTGAAATCTTTACCATTTGACAAGACGTTCTCAAAGTTACCTTTTAACTCTATAACTTTTACCCCTGTATTAGCTCCAGTAATTTCTACATTTGTAAATCCAAGATTGGAAAGATTTTGTTCTTCCAATATAGCTCCAGATTTTGCATCAACAAATTCTATTCTTGTATTACCTGACGCAACCAATCGAATTTTATTATCTTCTTTTTCAATAATGATCTTAAAAAATGTAGAGTCTTCCATATAAATGCTATTTGTCCCACCACCTTTGACTATGGTGTCTCCCTTTACTAAAACATTCTTCAAATAAACATTTCCATCGCCTATCTCTTTAGCAAGTATAAGATCTCCCTCAATAACCGTATCCTTAAGCGTAATGTCTCTGCTTTTTATTACAACACTTCCACCTATTGTATTGCCTGTATATGTGCCGGGAGTATTATACTCAACCTTTGCATACTTTAAATAGGATCTATTGAGCATAAATATTGCTTCGCCTCTTGTTATTGGTTTATCCGCGAGAATATTTCCATTGGCATCCGGCCTTAGGTATTCTTTACCTGCTATTGCAGCCATTGCCTTTCTGCTCCATTCGGGAATTTTAGCTCCATCCTTGAAATTTTCTATCACTTTGGAATCTGCAGTTTCTTCAATCTTTAGCAGCCTTGCTAATATGATGGCTGCTTCCTGTCTGCTTATATTTGCAAGAGGCTTTATTGTATTATCTGCAAACCCCTTTATATATCCTGCATTTACTGCTATGCCTATTTCATTATAAAACCAATCATTAGGCTTGGTATCTTTGAAGCTGACTTGTACGCTTTTACTAAGTTCAAACCCTCTATTGACTATTGTCATGAACTCTGCCCGGGTTATATTATCGTCAGGCCTGAAAGTCCCATCCGGGAAGCCCTTTACATATCCTTTTCCAACCCAGTTGCTAATATCCTTTTCTGCCCAGTGTCCTGTTATATCAGGATTTTGATCCGCAAAAGCTATACTTGGAAAAACGAGCAGAATGCACATGAGTAAACTAATCAGCCTTTTTATTTTCCTGTTTATTTCCATACCTTTTCCCCCTTAAAATTAATATTTGAAAGATTGTTTTTAATACAAATTTTATACTCCCTGCTTTTCTTGATTTATATTTTGCAATTACTATAATATGAGAATCATTGCTTATTTGTAGCTATTCTAATGATTTATGCTAAAATAATCATATTTTATAAGCTTAGTAATTGTAGACGGCTGCGCTTAAAGCCCCGAAAGAACTTTAGTCATATACATCAGCAAAAACCTAGTTTTCATTTTCTCAGATGAATGCTGGCCGGTAATAAAGCTAGATGACTTCTCCCATATATTAAGCCTTGGGCACAAAAAGTCATCCTCTATTACTGTGGGAATTCCAAGTTTACCTGAAAGCAAATTAATATTTTGAGCTAGCTTTGCAGCTTGATGCTTAACCATGCATTCATCCGTATTTAATTTTTTCAAATCAATAATCTCCTGTATCCCTACATGCCGTCTTTTTAAATCATCAACACTCACATATTTCACCCCTATTCTTTAGTTATGGGAAGGCTTTTCCTCATCATCACAGTTCGTACTTATTTAATTGGGTATTTGCTCATATAAGCAATATACCTCAAGCATGTAAATATCCTAGCTGATTTTGTAAATAAAATGTAAATCACAAATAATAATTTGATTTGCCACAATTTGCAGTAAAAGAAAAAGCTTATACCTAGGACTCACCTAAATATAAGCATCATTATTTCAGCTTGGAAATTTAACGTATTTTAACTTCTCATATGCTATATGAGCAATATTTCAATCTCACTTGCAAGCAGGGGTTTGCTATATAAATACCCTTGTACAATGTTACAATCATTTTTAATAAGAAAATCAAGCTGTTCATTTGTCTCTACCCCCTCTGCCACTAATTCCAGACTTAAACTATCAGCCAAGGATATTATAGCTTTAACAATTTTGTTTTTATTCTCATTATCATTGATCTCACTAATAAACGACTTGTCAATTTTTAGCTTAGTGATATCCAACCTACTGAGTTGTCCCAGCGAGGAATAGCCTGTGCCAAAGTCGTCTATAGCAACTTTAACCCCTAACCCATTAATTGCTTTAATTGTCTCTACAATCTTTTCATAGTTTTTCGTGAATATCGTTTCAGTTATCTCCAGTTGCAGGCATTCAGGATTCAAGTGTGAATCCTCCAGAGCTTTTTTTATAATTTCGCAAAAGTTGGGCTGTTCCAGCTGAATTATCGATACGTTAACCGAAACAAATATTGGTCTCTTACCCTTGTTCTGCCACTCTTTGTTTTGCTCGCATGCTGTCTTTATAACCCACTCCCCTATGGACTGCATAAATCCATTCTTTTCTGCAACCGGAATAAACTTTAACGGTGGAATAAGCTCTGCTTCACTAAGCTTCCATCTCAGCAATGCCTCTGCTCCTACTATCTCGTCTTTCGCAACGTCAATTACCGGCTGATACTGCAGAAAAAGCTCCATATTAGAAATTGCATTTCTGAGACCACTCTTCATCTTAAAATACTCTTTCAGCTCCTCATCCAGTGACGATTCAAACATGGTTATCTTTTCACTCTTGCTCTCTTTCGATCTGTACATCGCAATATCAGCATTCCTGATTAATGTCGTTGAGTCGGATCCATCATCAGGATATCTGGCTATGCCCAAGCTTACAGTCAAATGCAGCTCAGTGCTGTCTATCATAAAAGGCTTGTTCGTCTCATCAACAATCCTGTTAGCGATATTTATAATTTCTAAATGCTCTTTAGCACACAGTATCAAAACCATGAATTCATCCCCACCGAATCTCGCCGCTATATCATACTCTCTTATACTGCCTTTCAACCGGGAAGCAAACTCCTTTAAAACACTATCTCCTGCCAAATGCCCCAGATTATCATTTATCTCCTTAAAATCATCCAAATCAAGAAAAATTATTGCAAGCTCCTTTTCAGTGTCCATGCTCTTATTCCTTCTTGAAACCTCATAATTAAGCTTGTTTATGAAGTATTCACGATTATACAAATCTGTCAGATTGTCCTTACTTGTGAGAAATTCTATCCTGTTTTCCTTTTGCCGTGCATCGGTGATATCGTTCAGCATTCCTACAAAATGTTCAATATTTCCTTTGTCATCCTTGATTGCAATTATATTCAGCCACTGCTGGTATTGTCCTCCGTCCTTTCGCTTGTTGAACACTTCCCCTTGCCATTTGCCGGTATTCAATATTGCATTCCACATATTGCTGTAATACTCAATATCATGTACTCCTGATTTAAGAATGCTTGGCTTTTGCCCTTCAACCTCTTCAGAAGAATATCCGGTTATTTCCGTAAAGGCATCATTAATCCATAGAATATTTCCTTCTATATCTGTAATTACAACCCCTACAGTATTATTCTTAAATATCTCTGAGAATAGCCGCTTTTTACCCTCTGTCTCTTTAGCATTGCTTAAGTCTGAGTAAACACCATAAACACCAATCTGCTCCCCATTAGACATTATCGGGTACCCGCGGAAGGATACGTATACAAATCTGCCGTCCTTTGCCCTACGCAGCGTCTCCTCCCTTACGAATTCTCCTCTCTTTATGCTATCCTTGAAATAAGTGGATTCGTCGTAGAACTCCTCTTCGCAAAGAACCTCAGTTATATTACGGTTCTTTATCTCATCAATACTATAAAGGAATATCCTTTCAAAGCTGTCGTTAACGCTTATGACTTTGAACTCATTGTCCAACATAGCTATCGCTTCTGGTGCGTTTTCATACAGGCTATTGAAATAACTTTCCTGTATCCTGATTTTTTGCTCCATTTCCCTCTTGTCCTCAACATCATGGATTATGGAAAACAGAAGAGACTCCCCATCAACAACTATAGGTCCACTGTAGACCTCAACATCTTTTATTTCATTGTTAGATAGTCTGTGTCTGAATCTGAAATATTTCCTCTTCTCTTTCTTAGCCCGCTTCATCTCTTCGAATACTTCCTGTTGGCTTAGGGTATTAATATCGGTAATCTTCAGCTTCAGAAACTTGTCTCTGCTATAACCGTAATAATTGAATGCTGCCAGGTTACCATCCCTGATTTTACCGGTCTCACTATCAATTATCAACATTGGAGTATGTTTGTTGTTAAAAATACTGTCATATCTGTTTCCCTGCTTTAAAGCATAGTCCTCTATAGTTCTATTTTCAGTAATATCTCTGACAATGGCACCAATAACCTCTTTCCCATCCAAATACTGTACCATAAAGAATACTTCAGTTTTTAGTTCGTTATATCTGACAGTCTGGAGTTGGAATTCGAATTTACTTTTTCCTGTTGAATGTACTTCATCAACCATCTCTTTATACAAATCAAAGGATTCTCTCCCATTCGGCTGGAATTCCGGGGTAAGCTCATATAATTTATATCCTATGACTTCCTTTTCGGAGGAGCAGCCGAAAATCTCCAACAGTCGGGTATTGCATTCTATTATCCTATCATTGTCAATCATTAAGAAACCGTCTGATTCACTCGATTCTTTAAGAATATTGATTCTCTCTTCCTTTTTCATAGCAGTCTCCCCCATCCTTTTCCTTTTATAAATAAATTAGTTATACAACTTTACGGAAATTATATATATTTCTAATATATATTAGCTGTGTAAAAAAGAAGATGTATTTTGTAAGTTTATTGTAAAAATGCTAAAAATGAGAAGAACTTGGATAAATCCAAGTTCTTCTCATAATTTGCTTATATTACATAATATAAGGCATTCCTTTAACCGCTCGTATTCAAGTTTTAACCTCTCGCATAGTTTTTCTATTGCAGGAAAGTCCTGGTTTTTACATTTTCCCTTTATATCGCTCAATACTTCATCTATAGATTCCGCTTGAAAATGAGATATACTGCCTTTAAATTTGTGAATATGACTACTTAGCTTTTCTAAGTCCTTATCTTTCACATAACTCTCTATTCCCCCGAAGAATTCTTTTTCATATTTACTACTTACAACTTCTTCGATAATGTCATTCAATAATTCATAATCACCACCCAGCCTGTCTACTAGCGATCCCAGGTTGAAAACACTAGTTTTGCATTTATTCTTCAGCACCCCGGCAATTGCACTATATATCCGATCACTTCCATAAGGTTTGGCTATGCAATCATCAATACCTGCACTTATATACTTTTGCCGGTCTTCATTTTGTACAGCAGCTGTTATAGCAATAATTGGTGTATATTTACCCGTTAGGGCTTCGCTTCCCCTGATAATCTTTGCAGTATCATAGCCGTTCATTTCCGGCATATAAATATCCATCAAAATTATATCAAATATTCTCTTCTCTAATATTTTCAAAGCTTCTTTTCCATTTGCAGCCATAGTGACATTACACTTATTTATCTCCAGTAGGCCCTTTAAAATTCTCTGGTTAACTAAATCGTCCTCTACAACAAGTACATTTAATCCAGGAAGCACCCCAAGACTGTCCTTCATACTATTTTTATTATTATTTTCCAATTCAACCTGAATCTGAGGAACAGGGAGTACAATTACAAAGGAAAACTCACTGCCTTTTTTGTGTTCGCAGTCAACTACAATATCACTACCCATTAATTGTATCAGTTTTCTTGATATCGAAAGCCCCAGACCCGTACCGCTATATTTCCCCTCATTAACCGTCCCAAGCTGATAAAAGTCCTCGAATATATGTTTAATTTTTTCTTTTGGAATACCTATACCGGTATCACTTATACGGAAATTGACGCTCAACTTATTAATATCTTTATGAACTACACTTACATCAATATCAATCTGTCCTATATCCGTAAACTTCACAGCGTTTGAAAGTAAATTGAACAACACCTGGTTCAGTTTATCTGGGTCTCCAATTAAAAAATCCGGTATATCCGGGTCTATCCTGCAGCTAAGATCCAGGCCTTTTTTTCCTGCTTGAATCTTATAGTATCTTGCAGCTTCATCCAGGAGCTTCCTGATATTGAAGGTTACATTTCTAAGCTCCAGTTTTCCCGCTTCAATCTTTGAGATATCCAGAACATCATTAATAATTGAAGACAACCTATTTGCCGAATAACCCAGCATTTGAAAATACTCTTTCTGCTCATCAGAAAGCTGTGTATCCTCCAAGAGTTCTATTATCCCTACTATCCCGTTCATCGGAGTACGGATTTCGTGTGTCACATTTGCAATGAACTGCGTCTTAAACTTACTGGCCTCCTCCGCCTTAAGCTTTGCATTCTTTAGCTGCTCTTCATATTTCTTCTTCTCAGTGATGTCTCTTATACGCTCGACTATCAAAATAAGCTCACCATCTTCATCAAAGATAGGGTCACAGCGCCAATAGAAGTATTGATCCGTATCCGAAAACCAACTCTCAATAGCGTATGTCTTTTTCGTTTCTATAGCCTTAGCCGCATAATGGTCGTCATCTGCAAACCTGCTCCTGATAATCTCATTCCAATTCATACCTTCACTTTTCCCAATTGCAAGGTTGAAATATCTGCATCCTGCCTCATTAACAAGCTCAACAGCAAAGTCAGGTCTGAATACCGATATGATATCCGGATTGCTGTTTACTGTGCTTTTCAATATGTTAATATACATTTGAATTCTTTTCTCTTGTTCCTTTTTATCCTCCTTTATTTTGCTTATATCAGAGTATACAGAAAAAACTCCTAACTGCTCTCCATTAGACATAATGGGATACCCCAGAAAAGATACATCTACAAGCTTGCCGTCCTTTCTCTTTCGTTGTATCTCCTCCCTCACAAATTCCCCTCGTTTTATACTATCCTTAAAATATAAAGATTCATCATAAGACTTCTCTTCGCATAGAACCTTCGTTACATTCTGGCCTCTTATCTCATCGATTTTATATTGAAATATCCTTTCAAAGCTTCTGTTAATACTTATGAATCTGAATTCGTTGTCAAGCATTGCTATACCCTCAGGCGAGTTCTCGTACAGGCTTTTGAAATAGCTTTCCTGCAGCCAGATTGTGCGTTCCATTTCCTTCTTGTCCTCAACATCATGAATAATGGAAAATAATAATGACTCCTCACCAGCATCAATAGGCCCACTGTATACCTCTACCTCTTTTATATCACCATTGGACAACCTGTGTTTAAATCTGAGATACTTCCTATTCTCTTTCTTTACCTTCTCCATTTCATCAAAAATCTGCTGTTCATTTAGTGTGTTTATATTAGATATATTTAGTTTCAAGAGCTCGTCCCTAGTATAACCATAATAATTGCAGGCTGCGAGATTTCCGTCCCTGATTTCACCCGTTCCGCTATCAATTATAAGCATGGGGGTATGACCATTATTAAATATACTGTCGTATTTATTTTTCTCTCTCATACCTTCCCTCCATATCTTTCTGTTATATTATATATATCAATACTTTGTTATTTTAGTCAAGTTTTGTTATAATTTGTACAATGGACACAATTTATTCCAGACTTTTCTGGGAAGGGTGATGCTATATGAAGAGTATACTAGTAATTGATGATGACCCTATAACACTAAAAATACTATGTTCTACAATTGAAAAGCATGGTTTTTCAACTATTAGAGCGACAAATGGCAATGATGCTCTAATGTATTTAAAAAAACATGAAATACATGCGGTAATATTGGATTTGAATCTCCCAGATATAAGCGGATTGGATATATTGAAGCAAATAAGAATTCACCCTGCTCTTAATTCTATTGCAACTATTATTGTTACTGAAAACGATGATAAGCTGGAAGCTATCCTGGGACTAGAAATGGGTGCTGATGATTATATCACTAAACCCTTTCACCAAAGGGAGCTGATTGCCAGGTTGAACACAGTGCTCAGAAGAACAAAGCAGTCGACTGCAAATCTGAATTCAAACCTTATATTCGGAGATTTGCATATTGATACGAAAAAAAGATTAGTAACGATTCACGATATGGCTGTTGACTTTTCTTTTAAAGAATTTGAAATACTTTCTCTACTTGCCTCAAATGCAGGCGAAGTCCTCTCGAGAGAAACCATAATGGATGCCTTGGGAGGATTGGACTACAGTCCGGAGACACGGACAATAGATATGCATATAGCATCTATAAGAAAAAAGCTTAATGATACCTCCAACGAAAAGAAGTATATAGATACAGTTAGCGGTGTAGGCTATCGGTTTAGGAAGTAATACCGGACTATTCCCTTTAAACAAAAATAGGCGTTATCAATCGCCTATTTTTTTAATCTTCTAAGTATGCAATTCTCCTTAAAGTGATTCAATATCCTCCCAGGTTTCTTGAATAAGTAGTATGTGTGCCAATGCATCCGGCTGCTCTTCAGTGTCGATGAACGCTTCAATTTTAGCGAGGTTCTCCTCAATTTCATGAACATAATCATGATCAATATCAATCTGAAGCAAGGGCTTCAGCCTTTTCCATGCTTTGTTTGCCACTTCCAGACTTTCCTCCGCTTGCTCCCAGTTTTCACTCCGAATCGCATTCTCAAGCTTCACCAGCTGCTCAGAAAAATGCATGTTCTTATCAAGAGGCTTCACTAACAAGGTACAAGAGCATAAGGCTATTAGAAACGCTGCTATCAAGATAAAAAGGGCAACCTTCTTTTTCATACGTTATCCTCCACATTTCTAATTTTTAGTGGAAATGATGTAATATTGCTTATCGCCTTTCAAATCAACAAACAGATTCCCCATTGTGTCCAATTGTGCTAAGGATATATCGCTCATGTCTTTAATATTCTGCTTGTTAAGCTGATGCTTCAACCAAGCCTTGGACAGCTTAAGAGACTGAAGCGCATCCATTAATAATGCTCCGTCCATTATCAAATTTGTGGGTAGTCCATTATACTGAGTTGCAAGCTTCAGGTCTTCAGGTGTCACTGGCTGCTTGGGGGACTTTTTTTGTATGCTGAGCTTGCCACCCGGCTCAAAAAGTGCGAATTCAACATCCGAGATATTAAAAACCCCTTGGACTCGAAGCTCTGAAAGAAGCTCGTCTATCGGAATACGAATTCTCCGAAGCTGCTCCTCAAGAATTTTGCCCTTTTCGATAACCACCGTTGGCTCCCCTTCTACAACCTTGCGCACCCAAACATTATGCATGCCAAGGTAGGCAAGTAAGATAGCAAGTCCAGTCCAGACACCCATGCCTGCCAAGGTAGCAGTCATGTTTTCATTAACTTGCACCGAGAGTGTAGATGCTATAGAGCCGATTGTAATACCGAGTACATAATCGAAGAAGGTAAGCTGGGCAATCTGCTGCTTGCCAATTAACCTTATAAGGAACAACAATGCAAAGAATGAAATAACCGAACGAATGATAACAACAAGCACTATAGGCATACTCAACCTCCTAGTCAGCCGATTTACAGTATTAATTCACAACCATAGTATCTCAATTAAATATCGGTTTATCCTAGAAATCTAGGATAATCAAGGTTTCGCGAATTAATTTACATATATTTACAGGCAATGTTTGGTATAAACCACCCTTCAAAAGCAAAACTTATGTCTGAAACGGAGGAATTACATATGACGGTAGCATCACAGGTCAAGCAAGTTCTTGCTACTATAAAGGGCAGCCAAGGAACCATCAGGCTTTATGCAGCCCAGACCAAGGAAGATGAAATCAGGGCGGTATTCGATGAGGCCGTGGAAGCAACAACCGAAATTATCAATGACCTCGAAAAAAGGTTATCGGTATTAGAGTATCAGGAGCCGCAATACAAAGGAAATTAAACGAGGTATCAGTATGGAGACATGGGTACAAGTTCTAATCAAGTCAGTTTTAATATTTGCTCTATTACTTATAGCAGTCCGATTCATGGGCAAAAGAAGCATAGCACGGATAACCCCTTTTCATATGGTGAGCTACATTGTTATAGCAGTGCTTACAGCACTTGTCTCAGCAAATGTAATTGCAAACCCCGCCCTAGGGCTTATTCCTCTGGGGGTCTGGGTCATCAGCACCATTATTTTGGAGTACCTGGCTCTAAAAAGCAAAGCTGTGCATGACCTGATTTATGGTAAGGAAGCTGTGTTGATCAAGCATGGCAGGATAATGGAACAAAACTTACTGAAGGCAAGGCTGACAGGTGACGAGCTTCTACGGGCGCTCCGCACGAAGAATGCATTTTCTTTAGCTGATGTAGAGTTTGCTGTACTGGAAACTACAGGCGATATCAGCGTATTTATGAAGTCTGACAAAAATCCTGTTACAGTGAGTGATTTGGAAATCAAAGTTTCCCCACTTACAGAGCCCCAGACAGTCATTCTCGACGGCAATATCCTTAATGAACCACTTGCTTCACTAGGCCACAATCGTGATTGGCTGGAGATTCAGCTGGAAAAGCTAGGGGTATCCCTGGACAATGTCTTCGTCGCACAGGTGGATTCGTCCGGGGAGCTATATGTGGACCTTTTTGATGATTCAATACAGAATCCGCAGCCCAAGGTAAAGGAAATGCTATATGCCGGCCTGGAAAAAAGTCAGGCAGACCTTGAGCAGTTCGCTTTAGAAACACAAAATGAAAATGCAAAGATTATGTATGCCAAAAATGCAAAAAAACTTGAATATCTGTTAAGAATACTTAAACCATATCTACTTAAATAGAAGGTGCAATAATGTCAAGTAAAAAAAGAAAAAACCTGACACCCATACAGCAGCAATATCAAGACTTTGCCAAAGCAAGAGAACCCCAAAGACCAATATTCAAAAATTGCATAAGGGCATTTTTTGCCGGCGGCATTATCTGTACAATTGGCCAGGGAATACAGTGGGTTTTTATGACTTATTTCAAATTTGACGAGATAACATCAGGAAGCCCGACTGTTGCTGTACTTATCTTTATTTCTGTTTCACTTACCTGCTTCGGGGTCTACGACCATTTGGCGCAGTGGGGAGGGGCAGGTACTGCCGTACCGGTAACCGGATTTGCCAATACCATTGCCTCAGCTGCTCTTGAGCATAAAAGCGAGGGCTTTGTCTTAGGTGTAGGGGGAAATATGTTCAAGCTGGCCGGACCGGTTATTGTATATGGTGTCTTCTCAGCCTTTGTGGTTGCATTGGTGAAAGTCATAATTAAAATGTTGGGGGGTATGTAAATGTTGCAAGGCCATCAAACCTGGGTTTTTGAATCAAAACCGATTATTGCAGGATCCGCTGCTATAGGCGGGCCCTTCGAGGCACAAGGAGCATTGGCAAAAGACTTTGACCTGCTGCATGATGATCTTTGGCTGGGGCAGGACAGCTATGAAAAGGCAGAAAAAAAGCTGTTGGAGCAAGCTTGTGAGACAGCAATAAAAAAAGCAGGGCTTAAAAAGGAAGATATCCAATTTTTCTTAAGCGGAGACCTGATCAATCAGATTATACCCAGCAGCTTTACAGCCAGAACTCTGGCAGTCCCCTTTCTGGGGATATACGGTGCTTGCTCCAGCTCCATGGAAGGCTTAACCTTGGCTTCTCTGATTGTAGATACCGGATTTGCAAAAAACGTGCTTGTCGGAACCTCCAGTCACAATGCCGCTGCGGAAAAACAGTATAGATACCCGACAGAATATGGCGCACAAAAGCCGCCTACCGCTCAATGGACAGTTACAGGGGCTGGCGCTGCAGTAGTATCCAATAAGGGTGATGGCCCTCATGTTACTGCGGCAACCATCGGACGCGTGGTGGATATGGGACTTTCCGACCCCTTCAATATGGGGGCGGCAATGGCACCGGCTGCTGTTGACACTATAGAGGCACACTTCAGGGATTTGAATGTAGATGCTTCACATTATGATTTGATTGCAACTGGGGATCTTGGCAGGGTTGGACACAGGATAGCCGGAGATCTTCTTATCAAGCATGGAATGGATATACCTGTAGAAAAGCTGACAGACTGTGGAATTCTGATGTATAAGGAGGACCAGCCGGTTTTTGCCGGAGGAAGCGGCTGTGCTTGCGCAGCAACGACGACTTACGGCCACCTGATTAACCGTCTTAGAAGAGGAGAGCTTCGCAGAATTCTTGTTATTGCAACCGGGGCACTGCTTTCCCCTATGTCATTCCAGCAGAAGGAGACCATTCCTTGTGTCGCTCACGCAGTTTCCATAGAAATGTGAAAAGGAGATGTGGTGTTGGATAAATTTATTTGGGCATTTATTATAGGTGGATTAATATGCGTTATAGGGCAGCTCCTAATGGATGGACTGAAGCTGACCCCTGCCCATACCATGTGTACTTTGGTAGTGGCAGGTTCCATATTGGGAGGCTTTGGTTTGTATGATAAGCTGGTAAAATTTGCAGGGGCGGGGGCATCAGTTCCTATCAGCAGCTTCGGCAACCAGTTGGTAAAAGGTGCTTTACAGGAGGCTGAGCGTACAGGACTCGTAGGTGTACTGACGGGTATATTTGAGATTACCAGTGCAGGTATCTCCTCAGCAATCATATTCGGTTTTTTAGCTGCCTTGGTTTTTAAACCAAAAGGCTAAAATATACATCTCCATCGGAAAGGAGGTAGGAAAAATGACAGTAGGCACACAGCTACAACAAGTTATCGCTTCAATTCAAAGCGCAGCAGCCAGCATGAAAACCTTTTCCCTGGAAACACAGGATCAGCAAGCAAAGCAGACTTTTTCGCAATTAGCAGAAACACTTGACAATGCAGTTGTTACACTAAAAGGAAGACAGCAATACGTCGAAGATCAAGAACCTCAATACAAGCAGCAGTAGTCAGGAGTTGAGCTGAAAGTTATTCTATTCAGCTCTTACTTTTTGTGGGTAATGAGCGCGGTTTCTATTTTTTAAGTGGGGAATTCATTTGTAGCTTTATACTATTCCTTGGTACAACAAACCTTTAGTCTAATATATACGTCTTCTGCGTCTGCGTCTGAAAAGCCTCCTAAGGAGCAGCAGCAGAAGGATAGAACCAAGCAATCCTCTGAAGCCTTGATTTCCATATCCTAGATAGTTACCGTCCATATCATATAACCTATAGTCGCTGCTGTAATACCCTATAGGTCTGCCATCCATTCCATAAACAAACCTATCGTCAACATAAGCCAATGGGTTGGAGTATTGGTCATAGACCATCTGACCATCAGTATAACCCGCAACGCGCATATAGTTGTCATAAATCACATCACCATCAACATAACCTCGAAGTATGCCTTGTGAATCATATGCATGTTCCAAAATCTCACCTCCCTTTATTTTTTTAAAATAAATCAAAAAAATTATATTCCCCTATCATTATTATGTTGGATAAGCAGTTTCGGTTAATATAAAACCGGTAAATGTAATATTATTCTATATGCTTTAGAGATAAATATAAAATAAAAGATAAGCATGTCTATGCCTATCTTCTATAAAGCTCTATAGCAATGTATCTTCCAGTGTGCTATTTAGTCATTGCCAAGGGGGGGTTTTAAGTTATTCTAAACCAATCAAGCAAAGCTGCTTTTCAAGATGCTTTTCGATAGCCTCTAAGTCTTCTATCGTAGTATCAGCTTTCCTTATGGTTTCAAGATGTTTTCTTACAGCCTGCAAGATTCCAGATTCAGCTTCATCCTCCTTATTTGCTTTTGTACTTAAAAGTGCGCCTAAGAAACATGATAGAAGCACTTTATATAATTTTACAGCTTTCATAGCCTTTCTTGCGGCACCATAGCTGAACTCAACATGATCCTCCTGATTCCCTTTGGTTGGAATTGAGTCAGCACTGGCCGGCAGGCAAAGGGCTTTTATTTCTCTAACTAAAGACGAGGCAAGTCCCCTCAGTTTTTTTGTCTTATATCCTTCACTTTCTAATTGACTAATCATTTCGTAAATATAATTGGATTTTTCCGAGATAAGAACATTTAATAAATCAAGGACAAACCCTACTTGCGTATTGCTGCAATTGCATCCCATAACCGGTTCATAATCACCACTATCTACTTTAAAAAGCAGTGGATTGTCGCAGGTTATATTATTCTCAAAATTAACAACCCCCGATATAAATTTAAAGGATTGGTCTATTGCGGAATACACTTTTTCTTTAGAGTCTATTGCATCAAGCTCAATAGACTTTTCAATTTCCTTCTCAATATCGAATAGCTGCTGCATATTATAGCAGGCAAATACCGCTATTGCTTGGGTCATCGTAGAGCCATTCATTTGTGCCAGGACTTCCTTGCATTCCAGCTGAAAAACAGGCTCGAGCCCAACTTCCTGAAAGCATTCCTTTGCCCTTCTACGTTTCCCTTGATAGAACACTTCTGCCTCCTCCAGCCCTGCAACCACCATTGCGCTCTGAGATAATGGCCCCAAATCACTTAGCCCGGTTGAACCTAACTCTAAAACAACCGGTGAAATACCCTTATTGAAGATGTCCAGCATTCTTTGAATCAATTCCGGCCTCACTGCTGAATACCCCCGGCATAATACGTTTGCCCTGATTAGGAGCGAGGCTCTCGTTATATCCGGACTTATAGCTTCTCCCATCCCAACTGCGTGAGGATAAGGTATAGTCTTGTTCCATTCCAAATGATCCTCTGGCGATAAAACGGTGTCTTTTAGATTTCCCAGTCCTGTATTAACTCCATATATAACAGGCGCATCCTTTTCCAACCATTTTCTTATTTGATTCCGGCTGCCTTCACACCTGCTAATAGCCTCGGGGGCGATACCTATAGTACCAAGTTCGCCCTTTATCGCCGAGGCTATCCCTTCTATTGTCAGGCTATATCCATCTATATAATTTTTTTGCATGTCCATCAAGATCCCTCCTTACATTATCTTTCCAATGGCTTTTTCTACTGCATCCAGAACAATCCCCTCATTGACAATTCTATCAGCCTCAACCATGTCTGGTGCCGCAAATCTGTTAGTTCTAATCATTTTTACATATCTTCTAAATTCCGAATGAGCAGCTTTCGATCCAGCACCAAATTCAAAGCCACCAAGCTTATCCTTAGCCAGATCCATTCCCTGAGCAGTCATGAGCATCTCGACTGCAATAATTTTATTTAGCAGCGAAAGTACTTCTATGCTTTTTAGCGCAGCGCTGTATGTTGTACATATGTACTCTTTATTTATTGGATCTATCATCGAATACGCTGCACAGGGCATAGCCAATAACTTTAATTCTCCAAGGATTGCAGTTGCTGCTGCCTGTATAACCGGAAATCCATGATTAAAGCCGGGATTTTCTCCAACTAAGTTCATGGGCAATCCATAGGTCAGATTAGTATCCGTCAGCCTGAAGCTCCTTCTTTCGCTGATATTCCCCAAGTCGGTCAGAGCAATTATCATAAGATCTATTGAATAACCTATAATTGGATTGATTCTATGAGAACCGGAATTTATTTCATTCTGCAGGTTCTCCTTCAACCAATGAATAGTATCACGTACCCCTCCATGGGTTTGAGGAACGGCTCTTATGCATATTGCATCCTGACAACGTGCACCATGGTCGCCGCCGTAGGCTATGCGTGCCTTTTCTGTTGTAAATTCACTTCCTTCAATGACTCTTCTTATATTTTCTGCACTGATTATCTGATTTGGATAGGGCCTCCCAAGTTCATGCAATCGTTTATCGAAAGCACCTGTTTCACCACGAATAGCCTCAAGATTCATTGCAACACAAACATCTGCTGTTTTTGCCAGCTTTTCTGCTTCCTTAAGTGCTGAAATTGCTAATGCTGTTGACATACAGCAAAGATTCGTTATAAAAGTGATTTCTTCTACTTTATACTGAAACTTGTTTAACCCAGAGGCCATTAGAACTTTTTCTACAGGAGCATATTCTCCATTATAGTAGCAAAGAGTATTTTCAGCTCCCGCCAGAATTAACGCGAGCTCACTCATTGCAGATAGCTCAGACTTATTCACTTTATGAATACATGGATATATCCCATTATTTATGAAGCTTAGGATTCTCTCAACAAATTCTGTCCCTAATATATGAGAATACTTTAGCCTTTGATTCAGTAAAAGAAATAAGCTTAGCATGCCTACCTCCTTCGGTAAGAGCTCACCATAGCATTCCGCATATACTTCAGGAATACTAATAGGTGTAATTTCAGATTCTTCACTGGGTACCAGCGACTCCCTCAGCTTAAACAATTCTTCAATCAGCTGCCCCGTCTCTCCCCTCAACACTTTAACTTCATAGAGGTTACCTTCTAGAATTGAAAATAAGTTTTCAAGCTTTAGGTTTGTTCCATCAAGACTTAGCATAGTTTTCATGTTCAACCTCCTCATATGGTCTTTCATTTTGTAAAGTCAAATTTGTTTTACTAAATAGCATCGCAAGATTAATGCCAAGTATTGCATCGCCACAGCCCTTGATTTGACTGGGTTTTACAGGCGCTTAAATTTCGAAAGGGATTATACGCAAAATTCCTTTGCACATAATCCCTTTCAGGTGATTCCTGCGATGCAAATATTTTTTGCAATGCAAATAATATTTGCTATAATAAAACAAGATAGTATTTTATTGAACTGGAGATGTTCCTCATGCTTTCACTTTTACAAAAGACTTTGGATGAAATAAAGATAGTCATTATTATTTTAGATTCAAATGAAAATATAGCTTATATGAACCAGTGCGCAACCATTCTATTTGCAAGCAATTCCGATGGTGAAGAAGCAAAAGCAGCTTCTTTAGATCTAGCTGCTCAGTTTGATAAGCTTAAAAATGGCGAAAAGCTAAAGTTCAACGGGAAAACCTTACTTCCTTCACGGGCTTCTATTACAATTGACAAAGAATGCTTTAGTTTATATTCTTTTGAAGATTGCACTCACCAAGATGAATTAGAAGAACTTAATTATAGCTTCTCAGCCATACTGAACTCAATTAACGAGGGAGTTTTACTCGCAGATACAAAAGGGATAATAAGATTTTATAATAACCAGCTTAAAAGCTTTGAAGGCCTAGACCCTGTTGAAGCTCTGGGTAAGCATATAACTGAGGTATACAAGGTAAATGCTGAGAATAGTGAACATCTCACCGTACTAGAAACAATGTCCCCAATCCTTGATCGATATCAAAAGTATCAAACTGCATTAGACAAGGACGTGCATCTTGTCGCAAGTACATATCCTATTTTAAAAAACGGAAAAATTATCTCCACCTATTCGATTAGCAGAAACTTAAGCAAGATCAAAGAGCTTTTGGAAAACACAAAACTATTGCAGAAACATTTTTCGCCGATTAAAGAGAATCTGACAATCGATGAGCTGAAAAACAATACGCGTTATACTTTAGAGAGCATTATCGGAAATAGTCCGCTAATCAAGAGCCTTATAGAAAAGGCCAGACGGGCAGCCCATGTTTTATCCCCCATACTGATATACGGCGAGACAGGAACCGGGAAAGAACTTTTCGTCCAAGGAATCCACAACGAAAACAGCATCACAAAAAATCAGCCTTTTGTAGCCATAAACTGCGCTGCAATACCTGAATCACTGCTGGAAAGTCTTCTTTTCGGTACTGTTCAAGGAGCTTTTACAGATTCCAGAAATACTACAGGACTTATAGAGCAGGCAGGCCACGGAACTCTTTTCTTTGATGAAATAAACTCTATGCCTCTGGGTTTACAAGCAAAGCTCCTACGTGTATTGCAGGAGAGCAAATATAGAAAAATCGGAGGAAAGGAAGAGCTGCCTGTAAATTGCCGTATAATCACTTCAACGAATGTGGCTCCAACTGAATGCTTGGAAAAATCCACTTTGAGGAAAGATTTATATTATAGATTATCCGTAATCTCTTTTACAATACCTCCCTTGAGGGAAAGAAAAGAGGATATTCCCATTCTGACAGATCATTTTATCAACCTTTTCTCTATGAAATATGGCAAGCCGATGATTTCTATTTCAAAGAGTATAAAAGCTGCTTTTCTAAAATATGATTGGCCAGGGAATATACGGGAATTAGAGCATGCCATCGAGTCATCCGTTACTATGGTAGACGATGAAGCTACAATAATGCCCGAGCATTTACCATTAGATTTGGTCTCATTAGTAAAAGTACAAAAGGAGATAGAAACAACCCCTCTGGCAGAAGTGCTGTCAAAAGCAGAAGAAATGGCAATCTTAAGTGTATTGGAAGAATACTGCTGGAATATCTCAAGATCTGCAGCAGCACTTGGAATTTCCCGCCAGAATCTTCAATACAGGATCAGGAAGCTTGCAATTACTATCCGCAAAAGCTAAAAAGCTGTTCTAAAGATATCTTCACTTAATCAACTCAGTTACTGCAAATTCATTTACCCCTCGAACCTCCACTTTATACAACTCATCAAAGCCCTCGTCATAAGACGGCAATTGCAGCTTTGAGTGAGTAAGTCTCAAGGCTATTACTGGTACCCTTTCTTCAGGTATACGTACATTATTTCTTTCTGTACACTCAGCAATATCTGATTGGAAGTAATATCCTATAACCTTTACCCCTGCTTCCTTTGCTATTTCGATATAGCGCATCCTATCCTCTATCGTTGGATTGGTGTTATCCACGACAAATGACTGCTTCGCCTTCATACAAGCTTCAATCAGGGTCTTTTCCTTATTTCGTGTTTTTAGCATATCAAGGTTAATCCTTATATGCGTCCTAAAAAAACGTTCCTTGTAAAATGTACTTTTGCCAGAGGCCTGCATGCCTGTAAAAACCACAATTTCCATAGTTCACACTTCCTTTGAGTTTCCTGCAGTAAAGGTACTTTTCTAAAAGAAAAGCCAGGCTTTGTTATATGCCCAACTTAATAAACCAATTAATATGTTCATTTATTCCTTTTTAATCTGCTCCTCGGTTAGTATTCTTGTTCTAGAAATAAGCTTTTTGCATTTATCGCAAAGATAGCCGACTGCTCCGCAGCCCTCTATTTTTTCCAATTTGAAACCACATTCCGGACAGTAATAATCCTTCTCCATTTTATCGCCTCCACAGGTTTATTTTACTACAAATTCCTTAACACTGTAATAAACCCATCGAGTATTTGGTGACTTATTTTGAAACCTTTACCTTGATAAAATTTTAATGCATTATCGTTCCCATTTGATACAAAGATAAACAAATCATTTATTGAACTATATGAATTCAGCCAGTCCATTGACTTTTCAAACAAAACGCTGCCAATGCCGGTATTACGATAACCATCTTTTATATAAAACTGAGAGAGACAGCCTACATCCTCACTTTTAACCGAATCAAAGTCAAAGAAGGCATCACATTGCAAAGTAGCAAAACCACCGGAATATGTCTCTTTGGGTGAAATGGTGCTATATGCATAGCCAACAACTTCATTATCATCTTTAGCAACTATGATATAGTTAACTCCGGCACTTTTGACAGCAGGAACCATTCTGGTTTCGAAGCTCATGCCGTCAAAAAATTCAGGATGGATATATGCCTTAGCCTTCTGATAAGCCATTAATTCATTGCATAAATCCTTAATGCAAATAATATTATCTTCGGAAACAACCTCATAATGGATACTCATATTAATCTTCCTCCCTAAAAAATTCAAAAACATGTTTGATTAATTTATAAGCTTTGATATCATTATATCAGTTACAATTACTATAACAAGTATGCAGTATTTTCTGCTTAAGTAAGTAAAAACTGAGTATTGGAGTGATTTTATGAGTGACCAAGCTTTGTATAAAAGCCCTCTTGATAACTGTCCATTAACCTTTGCCTTAAACCTTATCGGGGGAAAGTGGAGATTGCCTATAATTTGGGCATTAAGTAAAAACGGGACTATGCGATACAATGAATTAAAAAGGAGTATTGAGGGGATTACCAACATGGTGCTGACTCAATCACTAAAGGAATTGGAGTTGAATGGTATTATCAGCCGTGAGCAATTTATGGAAGTACCTCCGCGGGTTGAGTATTCGCTGACTGATAACGGAGAAGCTCTTATTCCGGCTCTTAAAACACTGGCCAGTTGGGGAAGTAAGATGAAAAACTGTGATGACTCGAAATTATAGAATTGCTAAAGGATAGGCTTGTTGAGCCTATCCTTTGTTTTTAACTATTATCACTTGCAGTTTTTTTATGATATGCAAGGGGACAGTCCTATACTAATCTCAAAAACCTTGTTCACTTTATCCTATTGGCACACTGGTAAGCTGCTGCAAGGGCACCAGGCACACCGCCGATTTGCATAGCCCAGCAGGAGCCAATGAAAAGATTTTTTACCGGTGTTTCTATATTCACGCTTATGGGGCTTTTATAGAACTTTTTCTTAGGGTTCCAACTCCATGCGGAGCTTGCTCCATCAGTATTATGGGTAAATCTTTCATAAGTGAGTGGTGTTGCGGCATCCTTGCATTCTATATTTTCCTTCAAGCCGGGAATCAACCTGGATGCATTGGCTATCATTGCGTCCATTGCTTTATCCTTCATTTGCCTATATGCAGCCTTATCTCCGCCGCCCCAGTTGTTCATCCAGCGGTATGGCACCATGGTCTGAAGCATCAATGAGGATTTTCCTTCAGGGGCAAGTTCTGGTTTAATCATTGAGCTTGAGTAAAGTGATGCAGCTGTCTTGTTGAAAAACTCTCCGTCTTCGGGATTGTAAATATCGCACCCTGGTTTTTCGTTACAAACAAATACATGCGGGACCTTCATATATTGACTAAGTTCCTCATTGGACATATTCAACCCCAGATAAACTGTGAAGAAACCCTCTGAAATTGCAGCCCCGCCGATATCATCCTGGTGAGCCTGTGCAATAATACTCTTGTCATCTAAAAGCTTCAGGAAGGTTTTCTTATAATCCCCGGCAGAAATAACATAATCTGCTTCATAGATGCTATTTTTACATGTGACTCCGACTGCGGCCCCGTTTTTTGTTATTATCTTATCGACATAAGCGTTAAGCTTTAATTCCCCGCCCAGCTCCCTGAAATTATTAGCGAGTACGTCTGCCCATGACTGCATACCATCTTTCACTGTCCAAATATCTTCGAAGGTTGCTGATAAAGCACCTGCTACAGACAAGGCGGGCATATCCGGATAGCTGGATCCTTTGAACAGTCTAAACAGCTTTGAGTCTTTCTCAAAAAATCTTGCTGCAAATTCTGACGACGTCAGATCACCATACTGCTTTAAAAGCTTCATCCACTTGGGACTGCTCAGTATGAAGGGAAGCATTGATTTTATCTTGTTCAGTCCACTAAGAAAAGGAGGGAGGGGTTTATCAAGCTTCCCCATTACACCGATTATATTGTCTATATCTGAAAAAGCTGCATACAGCTTTTCTTTATCAGCTGGAAAACTTGAGTAAATCATTTTTTTATATTCATCGTAGTTCTCGGGAATTCCATCGAAATCCTCTGAAACGAACCGTGTTTTCAGCTTTACAAAGTCTACCTTTTCAAACACACCCATGTCCTTCATTGTCTTGAATACCGACGCTGAGGCTTCAAAATTAATAGTGCCGCTCTCAAAATAAAAACCTTTCCTGTAAAATCCGGCAGTATATCCGCCTGGCATGCTGTGGGCTTCAAATATAGTTACCTTATGTCCCTTCTTGGCAAGAAGGTTACCGGCAGTGAGTCCACCGAGTCCAGAACCTATAATTATTATACTTTTCATTTAATAATGCTCCTTCAAAACATTCATTCTTTCTTACTTTTTTTGCGCCTTGATCAATGCGCTTTCCACAGACTTGAGATAGGCTTTAGAAGAAAGCGTTGCACCGCTTATGGTATCAACCTGTAGTGATTGGGCTTCTATTACTCTATCATAAAGCAAAACCGGATCAATTTTTTTGCAGCCTGGGTCCGAAGAGCTTAATAGTTTGATATCCTTGACTTTGCCTGAAGCTACTATAACCTGAGCTTTGCTGCCTCTCCATTTGTACATTCCCCCCTCATACTCACCAATATAAGTGCCGTCATTCAGCTTACTAAAATCCACGGCATTAAGCGGAAGGTTTTTCGCTTCATTATGCTCTTTGTATAATAACGACCCGCCAATAGCTCCTCCTACACCCAAAACGCCGAAAACTGTAAGTGCAATAATCCATCCAAACATTTTGACTTTCCCCTTTCTTTTCGTTTTTTTCTCACTCTTGCTTATAATTTTAATCACTCCTTTTGCACCTCTTTTTTAACAACTTCTCCTGTCCGCGAATGAACATTTTTTATATTCATTCATATATAGGTGAAAAAATACCCGAATTATTTCTATTTCGGGCAATCAGTTAAGCCTTTCATTATAAATTCTGTTATATAAAACAAAATTTGTGGAAAATGCTGAATCCCAATTTCACTTTTATGAATGTCGATATAAAGTATAGAGTTAAAAATGGCTATTATCATCTCATCATCTATATCAGCTCTTATTTTCCCTTCAGACTTCCACATTCTGATTAACTCTGCTGTACCGCTATGCCTTTGTTCATCAAAGCTCTCCATACCGCCCTGTTCATAAAAAGACTGCTCAAGCTTACTAAAGAGCTCCTTGTTATACCATTCCTTCAATATGAGATTTGAATTCATATCAGTAGCATTCTGTATGACCATCTTGGTAATCATAGCTACCGGATCATCGTTCATATTCATAGATTCAAATAAATGATTTTTTTGATTCTCGTTTTCTTTGAAATAAACCTCTATGAAAAGCTTCTCTTTTGAGGAGTAATAGTTATAAAAAGTACCAACGCCAATCCCGGCCAGCTTTGCTATCTCGGAAACATTAGTGTCTTTAAAGCCTTTGGAGTAGAACAGCTCTCTTGCTGAATTAAATATATCTGCTTTTTTATCTATCAAGTAACCAGCCTCCATTGCCTAGAATGAATAATTTTTATATTCATTCATATTATAACAGTAATATATTTCCATGTCAATCTAAGTTACTAATACTTTTGTCATATTTTTGATGTCAGACTCTCACTTTACATAGCTGCATCGTTCTATGGGCTCCCCATGGGCGGGGCATACCAATTTATAATGAAGCTGCGATATATTGTTCACTGCTTCAAGCATCATGGAATCATTCCAATTCCATGGTGGTGGGTATGGTATCAGGCTTCCTTTTTTGTTTTCAAATAAATCGCCGGCAAAAAGAACGTCTTCAAATAACAGACATACATGTCCCGGAGTATGTCCCGGGGTCGGAATAACCTCAATACCATTTATTTTCTGCCCTGGCGCAAATGGTTTTACTGTTTCTGGTTTTTTCACCCTGAAAAAATACTTTAAATATTTTTTGAACCCATGGCGGTCAAGTTCTCCGGTTATATACGGAATATCCTCCTTCGAAGCCCATACCGCTGCCCCCGTTAGTGCCTGTAGCATAGCAACGCTTCCTATGTGGTCAATATCATGGTGGGTCAACAGTATATGCTTGATTTCCTGAGGCTGTATGCCAATAGCATCCAATTCCTTAATAATTCTTTTCCCCATCCACGGGAATCCAGTATCGATCAAAGCAGTCTCTGCTCCGGTTACCAGATATACATATCCTCCCCTCGTTGAATCCAACAGGTATACGTCATCCGATATTTTCATTACTTCCATCTCCCTATTTTTCCAATTCTTCTATACACTCTTTTGCCTAGCTTATAATATTATCCAAGGTCACATGCGCCCGCCCGAGTATAAATCTCCAGTGTATTTCCTGGTTATTGAATAGCTTCATCTTTTCAGGTATAGTTTAATTTTTACATTTGCAAAAGCATTGCAAATATAGGTATTGTTAGAATTGATAAAACCGATGTAAGAAGCACACCTTTGGTTGCAAACGATACATCACCTCTAAACTGCTGTGTAAATAGAACCGTACATGCAGCGGCGGGCATTGACGACTCCAAGACGATAACCTTTGCCAGCAAGCTCTCACTGCCAATGGTAAAGTACATTATTGCAAACATTATAGCTGGTATAACAATAAGCTTTGCTGCAGATAACACATAAATATTTATATCTCCCAGTAGCTCCTTTGTATTGATTTTTCCAAGCTGATAACCGATTAAAAACATAGCTAAAGGGGTTGTAGCTGTTCCAATTATCTTGACAGATCCCCCAATTATTGCAGGCAGCCTGAAGTCAAGCAGAAACAACGTGAAGCCGATAACTATGGCAAAAACACCTGGGCTTAAGAACTCCTTAAAGCTGGCTCTTGCACTGGCAGAAGTTGACTTTTGTATAAGCATTATACCACTGTATATAAGAATATATCGAATACCATATCCAGAATAGCTGCATAAAATACTGCCTCTTTGCCGTAAAGCGCATTAATGATTGGTATTCCCATGAAGCCAGTATTTGCAAATAGCAGCATGAAAGTAAACAGTTAGGTTTTATAGGTTTCCAGTTTAATTGCTTTGCAGAGTATGTTAGCCAATGCGAAGGCAATTACTGATGCCACTATAATAATTACTGTCATGTAACCGCAGTTTACAAGAACTTCCTTGGAGAACCCTACCTGCATAGCATCTATAATCAGAGCAGGCCAGGTTAAATTGATAATGATCGTTGAGATTCCATTGCTTTGTACTTCATTTATTAAATTCTTTCTCGAAAATATAAATCCCGGTATGATAATAATAAAAAGCATAACCAGGGGTGTTATTATCTCACTTATTCCCATATAATATTTCCTCTCCGCAGTTTATAAATCACTAAAATTAGGAGCCAGGCACGTCAGAAGACAGTTTTCGTCTGCCATAGCCGGCTGTTAGTTCTTTAATTGCAATTTCTGCTGTTTTTATGTTATCATCTATCTCCATATTTGTACACTTCAAGTTTAGTGCGGCTCTCGCAGAAATATGGGCATGGTACTTAAATACTCCGAGTTGGCAGGACTTTAGTATAGAAATAAAAGCTGCTGCCTCAAACAGGAATTCAATTCCTATTACGAGACAGCAGCTAAATCAAACTTATCAGGTTCATGCCAAAACTACTTATCTTTTGTCAGCAAGGCTGTTCACTCCCGCCAATACATCCTCCTGTATAATATGCTGCATTTTTTCAGGTTCTTCAAACATTGGACTGTGGGCAGATTGTTCAAAGGTATAAAACCCTTTCAGCGGTGCCTGTAGCTTCTCAAAATAGTCCTTTGTCAAGGTGTAGTTACAGGTGTAATCGTATATACCAGCAAAGAAATAGGCGGAAATGTCCAACTTCTGCACCTTTACAGTCAAATCAGTTGCCATCATTTGATCCCACATCTTCTGATATTGGTCAGAGTTTTTACCACGCCACAAATTTATCTTTTCACCAAGGGTGTACTCCTTGCTTTGGAAGCTTGTTAAAAAGACATCACTGATAACCGACTTCATATTATGCATCGTGCCAATTCCAAGCTTGTGCATCGCTTCATCACGTAGGTTACGATATGCCTTCGGCACTGTATTCATCTCAGAGATAGCAAACTTCTCAAGCTTACGCACCATTTCTTTATCCCCGGCCGACTTATACTGTTCTATCATATATTTGTGTGCCAGCTTTTCAGATTCAAACTGTCGTGACATCTGAGCCACGCCGATGTATGCGTTGTACAGCTCCGGTGTCCGTGCCGCCGCTTGTATACCAAGAAAGGATCCCCCCGAATGTCCCAAAAGGTAAATCTTCTCCTGTCCAAAGCGCTCTCGAAGGTAATTTGTCACCTCTACAGTGTCGGATATCAATTGCTCCCATGTAATAGTTTCGGGCGGAATATCAGCGCTGTAGGAAAGTCCGGTGCCGCGTGTTTCCCAGTAGCAGACGGTAAAACATTCTTCAAGGCCGGTAGGATATATCCGAGTAAGCCAATATGTTGGAAGACCAGGGCCCCCATGCAGGAAAAGCAGCACCGGCTTTGTTTTATCCTTGCCTCTGATAAACATCCCCTGCTCCACACCATTTATATTGACATGGATTTTTTCGGAAATACTGCCTTCCAGCTGCCTTCCGCTTTCATCCAAGTAGAGTTCGGGTTTTCCTGGACTGCCTGCCAGCAGCACACCCACTAATATAAATATGCATATAACCAGAACAGCAGTTATAATCAGCATAATACGTCCCCCCCTTCGTTCAAATGATTTAATTAAAGTAATCTCCACTTTTCTATTTACCATTTTTGTTCTTCATCTCCTCATATATAGCCAACAGCTAATGCTCTTATTTATCCCAAATAATACCTTCGAATCTTTTCCCCCTATTCCTTTACAGCTTCCTGTGGGGATTATTACACAAGCATCATCTGGCTCTTGCACATTGATTTACAACTCTATTATATTCCACATTATTACAGTAGTAAAACAAATTAAAGGATAGGTTTCAGAGAACATATAAAATAAATGAACCACATCACCATTTAAATAGTGATGTGGTTCACGCTTATACTAAGCTTTTATTTATGATAAAGTTTCTTCGATTGATATTGAGGCTCGCAGGTTATGTTGATTCCAAGCTTCTGAAATACGTTCTCATCAACTGGTGACAGGATAACCGTGGAGTGTGCCTCACATCCTCGCAGCTTGGAAAGCTGCTGTATTGCCAGCTCTGCTGTCGGATTAGTTGTAGCACAAATAGATAAGGCTATCAATATCTCGTCAGTGTGCAGGCGTGGGTTGCTATTACCCATATGCTCCAATTTCAATGCTTGTATAGGTTCAATTATAATAGGTGAAATCAGGTGCATATTATGACTGATACCGCCCAATTCCTTCAATACGTTCAATAACAGTGCAGCAGAAGCACCCAATAAAGGAGTAGTTTTTCCTGTTACGATGCGTCCATCGTTCAATTGGACAGCAACAGCAGGGCCTCCGGTAGCTTCAGAACGCTCTAATGCCGCATCCACAACAGGGCGACATTTTGATGATATACCCAATTTATTCATTAAAAGTTCCATTCTGTATACTTCTACTTTATCAGCCATGCCTTGAGTCTGCGCACATCTGGTGTTATAGTACCTGCGTATAACCTCTTGTTCAGATGCCTTACTCACAGCCTCATCGTCTGTAATACAAAATCCTGCCATATTTACACCCATATCAGTGGGACTTTTATATGGGGATTCACCTGCTATTTTATCAAACATAGCATTCAATACGGGGAAGATCTCAATATCCCTGTTATAGTTAACAGTTGTGGTGCCATAAGCGTCAAGATGAAAGGGATCGATCATATTCACATCATTGAGGTCTGTAGTAGCTGCCTCATATGCGATATTTACAGGATGTTTTAATGGCAGATTCCATATAGGGAAGGTCTCAAACTTTGCATATCCCGCTTGCACACCACGCTCATGCTCGTGATAAAGCTGCGAGAGGCAGGTTGCCATCTTACCGCTTCCCGGTCCGGGTGCTGTGACCACAATAAGGGATCGAGTTGTTTCAATGTAATCATTTTTACCATATCCCTCTTCGCTCACAATAAGCGGTATATTGGAAGGGTAGTCCGGGATAGAATAATGCCTGTATACTTTTATGCCAAGCTCATTAAGCCGTTTTTGAAACAAATCTGTTGAAAATTGCGAGCGATAACGCGTAATGACAACACTTCCTACATAAAGATCAATTCCACGAAAAGCATCAATCAACCGCATTATTTCCTGATCATATGTAATTCCAAAATCCCGACGACGCTTGCTTCGTTCAATATCATCAGCTGAAATTGTAATTACGATTTCTACCTTATCCTTGAGCTCCAAAAGCATTTTAACCTTGCTGTCCGGCTTAAAACCTGGCAGTACACGTGAAGCATGGTAGTCATCAAATAGTTTTCCGCCAAACTCCAGATACAGCTTACCTCCAAAAAAGTCTATCCGCTCAAGTATTTTTTGTGATTGCATCTGAAGGTATTTGTCATTGTCAAATCCAATACTATTCATCTTTTTTCTCCTATACAATACACTATTTTAGAATAAAATTTATACAATATAGCTTAGGCTTAAGCATTGCCTTACCTATTTAGATTGTATCCGCATAATTTTATTTAATGTTCATTATCAAATAATAATACACCGCAGTTCAACTGTCAACTATCTTCTGTTAACTAGAACAAAGGATAGGCTCTCGCCTACCCTTTATAAAAAAACTTATTAGTTAATGTAATTATACTCCATGAAGCTTGCATGATGGTCCTGCATGTAAATGTAAGGTAAAGCGTTTACTGCTTTAGCGTTTCTTCGCTTATTCCTTCTCTTTTTCGATATCCATTTTCAAATCTAGTACCTTCAGCTGCAAGCCCGGCACCACCTGTTTTTTCTTCTCTCTTCCAATATTCAGTTTCAATTCCAATATCTGCAGATACAAATCTGGCACCACCGGTTTTGTTGTAATTGTCCAGTGCTTTGAAAATAATGCCTGATCCTAAGAGCAGTATAGGTACATTGGCGTACACAACCATTATATTTACGAAGTCTGAAATGTACCACAGGTTCCCTAACTCAAAACCTGCAAGCACTGTTAATACACCAAAAGGAACAAATATCAAAGAACCTACTACACGTATTCCCAGTATGAACTTTTTGCTCCTGCTTATAAAGTTTCCTGAAATCTCTGAGAAAAGTATTAATCCAACCAAAGTAGTGAAGGCAAACAATGCGTAGCATGCGGACAGTATAGCCTTAACAACAGAGTCCATTGCTGTTCCGGGTACAAGATGCTGGACTGAGGCCAAATATACCGTAAGCTTTGAACTTTTAATGGAATCCCATGCAACGCCTGCTTCACCGGTCCAAACATGAGCCATAACTACCAAGAATGCTGTCATGGAACAGATTATCATAGTATCAAGGAAAACACCAATGGCCTGCACAAATCCTTGGTCACAAGGATGTTCATTTTCTGCAACGGCTGCAGCCATTGTAATAGTACCTTGGCCAGCTTCATTTGACATAAGTCCACGCTTGATACCCTGTGATAATGCTACACCAAAGGCTCCTCCGAATATTGCATCAGGTGTAAAAGCTCCGGCAATAACAACTTTGAAAAAGTATGGTATTAGATTAAAGTTAATTATTATAATTATTGAAATTATTATAGTATACACAATTGCCATAATAGGGACCATTATGTCTGTAACTGAGGTAACACGCCTGAGTCCTCCAAGCGCTGTGGCTGCAACTGTAAGTATCAGTATGATACCAATTGCATAATATACCCCTGATGTCCTTTCAAAAGTAGTGCCTGCCATGGTATCAGCAATAGATCCCAAAGCAGTGAACATATGGAAGGTTTGCCCCGGTATGCTGAATATTGCATATACTATGAATATCCAGGACAAAAATATTCCGACCCATCTTTTATCTCCATAAATTTTCTTACCATAAAAGGGCAGCCCGCCCACAAATTCGTTACCCTCTTTTTCCTTATATATCTGGGCGAGAACGGCTTCGGCGAAAGCTGTTGCCATTCCGAAGAAAGCAGATACCCACATCCAGAATACCGCCCCAGGTCCCCCTACAGAAATGGCTCCCGTTACACCCATGATATTTCCGGGTCCAATTCTCATGGCAGAGCTTAGTAAGAAGGCAGATAATGGGCTTACCCCTGTCTCTATAGTCTTTTTCTCTACTAAAATATCTATGCCTTTTTTAAATTTTGTGCATTGTATAAAGCCAGTCTTGAAAGTGATAAAAATACCGGTGCCCACAAGCAGAAGAATTGCCAATGAAAACTTACCAAGGACAGGAATGTTTGCATACCAATCAAAGTTTGTTGGGAAATCCCACATGAAGTCAGCTATAGGAACAATAAATTGAAAGAAATTGTTAATCGCCTCAAAAATTCCATTCATTAAAATACCTCCTATTATTTAATATTGCCAGGTACTCTCCTCTACTGCCTAAGTATTACATATACGCAGACTTGTTAAATTCTGACTTTACTTAATGCTTGGTCTAAATCAGATATGATATCCTCTACTTCTTCAATTCCTACAGAAAGTCTTACTAATCCGTCAGTAATTCCGGACCTTTCTCTTTCCTCTTTTGGGACACATGCATGTGTCATTGACGCAGGATGCTGAATCATTGAATCAACACAACCTAAGCTCACAGCCAGAGTCAGCATCTTGACACTATCCATCAAGGTAATACCAGCAGTCACTCCCCCCTTAAGTTCAAACGCTATCATGCCCCCGGCACCAAGCATCTGTTTTTTTGCTAATTCATATTGTGAAAAGGACGGCAATCCAGGATAATAAACTTTATCTACCAATGGATGATTTTCAAGATATTCTGCTACCTTTTGTGCGTTTTCGCAATGCTTCTCCATTCTTAATCCAAGGGTCTTTAATCCCCTCACAAGGAGCCAAGCATCAAATGGGCTTGAAGTTCCTCCAAAGTTATCCAAATGCGGAGATTTCATAATTTTTATCAGTTTATTTGTTGATACAATTATTCCGGCAACCACATCCCCGTGCCCGCATATATATTTAGTCGCACTATGTATAACTATATCTGCTCCCATTTCAATAGGTCTTTGAAGATAAGGAGTCATAAAAGTGTTATCTATCATCAGATATGCTCCATACCTGTGAGCAACCTCTGCACAAGCCTCTATATCCATTAGCTCCATGGTTGGATTAGCAGGTGTCTCAATATATACTAGTTTGGTATTAGGCTTTATTGCCTTTTCTACATTACTGACCTCAGTTGCATCTACAAAAGTGACATCTATACAATATTGTGAAAGCATATCCTTAAAAAACTTAAAGGTGCCTCCATATAAGGTATCCGAAGTAACCATGTGATCTCCTGCTTTCAAAAATGACAATACTGCCGTTGTAATCGCCGACATTCCTGAGCTGGTTATTAACGCATTTTCACCTCCCTCCAACGCCGCCATTTTTACTTCAAGCTCAGTCATGTTGGGGTTTCCCAGTCTTGTATATCTGTATCCTGCTTCCTCACCAGAAAAAATTCTTCCACCTTGGGCAGAGTCTTTAAATCTAAAAGTTGATACTTGATATATTGGGGTTATATGAGCGCCTCTGCCTTCATGCTCATGTCCTGCATGAATTGATTTGCTGTTAAACCCCATTTTCTTAATGTCCATCTATTCAACCTCCAGTGCTTTATTAAGTATACCTTCGTTTATTGCTTTTTCGATTCTTTCCAGTCCTTCTCTAACGACAGCTCTGGGACACGCAATATTCATTCTCACATATCCGCTGCCCTCTTTTCCAAACCAGGTCCCTCCATCCACAGCAAGCCTGGCATTATTGATCATAAAGGCGCTCAGCTTTTCATCATCCAGCCCCAGCTCACTGCAATCCATCCAAACAAGGTAAGTTCCTTCAGGTCTGTTAGGCTTTATTTTAGGTATATTCAACTTGCAATAATTAATTACAAACTCGATATTGTCTTTAAGATACTCCAATAATTGATTGAGCCACTCTTCTCCCTCTCGGTAAGCTGCATCAACCGCTACCAAACTAAAACAATTGTTTCGTTTAATATCTAAGATGCCTAGTATTTTTGCAAACTTATCATAATCAGTTCTATCCGGGAAAATTGCAAAGGAGCTCTGCAGTCCTGCAATATTAAATGTTTTGGTTGCTGACATGCAGGTTATTGAATTTTGATTAAAGGCTTCTGATATAGAAGCATATGGTGTATATTTTTTGCTTCCAAAGACCAAATCTCCATGTATTTCGTCAGATATTACCTTAATATTGTTTCTTATGCATATCTCTCCAAGCTTCAAAAGCTCTTCCTTTGTCCAGACTCTTCCTACAGGATTATGAGGATTGCAAAGAACCAGATACTTTACCTTATCATCGATTTTATTCTCCAGGTCCTTATAATCCATTATATAATCCTCTCCAACCTTCTTCAATGGATTATATACTAACTCTCTGTCATTATCTCTGACCGCATCGAAAAAAGGATAATACACTGGCGTTTGCACGATAATCTTATCCCCTGGTTTTGTAAATTCCCTTACTATAATATTCAAAGTTGTAACTACTCCGGGGCTGTGAATTACCCAATCCCTCTTTATGTCCCAGTCATACCTCCTTTTATACCAGCCAATCATTTGTTCATAATAAGCTTCAGGTCTGGAAGTATAGCCATAGATAGCTTGGTCTGCCCTGTCTCTAATTGCATCTACAATGGGTTTTGCGGATTGAAAGTCCATATCTGCAACCCACATAGGCAGCAGGTCATTTCTACCAAATTTTATATCAAGTTCGTCATATTTGGCAGAGTAGTTGTTTTTCCTATCAATTATTTGGTCGAAATTATATTTCATTTTATCCTCCTTACTCAAAATTTCTCTTTACTATCTTAATATGCAACTTATATGCCAATCCAGATTTGTTCCTAAACTGATGTTTAGAGTCATTACTGATGCAAAGTATAGTATAAAACCGGGTTAAAAGGTCGATGTGTTTCACCTATTTAACCCGGTTTTATACTATTTAATACTCTCGCTCCCAGAGCAGTAATCTGAGTTCCACCTCTGCCATTTGAAAGGCTAACCAAATCGTATGCTTTTAAAATATTCAATATACCTCTGATTTCATTCTCAGATAGAAATATGTCTTTTCCGTCGGCTAATTCCGCAATTCTTCTTCTTCCTATTCTCGTTCTGCCTCTCCTGCTATCGTCCAGACATTCCATTACAAAAACAAATTTCTCTTTATCTAAATTAACATCCTTGATTAATTTATTGATTATATCCTTTTCTTCATTATCTATTTCCTCAATATCTCTGGCTCCCTGTCTGAAAAAGGGGATATCCTGCTTGTCGATAATCCTTTTATCCAGGTGCGCAAGATATTCAATGCAATTTCTGAGTTCTCTTACGTTTCCTTCCCAACTATAATTCTCGAATTCCCTTTTGGCATCCTCTGTTAGTGTAAAATCCAAATTCAGCATTTGCTTCATTCTTTCCACCAATTCTAAAATATCTTCCTTTCTTTCTCTCAAGGGCACAATATTCAATGGCAGTACATTAAGCCTGTAATATAGATCCTTTCTAAATCTCCCCTCCTTTATTAAGCTTTCTATATTTTTATTTGATGCTGCTATTATCCTAATATCTATATTTATAACCCGGTCTCCACCAATTCTCATTACTTCCCGCTCTTGCACAACTCTCAACAATCTGGCCTGTAAATTCAGAGCCATCTCGCCGATTTCGTCAAGAAACAAAGTCCCTTTGTGAGCTAATTCAAACAAGCCAATCTTCCCGCCTCTTCTGGCACCTGTAAATGCACCTTCTTCATAGCCGAACAATTCGCTTTCAAGGAGACTTTCCGGCAAAGCGGCGCAGTTCACAGCAACAAACTGGTAGTTTTTCCGTTTGGAGGTATTGTGTATGGCTTGTGCAAATAATTCTTTCCCAGTTCCGCTCTCGCCGCTAATCAGAACTGACGAATCTGATTTTGCTATTCTTCTTGCCATATCTTTAAGGTTAACCATCTTTGTGCACTTCCCGCAAATATCCTCAAAGGTATATTTTGCTTTGTGCCCCTTCCCAATCAGCTGCATTCTGAGCTTATGCTGATTCTTTTCCTGTTCGGTGAATTCATTGATTATCGCCAATGCACCGGTTGTTGTATTGGAAACTATAACAGGGACTATAGTAGCGGATATATCACGGTCATTTATTTTTACCAACATTGCTTTTATCGCTTCAGAGGTGTTTATCACTTCACCGAAAGGTAATTGTGGTATTAAATCCTTAAAGTTGCTGCCTACTGTGTCCTCCTTGCTAGAGCCTATGATTTCTTCGGCCTTCTTATTTACAACCTGTATTTCACCATTTGCGCTTATTCCAATTACCCCGTGATCCAAAGCATTCAAAAGACAGTCCAATTCACTCTCGAGAGTATTTGCCCTTCCCAGCAGAGTCTCCAATCCAGAGCGGTGGGTTTTCAAGCAGTTAAGATAGCCCACAAATCTCTTTTCCTGAAGAAGATAATCCAGCTTAAGCTTAAGAGCAATTTCTACTATTGTACTCGGGTCCATTACTCTGTTTCCAATGTCAATTACATTCTCCACAAAATCAGGAACGAATTTAGCTTCTCCCGGAGTAATTGCAGTATCTAAAAGCGGTATATTCTTAACCCCCGGGTAAACCGGGATAAATTCCAAGTGATTGATTCCCAGCATATTAAACAATGCTATTGTTTCCATAGTCATTTCACTGCTGTAGTTAACCACCATAACCTTTTTACCTGCAGGTATTTCAACTATACTGTTATATTGCTCCATGGTTATAGTAGGGTTTATTATGACAATCTGGCTTGTATCCGGAATATACTTTTTTACCGCTATGTATATGGAATATAGGGATATAATAATTATCTCCGCATCAACCATACTATCGATGTGGTCCACATCGTATGAGTAAGATTTTATCTCAAGCTTGTCCCCAAATAACATTTTCAGCTGCTGACTATGTTGTTGTGCAACATGTGACCAAAAAGTTATGATTGCAGCCTTTTTCGCCATTGAATCACTTCCTTTAAGAACTTCTTTTGCTTCTGCACATCTTCCAATACAAGCCTTTATTGGGTAAATATCCAAATGGTTATCTTCATTTAGTATATCATAATTCTTAAATTCACAAAAGTTATTGATCTCCCCGCTTTAACAGTCCAATTAAACAAAGGATAGCCCCAACAAGGCTATCCTTTACTACAAACTCCTAATATTGCAAGACCAATGGGCTCCCATGTAAATAGACAAGCATCTCAAGACGGCTTCCTGTCTTATACTCTATCTGGTAGTCTTTGAAGGAGCTATTCCTTTTTTCAAGTAATATATCACACTTCCAAGTAATGAAATAGCAGGCATAATCATACTCAACACTATAAAATTACTCCTAAGTTCAGGAATAACTGCAAATGACCAGCCCAAAGCAAAATTGATCAAAAGCCATATGACACCGGCAATTATGTTCCGGCTAATAAAAGCATTCATACTGTAATTGATTGCACCTGCTACCATTTGCGCAAGAGAACCAATAATAGGGGTGAATCTGGCAAATATAACAGCCGTAAGTCCCACTCCATCATATAGTGCCTTGGTTCTCACTATATGGGTCTCCTTAATAATGTTAAATCTGTTAGCCATGATGATTTTATTTCTTATAAGTTTTCCAATATAATAGCTGGTAACGTCACCTAATATAATAGCTGCCGTTAGGGTCAACAATGCTGTAAAAGGGTTTATTAACCCCGCAATTGATAGTGAAGTTACTAGAAATATTAGAGAAACACTAGGCAAAAAAGGTGCCGCAACTACAAACGCAGCTCCTATATAAAGTATAAGGAACATTACTGCATAAGCCCAATTACCGCCGTTTACAACAACTTCTTCAATCATATAATTTAACCTGGAAATAGCTTCCATCGTATAAAAAACGTATTCCATCAGATTTCTCCTTGCAGCCCATAGAAGCTTTCAGGCTTCAAAACAATTGTAATACTTCATTATAATTTACATATTATATTATTCCCTCAAGGTCTGCTTTCATTGCTGGTACATATTATGTCGGCCTGCATATAAGCGGAATAAAAATGACGCAAAAAAGTGCCATATACTTTTATACGAAACTATTGCTTTTTTATACGTCAAAGTTGCAGTCACTTAACGCAATTGGTATCTATCTGGCAGTATCGCTAGTATAAAAGCATTGTGGTTGGTACTTTTTTGATTTTATGGTATTTTTGCAAAATAAAGGATAGGCTCCTCACCTATCCTTTATAGATAATTTTTCTGTTATGTACACTTTCCCTAATAATATCTGCGAATACTGGGATATTCCCATATTAGCCTATCAAACTCCGATATTGGTTTTGTTTGACTCATATAATAATCTATCCTCATCTGGTATTTATTTATGATGACGATCAAAGTGCCATAAATGCCTTATATTCTTCTAAATTCCTGAGGTGATTAAAACCTTTATTTTCTTTTATCATTTTCTTGTAGCTCGGATCCTGCTCTACAGCCTTTCTCAAGTCTGCCAGAGCTTCCTTTGATTTACGCATGTTTACATATATTACAGCCCTATTATAGTATGCCACCGTAAAATATGGATTCAGTTCTATTACCTTTGAAAAGCATACTAGGGCATCTCCCTCCACACCCAAGTAGAATTGTACTATACCCTTGTTATTATGAGCATAAATATAAGTAGGATCTGCAGTAATTGCCTTTCTGTAGCACTCAATAGCTTCTTCAAACTTGTATAACTGCTCATATGCTTTACCCTTGCCGTTATATGCAGGAGCATATTTAGGATTTATCACTATTGCTTTATCGTATGTCTCAATTGCTTCTTTGTGCTTTCCACTGCGCACCAGTGTCTGACCTTTGTTAACATATGCTGCAGCAAACTTGGTATCTAGCTTAATTGCCTTATCGTAACACTTTATTGCTTCACCCAAATCATAAAGGTATTCATAGCATACCCCCTTGCTGTTATATGCAGGAGCATATTCAGGGTTAAGCTGGATTGACTTATCATAGCATAAAATCGCATCAGCATACCTGCCCGCATACAACATTGATTCTCCCTTGTTAAAGTAAGCAGCATCATATAACGGATTCAAGGCTAATGCCATATCATAATATTTGACTGCTTCCTCATATTTACCCATATGTTCCAAAACTTTGCCCTTCGAATTATATGTTACTTCATCAGAAGGATCCAGTTTTATTGAAATGTCATAACAACTGACAGCTTCCTCATATCTGCCAAATCTGACCAATGCTTCGGCCTTATAGTAATAAAGCAAAGTAGACTTGTTATCCATCTTCAATGCCATATCTGTGTAGCTAAGCGCTTCTGTATACTTTGCCTCATCAAGCATTTGCTCTATCAGGGTCAGGTATTCTGAGATTGTCTGAGGTGTACTCGCATTTGCCGATACAGCAGAAAGCACTAAACATATTATAACTATGGAAACCAATATTGCTTTTTTCAAATTAGCACCCACTTTCATACAAATTATATTAATTTTATCATATTTTGCCATATTGGTCATCACAATATAAAATATAGACACTAAGTTGTGCTCATCACATCCACATGTTAGTTTATGCGCTTTTTAAATAACTATAGGTATACTGGGACACTCCTATACAGCCCTCGAAAACTCCGATATTGGTTTTGAAAGAGGAAAAGCAGAAGGATTGATTCCTTCTGCTTTTAAATGAATAAGCTGATAAGTTGACAGACTGCCACCACTCAGCGCCGGCTTCTAGTCCAGCGGTGCAAGGTCTGATCCGTCAAAGAAGAACGCATCTTCTTCTGCTTTGTTTGCTGCAAAGTCGGCCACTTTATTACCTTCCAATATCAGTTCATACTCGTACCTGCCCTCGAGAGGTGTGGAAAGAACTAGAGTTACTACTTTTCCATCTATCTCCAGGTCATCTATTGTAAGGGTCTTATCCAAATCTGCATTTTTAATTTCAAAGTATGTTTCCGCTGCTACAGCAATGTTTTCGTTAAATACTATCTCCACTGTTATATTGTCTGTTGCTTTGACTTCAGTGATAAAGGGCTCCTCGTTGTCTGTTTCCTCCCCGACCAGAACAGTCCTGTTCACAACCGGGCTGTCTTCCACTTCATCATTTACCACTGCCATACCATGCTCATCAGTTAGTAAATCCCTCAAATCAAATATATACTCTTCATCCTCTTCAATAGCTCCTAAAAAACTGACTATGTTATCATCTATTGTAATCTTGAAGCCCTTAGCCTCAGCCACTTCGGCCGCCCTGTCATCAGAATGTCTGAATACAACATTCCTGCTCATTGTTACCTCGAAGGTACTTTCATCTGTCTGAGCTAAGGTTTCAACCTCTGCATAGTCAGGCTCATCATCAGAACCATCAAAGGTAAATGCATCCTCCGGCAAAACAAAGCTGTTGCCTGCAAGATCGGTGATTCCTGTAACCTTTATTACAGTGTACTCTGCGTTGTCATTCAGCACTACCCATTCACCATCGTCAAAGAGAGAGAATTCTAACACAGTGTCATCAGTAAGGACTTTTGCATCCAGCTTGAGCGGAGAGCCTGTTGTGTAGCCGCCGCCTGTCAGCCATAGTTCGCTGCTACTTGAAAACTTAACTCTTTCACTGAAGCTTAATGCTGCGACATACATATTTTCTGCATGTGCAGCTTCCAATTCCGGCTTTTCGGTATCCCACTTACTTTCAGAAACTGCAGCGATGTCCTTCTTTGTAAACTTTAATATGTTTCCTGCAAGGTCCCTGACACCATCAACAGTCAGGTCATACTTTTCTCCATTCGTAAGCTTGTTTACCATCAGCTCGACTGTTGTTCCGTCATCCTCCAGAGTTGCTTCCAATGGCGTACCGATCTCACCGTCAATACTGTAGTTGCCGATATTTTCTGCCGAAAGTTCATCCAATTCCTTGCTGAAGGATAAAGTTATTGAGGACTGGCTGTTAACTTCGACATCAATAAGTGCTGCGGAAGCAAAATCTGTAACCTTGGGGCTGACTGGCTTTGAAGCTTCTTCGATTGCATTTTCGAATTCATCCATTACGTCAGCAACCTCAAGTTTGTATTTCTTGCCGGCTTCCATAGCCTCTACTGTAACAAGGACTTTTAAAATTCCTGTTTTATTTTCCAATACTTCCACATTATCAACATCCAGTTCCGTTGTACCCAGTGAAAAGATAAAGTTGCTCATATTGGTTGCACTTTCTTCATTTATCCTGCTGTCATCTGTAAATTCAACAACAAGCTTGTCTTTCGATATAACTGTAAGCTTGCTCAGTTCAGGAGCATCATCATCTTCCCCGATACCGGTGAAGGTCCAGCTATCTGCTCTTGTCATAATATTGGCTGATTTTCTCTGGTCAGCTATTCCGCTTACAGTAAGCTTGTATGACTTTCTCCTTTCCATAGCCTCAATAGTTATTTCAACATTATTTTCATCCTCTTCATCCCAGACCACTGAAATGATATCGAGCTCCGCTCCATTTGTCTCATTTAGCTTGATTGTATAGTTATCGAGGTCTTCTGCTGATTCTTCAGTTACTTTTTCATTGAAGTAAAGGATAATCCTCTGGTTAGTTTCTGCTTTTGTGTTTGTTGAATCTATTCTTGGGGCAGAACTATCAAAGTGTGACCTGAAGTCATCTGATGAAGATTTTTTCGATACCCCGTCAATTGATTTGATACCTGTTGCTTTTATACTGTATCTTGTGTCATTCTTCAGTCCTTTAGTTGTCAATGTAACTTCATTGCCATCTGAAACCTCGGCTTTTACTATATCTATTCCGGTAATACTATAATTGGCTGCATTTGCTGCGGTTAAGTAGTCAACGTTTTTATCGAAGGTGATTACTACCTCTTCAACATCCTCGCTTTTTACATCTTTGATCGAAGGTCCTCCGGACACTTTGGCAATACCTGCAAAGTTTTCACTCTTCTTGCCGACTGTAAGCTGATAAAGGAAGCCGGCCTTCTGGGCTGATGTTATAAGCCATACAGTATCAGGGCCGGTAACGTAAGCTTCGCTGATGGTAAGGCCTTTTATGGAATAGTTGCCAGCATCTCCCTCTGTATTATCAATATCATCCTCAAATGTCACCTTCACCACTGTATTTCCAATAGCGACTGCCTCAACACCCTTTGTTGATGTTGCAGGAGCATCCCCAGCATATAAACCTGCCTTGATGGCTGCTGCTTTGTCTATTATGCCCGCATCACACAGTTGGACAGCCAAGGTCACTGTTGTGCCTTTGACCCTTACCCTCAAAGCTTCAACTGTAGCTATTGCAAGATCATTGTTTGTGAAGTCTGTAATGCCTGCAATCTTTTTAAGTCCCTTTGACTCTGCGAAAGACAGTACATCCTTCCATTCGAAATCCCCGTCCGCATTGGCAGTTGTCTGCCTGTACCCTAGGGATTCAAGCATAACCTTGTAATACTGCCTTGCTGTAATTTTATCTGTTGGGCCAAACTTCCCGTCTTCCGAACCAATCCAACCAAGCTCCGGATTAGCCTTAAGGTAAGCCATTACAGCCTTACCCCCAGCCCAGGCCATTGTATTGGAATCTTTAAAGTTGGCTGTCCCTTTGTATGCAAGAGCTTCCTTTTCCAAGCCCTGCAGTCTCAGATACATTATAGCTGCCTGAATCCTGGTCGTTTCCTTTGCAAGATATTCTGCTGTTACTCCATCTGCACTGTCACCGCTCAGTACCCCTATGTCACTGATTATTTTGGCATCGGTCCCGATTGCTGCCATTGCTCCGGCAAATACTGTTGGGACCGTTGATAACACCATTGTTAGTGCGAGTATGAGAGATAGAACCCTTTTTTTATCCATCTGAATATTTCCTCCTTATTATTTTTTGGCTGCCTGTGTAGGTACCAGATTGATTTTAGCCTAACTGCTTGTCCTTGTCTTTAATATGAACAAGTAGCTACAAAGTCTTATTTCCCCCATAGTTATATTATAAACAAAGTCAGGCAAAATATTCCATTAATTTTATGTTACAGTTTTGTTGTGCCATGCACCGGACAAAAGAAAAGACAGATTACATTAAGCCTATCTTCTGCCAAACAACTAAGTACTTTATACGGTTTTTTATAATATTTTAAGGAGTACTGGGATGCTTGCATATTGGTCCAGATAAACTAAATAGCTTGGACTACTCTCGTATTTGCTTGGATGTTGTATGATCTGTTTGATTATTTTACCTCCTCTATAGAGCTTAACTTTGAGGGCTAGCTCAAAGGCAATGCTTTCCATGGCTATTAGTAATGAAAAACAAAATAGAAGATAGGTTCATGACCTACCTTCCATCAGCAAATTCGTTACTATATGCAATTCCTTGTGCAGCAGCCTAATACCTAACTATTTTCAACAGCTCAATGGCTGCCTCTTGAGGCAGTGGCTTACTAAATAAATACCCCTGCATAAGGTCACAGTTGTGTTCAATTAGATACTGCTTCTGCACTTCAAGTTCAACCCCCTCAGCTACCACACGGTGACCAAGCTTATGTGCCATTGAAATGATATCCCCGGTTATTGCTTCTTGTGAATCAAGAATGAGTAATTTATCAATAAAGTATTTATCGATTTTCAGACAGCTTACATTAAGCTCTCTTTCGCGGGCAAGGGATGAGTAGCCTGTCCCAAAATCATCTATTGATACTTCAATACCTAACTGCTTAATCTGACCGAGCTTAGCATTTATGTCCTGATAATTATTTGAAAACACTGATTCTGTTATTTCGATACATAAATTGGCCGTCTTAATTTTCGTTTCATTTATGATTTCCATCAAATCCGAAAAAAAATCATCCCTTAGCAACTGAATTGCAGAAACATTAATTGACACTTTAATATTTTCATGACCTTCAGCTTCAAGTCTCTTTAAGAAACTAAATGCCAGACTCATGATCTTTCTTCCGAGAGGTATTATTAGCTGTGTTTCTTCAGCTATCGGGATAAATTCAACCGGGGATACTAGTCCTAATTTTTCGCTTCTAAATCTAGCTAAGGCCTCAAAGCCATATATACTATCCCCCCCGTGGGCAACAATTGGCTGATACTCCAAATATAGGCCTTCTTGTTCATCCTTGCTGGCTTTTGCAAGCTCACTTTTGATAGCTTCTTTGCGTAATATTTTTTCTTCCATTTCTCTATCAAAATAGCAGTATCCAGTTGTTTGCGCCTCACTAGCATGTTCAGCAGCAATGGAAGCAAATTTTATAATACTGTCCGCATCGCACTTATAGTCTTCAATCTCAACAATTCCAATGCTACCTTGGATATCATTCATTGAAAGCGAAGTATCAAGAATTTCAATAATTGAATCACATAATTCTTCAAGCTCTATTTTATTCCCATACTCTCCAACATAAAAGGCAAATTGATCCATCGATATATGCATTAAGCGTCGAGTGGTCGTGCCTAATAAGGATAGTTTACCTACCAGATCCTTGATCAGATTCTCACTGTAGAGGTATCCATGGGTTATTTTTACTAAACTGAATTTCCCCAAATTTATCAATAGTACCGCTCTCTTACTGTCAATATTGCTGCTCAATTCACGAGTAAGCATCTCTTCAAAATATCTTCGATTATAGAGACCGGTCAATGTATTATGCTCGCTGATATACTTCAGTCTCATTTCTTGCTCTTTTTGTTCTGTTATATCAATAATCAAACACAGGTAATTATAATCTTCAGGCATATCAAAATACAAAGGGGAAATGCTCATATGTATCCAAACCGTAGAACCGTCCGGTCTTATGTAACGTTTCTCCAATTCATAACCGCTTATTTCCCCCGCCCTAAACTTTTCAAATTGCTCCAAATCAGCTGTCAGATCCTCGGGATGCGTTATATCTGCCCAACTGATACTTGCCAGTTCATCCTTTGTTCTTCCGGTTATTTTCTCATACATGGGGTTAATGCTTGGCCTGTTATTTTGGATTGAAGAAATGTATCTTTGATTATTCCCAATGGAGATTCCAATTGTTGCCTGGTCAAAAACTGTTCTAAATAAAGTCTCGCTTTCTTGAAGATTCTTTTCCGAGTCAATTAATTTTTCCTTTTCTCTGCGCAACTGCCTATTTTGTGCAAGGGCAAAATAAAAAACTGCAAAAAGAATCCACACACTTACCGCAACAAAACCGGCTTGAATAGTACGTCCCCTTGCATTCCGATTCCAGGATTCAGCAGGATAATCCACTCCGAAAACCGCAATGATTTCACCAGTTTGCAAATCCTTCATAGGAACAAGTACACTAATCCATTTACCCCAACGATCAGAGATCGGTTTAGTAAGCAAAGTCTGCCCACTACTAAAGGGTATATAGTATTCTTTACCGGCTTCGGCAAATTCCTGGCCAGGAGGAGAATAATTCTTTGAGTCAACTGGTTCAGAGTCTGCCGAAATATGTATCTTTCCACCTCTATTGGCTAGGATATATGAAAACCTTATATCATTATCTAAATGAGAAATGGCGGTAAGTGCATGTTTTATTTCCTTATATTCCTCTCGATCAATATCAGTTGAGTCGTGCTTTAGCTTTATTATAAGGGATTTGGAAATACCCGTTTCTGCAGCTTCAGCAAGCTGAATTGCTTCCCTTTCTTTTGCCTCAACACTAACGTTCCAAGTGTTTATCGTATAGGTAACACCTAGAAGAATTAAGGCGGAGACAGCTGAAATAAACACAATGATATTTCTTATTCGGTTTTTTGACTGCTGCGGTTTACTTAGAAGTCTACTACACATGAATATTTATCCTTTCTTTCGTTGAAAATAGCAATGAAGAAATGTATTCCGTGTTATTCCACAAACCATTGATTCATCGTGAGTTTATTATCAGTCATATATAAATTTTACCCTGTGTTAATTTCACTTTAGACAATAAAGCTGTCGCCATAGCGGGAGGTTCCCCACATGTCCAAGTGCTTCCAACACTAATTAGTTACACCTTTTCATAAAACACCGCTCTGTCCTTACCCTGCGTCTTAGCTTTGTATAAGGCTTCATCCGCTCTCTGATACAACTCTTTAAAGCTGTACGTCTCGTATCCAAACACAGTAACACCGATGCTTACAGAAATTGTGCTCCATTTTTCATCTTCCAGCGCAATCTTGCCTATAACCTTACGGATCTTTTCTGCTAAATGAGTTCCCTCACTGGTACCGGTAATGTCCTTAAAAAGGAATATAAATTCATCTCCGCCAAGCCTGCCTACTAAATTTTCTTCACCTGCGACCAGTTCCAGTTCTTTAGCAATTCTCTTCAACAATGTATCTCCCTCGGGATGTCCGTATCTATCATTTACAATTTTGAAACCATCCAAATCAAGCATCATCATGCAATGTGTATCATTATTGGGAGAATTGGTAGTTTGTAAGCTTACCTGATTATCAACACTAATTTTTAATAAGAATTCCTTTAGTTCAGTTTCAATCTTTCTCCTATTATACAGCCCTGTTAGTATATCCCTATCAGCTTCTCTGCGCAATGAGTTTTCTACTCTGCTTTTTTCTATATTTAAGAATTCTATCATTTTTAGATTAGTCGAGTTCACTTTGCTCTTTAGCATTATTATGTAGATTAAAACAGCTATGGCTGCCGTTACCAAAAATATTGCTGAGCCTAGAAAAAATGCAGGGTTTGAATAATACAGCTTTCTGAATTTAGGCTGCTCGTACACAACGTAATTGCTTAAAATTATATTTGATAGTTCCATATCAGAAATACAATGCAAGCCTTTGTTTAGAATATTTAACAGTTCAATATCCTCATCCTTTGAAACTCCCAGAGATAAATCCTCAGAGTATCCAATCAGGTCCTGTCTTATCAAATTAACAAATTTGGGGTTTGCCAAATAATAGTTAGCCGCATATGCATTTGCAATTGTAGCATCTGCAGCGCCTGAATTAACAGCTTCAAAGCAATCCTCTACCGTTTCATATTCCTTTACATCATAGTTTTCAAGTATATCCAAATAGTAATCCTTCGGCATTGCGATCTGCTTTATACCCTCGAAATTCCTGTCCTTAGCAATTACACCCACCAGCGATGCATTAATGCATATACTGGAAGTGTAGAGTCCCCTCTTTTCAGAAATGCCATAGTCATGGGAAACCAAGCTTATCATATCAGCCTTTCCCGTCTTTACATCATCTAATGCCTGGCTTAAATTTGCTGCCCTTACAAATTCGAACTTAAGTCCCGTATGCTTTGATAACAAATCAAATAAATCCTTTGTTACACCTTTAATATCACCCGTTTTTTCATCATAGTACTCAATGGGCTGCCACCCCTGGTCATAGGACACTTTCACAGAACCTTTTTGTTTGATATACTCAAGCTCCTCAACAGTAAACGAGGGTGCTGTCACATTTCCTTTTATGAAGTATTTATTTTGTATCTGCATGTCATAGGAAGGATTACTGTTTTTTATATTTTTCATAGACTTATTTAATTCATCTAGCAACACCTGGTTATTTTTATTTATTCCATAATAAAAAGGACGCTCGTCCATTCTTCCTATAACTTTGTCGTACCTCTTATTTGACTCGATTGACGTAAAAATCGCCTGTACTTGATTGTTTTCTAAGGCTGCCTCCATATCCTGCAAGGTCTTATAATACTTCTTTTTAAGCGTAATATGATTCTGACCTGAATACTCATCCAGGTAGACTTCCTGGTAATCGCCCTCAAGGACGCCTACATAAATGCCGTCAAGCTTTGCAAAATTGTCAAAACTCAGCTCAGTATTAGCAGTTTTGGTATATAATTGAGTCTGAGAGGTTCTGTTGGAATAATGAGAGTATGCAACTTTATCAGATTTTAAAGCAGCCTTGTCTATGCCTCCAACAATATCCACTTCACCGTTTTCAAGCATTTTAATGCAATCGGGAAAAGAGGCAACAACAAACTCATAATCCCAATCTGCAAACTGAGATATCTCCTTCAGATAATCGTAGCCATATCCGGAATATACACCATTTCTGTCTACTTCCTGATATCCTTCATATAGGTAATAGCCCACCTTTACGACTTTCTTTTCCCGGTTATTATTTGATTCTCCATATGAAATTTGAGGGTAAACCATAAAAAGCATTATGGACAAAATCATAAAAGCGCTAGAAACTCTTAACAATAGCCGCACCAAATGCTGGTTAAATTTCTCCATATTACTCTCCCCCAAAACTGTATTTATCTATAGTATATTAGAAATACCGACAACTTTCTACATGGTATGATAATTCTTTTAATCAGTTCAATATTTTAGGAGGCATAGTGCCAAACTGCCATTTGTCAACTTAATGGTAGCGGATCAACCTAAAGTACTTTACATAATATAAAAATGCAGGTATTTTTATATGCCTGCATTTCATATTTAATGTTATATACTATCTTCTACAAAATAAATAAAGGTCTACTGGATACTCCCATATTACCTTCGAAATTTCCAATATTGGTTTTCATCCATACTACTTTTTCATTATTTTGTTATCACTCAGAATGCGCTCACCTTCATAATATATCTGCGGGGTTTCCCAACCACCGTACATGAACTCAAATTCCATATCCTGTTCTTCAACTGTGCCATCTGTTTGTATAACTTGCAATATCCCCCTTATGACGTATTTATGACTCCAGGTGACATAAGTCAGTCTTTCACTGGTAAAGAATTTTTCATTGCTATCAAAAGTTATTACTTTGTCAAAAAAATTATCATATATCCACTTTGCAGTATCCGCTTCATCTGTTGACATTTGGTGGAATGTATAAGTCGGTGCCTTTACTGCGTAACGATAGCTTTGCAGTCTGTCAATCTGGGCCTCTGAAAGCGAAGTTGTGGGTTTATTCTGAGATATGACATCTCCGAAAAGGACAATGTTTTCATCTATATTAAAATTATCTGCATTAAGCCATAATTGCTGCAAATCCGCTTTACTTGTCTTGCTAAGTGTATTACCGCCCAGTGCAATGGATGTAAGATGATTCAGCCCTTTTAGTGGGGATGCATCTTCTATTTTATTCAGGTATAGGCTTAATGTCTTAAGTGAACGCAAAGACTTTAAGGCTGATATGTCTTTTATTTTATTTCTTTGCAGTGTCAATTCTTCTAAACTGACCAGCTGGCTCAGGGGGGATATTTCAACAATTTGGTTTTCACCCAAATCCAATGTGATAAGCTGTTTAAGCTGACTCAATGGTCTTATGTCAGCTATATTGCAGTGTTGCATATTCAAGGATATCAAATTTATAAGCCCGCTTAAAGGCTTTATGTCGCTAACAAACCAGCCTGTTATATGCAAATCAGTAAGCTTATTCATTTTTCCCACCCCGGAGATGTTTTTCAGATTAGAGGCACTAATACTTAAGGTCTTTAGATTAGTAAGCTCACTTAAGCCGGAGATATTGGTGAAATCCCCGGTAATCGAAAGATGCTCAAGCTGCTTCAAGCTATTCAAAGGTGATATATCCTTCAATTCATAGGAGTGAACGTTAAGGGATTTGAGCTGGAGTAAATCTTTAAGGGGAGTTAAATCCGCAATGGGATTACTGTCAAACTTAAGCTCCTTTAAATTAGTCAGCAACTTTAACGGCTTCAAGTCAATAATGTGGTAATTATCCCCATAGACTATTGCTTCTTCAAGCTCCAGCTTTTCCAAACTGCCCAAATTAGATAACGGTGCCAGGTCACCCTGACCCAGGAAACCCAGCTTTAATTCCTTCAGATTCTTAAGTCCGCTGAGAAAGCTCATATTGACTTTCTTGTTACCACTCAAAAGCTCCATATGTTTCAGATTGGTGCATTTGCCCAAGGGCATCAAAAATTCCGGACTGTAATGCGGCATCAAATCAACTTTAAAGTACTCGAGGTTAACTGCATACTCTAAGCCTTCTAGGCTCTTAAGCTCCAAAAATCCGTCCTTCCCATCGCTGTATTGCGTATCCCCTATATATAATCCCTTTATTCTTTTCATATCGGCAAAGGTAATGCCTTTGCTTTTTAGCTCTGCTTTATAAGCTTCTAATTGATTATAAGCATCGTGGCTACTTTTATTATCAAGATCATTATCCGCGTAATAAAGGTTGCTTAATGCACTGTAAATATAGTATCTGAATACTTCATCCTTAATGGTTATCACAGTATTATCCGACAGCCCGTAACTGGTATCTGCATAGTTTTCAGCCGCACATACGGTCATCGATGTCAATAGAACTATGATCAGCAAAATTGGCAGTACACCAATAAAAATGTACCACTTTTTCAGGATTCTCATCCATTAACCCTCCTAATACCTTCAAATTCTTATCTAGTAATAATTTACTATCAGGATTTTTGGTGCCTGACACCGAACAGAAGAACATATTTTAGTACTTTTGTATTAATCTGGCTTGATTTAATTATATTTCAAAATGCTACATAAGTAAATTAAGATAAAGGACAGGCTTTTAGCCTATCCTTTATCAATTACTTATTTTACATGCAGTTTCATAAATAATATACAGGAATACTGGGATACTCACATATTACCCTTGAAAATTCCGATATTGGTTTTGATAGATTTTTTGACGTGCATGTATTTCACATTCGCTTGGATATTGTACGGCGTATTTGATTATTTTATTTCCTCTATAGAGCTTATAACCCAATTATTATCAGAAACCTTTTCTAATATAACTTCATAGCCTAATGTTCTGTTTTTCTTAGAATCTTTCCACTCTGTCCATAAATGTATTGGTAGTGACAGTTTTGAGTCTGATGGTTTCTCTACTACACCAATACCATTTGCATATATTAGTTGAGAATTATCTTCCATATAATCAGTCTTTATCTTCTTGCTGCACTGCTTCTATTTTGGGTTTATTCTCATCTTTTGATATCTTATCTAGCTGTGCGCAAGCTGAAGTCAATAATAATACGCTTAGGGGAAAGACCAAATATATTACTTTCATAGAGTTACCTCACATTTCTAAATTTTACATACTAGAGATATAATGCTTAGCTTTACAGACGAGCTCAAAGGTAATGATTACCACAACTATTAGCAATGATGCCAAAAAGCAAAATAAAAGATAGGTTCATCACCTATCTTTTATCAATAACTAATTATTATTTGCAGTTTTTTAGCAATGTCCAGGTCTTAGTTACATTTCGAATAACCGCAGTTCCTGCAAATCACACAGCCACCTTCATGCTGTATAGTGCTACCGCACTCGGGGCAGTTCTTCAGCTTGTTATTGGAGCTTTGGAAAGTGCTGTAGGAGGCTTCGCTATCCTGGGATGCGGCTGTCTGGCATTGAGTTGCGCAGAGGGAGCAGTTGCCTATGCAGCTTCCTCTTTCCTCAATTTCTACCGCGAGCTCATCCATTGTCTTAATATCCTTGTGCTCTATATTGAACTTCATGTATCTTTCAAGGGCTCTGCCTATTGCGTCTGGGCAGGATAGCACCTTAAGGTCCTTCTGTCTCAAGGTTGAGTGACATCTGATGCCTCTAAGCTGTTCTATTATTTCGGTTATATCCACACCGGCCCTCAAGGCTATTGAGATAAGACGGCTGGTTGCCTCAGATTGACTTGGGCAGCCTCCTGCTCTTCCAAGGTTTGTGAATATCTCACAGATACCGTTGTCATCGGAATTTACTGTTATATAAAGGTTACCACAGCCTATCTTAACCTTTTCGGTCACTCCAATCGTCACCTCAGGTCTGGTCCTTGGAACAAGTGCTTCAGGTGCTGTGGCTGTCACCGCAGCCTCTTCCTTCTTTTCCTTATTGACCGAGCCTATATTCAACACCTGGGATTCACGGCTGCCATCCCTGTATATGGTCACGCCCTTGCAGCCCATCTTATAAGCCATCATATAAACGTTACTTACATCGTCCTTGGTAGCTGAATTTGAAAAATTAACTGTCTTTGATACAGCATTATCTGTGTGTCTTTGAAAAGCGGACTGTATCTTTAAATGCCACTCCGGCTTGATATCGTGGGCAGTTACAAATACCCTTCTTATATCCTCAGGTATGCTTTTAATATTGTGAATAGAGCCATGAGCTGCTATTTCTTTCATCAGCTCAGTGCTGTAAAAGCCTCTCTCTTTTGCGATGCTTTCAAATAAAGGATTTACTTCCGGAAGCTCATCATTGTCCATTACATTCCTTACAAAGGAAAGCGCAAATAATGGCTCAACTCCACTGGATACTCCGGCTATTATTGAAATTGTGCCGGTGGGAGCTATGGTCGTAGTAGTAGCATTTCTTATTGCCAAGCCCTTTTCTTTAAAGACACTGTCCTCATAATATCTGAAGGTGCCTCTCTTTTCTGCCAGCTTTACTGAGGTATCCTTTGATCTGTCGTTTATAAATTTCATTATGTCTTCTGCTGCTTTGACGGCGTCCTCTGAATTATAAGGAATGCCAAGCTCAATGAGCATATCAGCAAAGCCCATGACTCCAAGTCCGATTTTTCTGGTTCCCTTTGTCATTTCATCAACCATAGGCAGTGGATACTTGTTGACATCTATTACATTGTCAAGGAAATGCACTGACGCATCTACAATGCCGCCCAGCCTGTCGTAGTCTATTTCGGTTTTTGATTTATTCTTTTTTAGGCAGGCCATCAAGTTTATTGAGCCTAAGTTGCAGGACTCATATGGGAGCAATGGCTGCTCACCACACGGATTGGTGCTCTCAATTTCCCCAAGCTTCGGAACTACATTGTCCCTGTTTATCCTGTCCAGGAAAATGATTCCCGGCTCACCGTTGTTCCAAGCCATATCAACTATCAGGTCATAAATCTCTTTAGCATTCAGCTTGCCTACAGGCTTCTTGGAGCTCGGATCTATTAGATCATAGTCTGCGCCCTTTTCTGCGGCTTCCATGAATTTTTCCGTAATAGCGATGCTTATATTAAAATTGGTTATATCATTATTGTCTTTTTTGCATTGTATGAATTCAAGTATATCCGGGTGATCCACTCGAAGAATGCCCATATTGGCACCTCTTCTGGTTCCACCCTGCTTTACTGCTTCAGTTGCGGCATTGAAAACCTTCATGAAGCTTATTGGTCCTGATGCTACACCACCGGTTGTCATAACTGTTGAACCCTTGCCTCTTAGACGGCTAAAGCTGAAACCAGTTCCCCCACCGCTTTTATGTATCATTGCAGCATTTTTGATTGCGTCAAAAATACCCTCCATAGAATCCTCAACCGGAAGCACAAAACACGCAGACAATTGCCCAAGCTCCCTGCCCGCGTTCATCAATGTGGGGGAATTAGGCATAAACTCAAGATTGCTCATCAGCTTATAAAATTTTTCCTCAGTTGCTTTAGTATCTGCTGAGCTGTCGTACAAACTATCTGCTGCTGCTATAGTACTTGCAACTCTTCTGAACATCTGCTCAGGAGTTTCAACTGTTTTTCCATTTTCATCTTTTATCAAATAACGTTTTTCTAATACTTTAATTGCATTACTTGTTAACACAGTATTTTAGCACCTCCAACCATATTATGTGTGTCGTTTCACCTTCCAATACTATATATTGTATCATATGGTATATTTTTTTAAAAGGCATACAGCAAAATAAATTTATTTTCCTTAGATAATGTTTATTACTTATGAGAATATTGAGAAAGATAAAAGCCTTGACTAAGGGGTAGATAATATCCCCACAGCCAAGACTCTAAGTTAAGATATACCGAAATTTTCTTCAATTTCTTATTCCTTATTTAATGCTCCAGCAGTAAATTTGTTGCCTGCATTCCACAGCAGCCATTCTTCTGCACCTGCATCATAAGTAGCTTTTATCTGCGCCCTTACTTCCGCGGGACCATACCTTTTATAGTTAGGTAGATATGATGCAGTGAAATCTTGGAGCCATGGCCTTAGTACAGCCTTACTACTAACATCCTTCATGGCATCAATTCTTCCCTGTGCAACCAACATACTCTTGTTAACTATCTTGTATGGCTCAAAGTCCGGCTCTGCCACTCCATAGCTTCCCTTGCCATAGTGGGAAGGATAAACCATCGGACATATTACATCCACACTCTTCGCTATTGACTCAAGATGCTGACCTATACGCATGTCATCTGTAGAGGTTGTCACTAGTCCAAAAACGTCCGCTGAAACTACTACGCCCCTTTTGCTGAGTCTATCCCTTCCATATGCGAGGAATTGTGCAATTGCCTCTGCTTTTGACTTGCCTGCAGCACTTGAACCATAGTCGATTGCCTTTACATCCCCATCTGTAGGAAATCTAACATAATCAAATTGTACCTCATTAAAACCTTTTGTGGCAGCTTCTTCTGCTATGTCAACAATATAGTCCCAGGATTCACTGTTATAGGGATTCAACCAGGACATTCCGTGTCTGTCTCTCCATATTCCTCCGCTGGTGTTCTTCACTGCCAGGTTGGCATATTTGTCTCCTGCTCTTCTATCCTTGAAGGTAACGATTCGAGCTATGGAGTATATATTGTTTTCCCGGAGCACCTTCATTACAGCATTTATATCCTTGATCCTTACGTTTTTATTTGCACCTGTGAAATCCACATCTGGAAGGTCACTGGAGTAAGTCATCAAACCGTCGTCATCCTTAACATCTATTACAACAGCATTTATCTCTGTGGTCTTTATCAGGTCTATCAGCTTATTGAACCTTTCCTGATATCCAACAGTATTGCCGGTCATATAGATGCCTTTTACCTTAACCCTATGCTTCATAAGCTCCCAGTCAGGGCTCGTCTGGTCTATGTAATATTCCTGACTGCTGACCGTTGCTTCAATACTGTTAGAATATACTGCAACCAACATTCCTCTCGAATTTATAATTGCAAACGCAACACAAAACAATATGAATCCCATTAGTAAGTTCCGACTTTTAGCTGCCATCAACAATACTCCTTTATGTGTTTTACATTCTGAGTTTCTTATAAACCTTATCTATATTAAATTATGTAATTCTACTAAATAATATTAACAAAAGGCCAGCAAAATAACAACAAAAAAAGAGATAAACCGACAAAGTTTACCTCTTTTAAAATTAAAAAAATGGCTCCCCAAGCTGGACTTGAACCAGCGACCCTGCGGTTAACAGCCGCATGCTCTACCGACTGAGCTATTGAGGAGTATTTAAACCCGGCGGCGATCTACTCTCCCAGGACCCTGCGGTCCAAGTACCATCGACACTGGAGAGCTTAACTTCTGTGT
>FWWL01000126.1_pt1 | contig 99483 bp, 88 predicted proteins | sample 2228331 | NCBI WGS metagenome assembly FWWL01 (sample SAMEA103939775, study PRJEB20133) | metagenome | reverse complement strand
GTGGTGGGCACGGCACGCGGTGGTGGTGGGCACGGCACGCGGTGGTGGTGGGCACGGCACCGCCGTGCCCCTACCATTTCCCTGATGGGCACGGCACGCGGTGGTGGTGGGCACGGCACGCCGTGCCCCTACCATTTCCCTGATGGGCATGGCACGCGGTGGTGGTGGGCACGGCACCGCCGTGCCCCTACCGGTGCCGCGACGCTACCGGTGGGGGTTGCGACGCGGTGTCCCGACTATCGCCTGTTGGGTCGGCGCTGGCGTGCCCGGACCGTTCTGAAATGGTATCAGACACCCATCCTGCGTCAGATGCTCTCTTCAGGTATAATTTCGCCATGGTTCACCGCCTGCTTGCCACCAAATTTCATCGCCCACCCCGGCGCCCGTGGCTGGTTGTGCGCCCGCATTTGCTGGCGAAGATCCAGCATGGATGGGAGGAACGCCGCAAACTGACGCTGGTTTCGGCGCCGGCCGGCTATGGCAAAACCACGCTGGTGATGGAATGGGTTGCCTTGCTTCAGGCTGGCGCAGCAGGTTCCCAGGCGGCCGTCGCGTGGCTGTCGCTCGACGAGGCCGATAATTGTCCTGACCGCTTCTTTGTGTATCTTGTCGCAGCTCTGCGTCAGGGAGATGCCTCGTTCTGCACCGAGTTGTTCGCTACTTTGCAGGCTGGACACGTTCCACCGCCGGATGCGCTGGTGACGGCGCTGGTCAATGAGATGCTGGCGTGGGACATACCGCATGTCCTCGTGCTGGATGACTTCCATCACATCCAGGAGGTCGCCATTCTCGAACCGCTCACGACTCTTTTGCATCACCTACCGTCCAGTGTTCATCTCGTGCTGGCGACGCGCGAAGACCCGCTTCTGCCACTTGCGCGTTTGCGGATGCACGGGCAGTTGACTGAAATCCGCGCCGCCGATCTGCGCTTTTCGGAGAACGAAGCGGCCAGTCTGCTGCGAGATGGTTTGCGCCTGGATCTTTCGGCGGAGGATGTCGCTCACCTCACGGAACGCACCGAAGGCTGGGCCGCCGGGTTGCAACTGGCGGGAATCTCACTCCAGGGGCGCGAAAATCCTGGAGCATTCGTTCAGACTCTGAGCGTCAGCCACCGCTTTGTGCTGGATTATCTGACAGAGGAGATCCTCAAGACCCGCTCGCCGGATGTGCAGGAGTTTTTGCTGCACACGTCGATCCTGCCGCGCCTGAATGCCGGGTTGTGTGACGCTGTGACGAGGCGAACCGATAGTGCCGGTCGTCTGGAGCAGTTACTGGCGGCAAACCTGTTCATCATCCCGCTCGACGAGGAAGGATGCTGGTATCGCTACCATCACCTGTTTGCCGGGTTGTTACAGCACAAACTGCGTCGTGAGCAACCTGAACTGCTGCCGGAATTGCACCGACGCGCCAGCCAGTGGTATGAACAGCACGACATGCCTGCTCTCGCTATCGAACACGCACTGGCAGCGGATGATCATACGCGCGTGGTTGCCTTGCTGGAACGCGATGGCTGGCGATTGATCACTCACGGTTATTCACGCTCATATGTGCAGTGGGTGCAGGCGTTGCCCGCAGCGGTGCGAATCGATCATCCGACGCTCATCACCTGTCTGGCGTGGGCCGGCATCCTGCACGGTGATTACGCTCAGACTGAGATCTGGCAGGAAACGGTGCAGGAGGGGTCGTCGGAGACCGGCGAACCCAGCGCTCTGCAGGCTGATCTGTTCGCCCTGCGCGCCATCATCGCTCAGTCACGGGGTCATGTGGTGGAGTCGCTCAAACTGGCGGAACAGGCCAGATCATGTGCTCCCGTCGCCGATCTGCGCCTGGTTGCCTTGACTGCTCTGGCGTTTGGAGTGGCCTGCCGCCTTGTCGGACGCTTCGATGAAGCCATCGAGGCCCTGGAAGAGTCGATGCGCGCTGCACAGGCGATTGATGACCACGTGACGACCATGATCGCAATGGCGCACCTTGCGCTGATCTGGTATCCGCTGGGACGGTTGCGTCTGCTGGCTGAATGGGCGGAAGCGACCATCGAGCGTGCCGAACGTGGCGCCGGTATTGCGCCGTTTATGACCGGTTCCGTCCACGCTGTGCTGGGGCAGGTCTACTATGAGTGGGATCAGGTCGAACAGGCGCGCGCATCGTTGTTCCACAGCATTCGACTGGCGACCCTGGCAGACCATCCGGCTTCTTTGATCTATGCCAGTATTCACCTGGCGCGTCTGTACCAGGGTCAGGGTGACCTGGACGCAGCAGCTCACTGCCTGCGCGAAGCGAACGAGATTCTGACGAAGGGCGGTCCGGGTTGGGCGCGCCTGGATTGGGTCGCCCAACAGGTCAGTCTTCTGGTAGCGCAGGGCAACCTGACCGAAGCAGAATCTCTGTTGCACACGACCGGCATCTCCGCCGACTCTGTTGTCACGTATCGCACCGAGGTCATTCATCTGGCGTGGCTGCGCTGGATGATTGCCAGACGGCATCCCGACGCCTTTGCCCTTGCAGGGCGCATCGTCCGGAGCGCTGAAGCGGGCCGACGCAATGGCGTTCTGATACAGGCGCTGGTTCTGGGCGCGAAAGCAGGCGGCGGTGCAGCATGGCTGGCGCGCGCACACCAGATCGGCGAGCCGGAAGGCTACCGGCGTGTTTTTATCGATGAATCTGGCAGTGACACGCCGGTTCATTCGCCCGTGCTGGTCGAACACCTGACTGAGCGCGAACTGGAGGTGCTGCGCCTGCTTGCCGGCGGATTGACATATGCCGAAATCGCTGCGCATCTGGTGATCAGTATCAACACGGTGCGCTATCACGTCAAGGGCATCTACAGCAAACTGGGGGTCGAGAAGCAGGTGCAGGCAGTTGAAAAAGCCCGCGAACTGGGATTGATCGACGGCCGTTGACATACGCTGGAGGAGGACGTTATCGGAAGCGCCATTGTTTCGCTCCAAACCTCTGTGTGGTGGTGACCGCTGAATACAAACCACATCTTTTTCTGATGACGGACTACATCATGATGTAGTCCGTTTTTGTTGCGCAAGGCGTAGACTGGGAGCGTAAGAAGGAGATATCACATGACATCCGCTGCCGACACTCATTCCTACACTCTGCGCATTTCCGGCACGATAGACGCAGATTTTCTGGCTTCGTATTGCCCCACTGGAACGACCATGACCATCCACGACGGCTTTCTCACGCTCTCGAACCTGCGCACCGACCAGGCGGGCATTCTCGGCATCATTCGTCAGTTGCACAATTTTGGCTGTCTGCTCTTTTCCCTTTCTGTTGTTGATGGAGAAAACCAATGACCACACAAAAACTTGCGCGCCGCGATGTGCTCAAACTGGGCGGACTGGCGCTGGCCGGAACGGCAGTCGCGTGCTCCGGGCTGGGCTATGTCGTCACCCGCACACCCGACAGCGCCACACCTGATCTTTCACTCGGAAAGGAGACTCCCGTGAATCAAACCATCCTCGTTGCCTATGCCACCCGTGCCGGTTCAACCGCCGAAATCGCCGCTGCCATCGGGCAAACCCTTGCCGCGCGCGGTTTCGGTGTGGATGTCAGACCGGTCAAACAGGTCTCGTCGTTGTCCGGGTATCAGGCCGTCATCCTGGGGAGCGCCATTCGTATGGGGCGCTGGCTGCCCGAAATGATGACCTTCATCCAGACCAATCAATCCGCGCTGAATGCCCTGCCGACCGCGATCTTCACCGTTCATATGCTCAACGCAGGGGACGATGAAGCCAGTCGTACTGCCCGTGAGGCCTACACTGCTCCTGTACGCGCCCTGCTGCCAGATGCCTCCGAAGCCTTTTTCACCGGCGTGATGGACTTCTCACGCCTGTCCTTCCTTGATCGCTTCATCGCCAGGATGGTCAAAGCAGTGGAGTCGGACCAGCGCGACTGGGACGCCATTCGACGCTGGGCCGGGGAACTTGCGATAGGATAACAACTGGAAGTTTGCCATTCGGCAGCATGGCATTGAAATCCACGTTAGAGTACGTCGATGCAGGCAACCTCCATCAGTATGCCGACCGCGCCTTCGTGGACGAACTCATCGCCTGGCTGCGCTTCAACAAAAAAGAATCTATGACCACCCTGGACGGACTGTACTCACGCTGTTCAGGCAACCCTGAAGTACCGCGCTGGCTGGGGCAGATGTTTGTGAGAGGCATGAAGCCGCAGCAGCAAGCCGACGCCGACGCGAAGAAGCTGCGCAGTTCATCGGGCGCAGTGGTGATCGCTTCGACTTCCGATGACAAAACCGCCTGGGTGCGCGTCGGGCAGGTCTATGAGCGGCTGGCGCTCCAGATGACTGCGCTGAACATCACGTCGGCTTTGCTCAACCAGCCCATCGAGGTTGCTGCGCTGCGGTCGCAGTTCCAGAGCGCGCTGGGACTGGGCGCCTCTCTGCCGCAACTGCTGGTGCGCTTCGGGTATGCCGCCCCCATGCCCCGTTCCCTGCGCCGCCCGGTGGAGTGGGTGTTGATTTGATGACGTTATACCATTTCAGATGGGAGATGTCGGATTGCAGATTGTTGCGAGGAAGCATCTGCCGGAAATCAGCCAGGCGCATCTCAACTTTTTCGTTCATTACTCAGTATTGGCTGATGATGCAGAGGGTAAAGTCATGCAGAACAGTTATCCCATCCTGGAACACGACTTCACTGCGGAGGCAAAGATTGAGCCGTCGCGCATCATCAAGCCACGCGACGTGCCGGAGCATTGCGTCATCTCGTTCTTCCGCGAGGTGAACGAAAAGGTGGTGGCAGAAAAACAGGCCAGAGTGGTTGTCTCGAACCGTTGGGAGGATGGCGAGCATCCCATCTACGAGATCGAACATTGTGGCAGGCGGATGGCGTTTTTTCATCCCGGCGTGGGCGCGCCGATTGCGGCTGGGCTGCTGGAAGAAGCCATTGCCTGTGGCTGCAGAAAGTTCATTGTGGTCGGCGGCGCCGGCGTGCTGGACAAGAGCCTGATTGTCGGTAAACTCATCCTGGTCGAAAGTGCAGTGCGGGATGAGGGGCTATCCTATCACTACATCCCGCCTGGGCGCGAAATCCAGGCACAGCGGCAAGTGTTGAACGCACTTCGCTCCACGCTGACCGCACGTGGGCTACCTTTTGTGACCGGCAAAACCTGGACAACCGATGCCCCCTACCGCGAAACCCAGGCCATGATTGATGCCCGCTGCGCCGAAGGCTGCCTGACCGTTGAGATGGAAGCCGCCAGCCTGATGGCGGTGGCGCAATTCAGGAATGTCCTGCTGGGGCAAATTCTGTACGCGGGTGACGACCTGAGCGGCGAAAACTGGGACAGGCGCGGCTGGCAATCGCGCCAGGAAGTGCGCGATTGCCTGTTCTGGCTGGCGGCGGATGCCTGCCTGGAGTTATGATTGTAAACAATTGCTTGCCTTCGGCAGAAGGGTTGGATCTGGTCTGGCGGAGTCGAGGGGAATGGCGCCGTCTGAGAGCGATGCCAGTCGTTCGGCTGAGCCTCGGCTTGCCGCTCGACTGGCATCGCGCGCCACTCGCGCTCCCGGCGCCCGTATTCGCATCGGACGCTCATGCGGCTGCATCGCGCCCTGCCGGGATGAACATAAGCCCGGCGCAGCATGCTATCGGCTATCTCACGGTGCGTCACCCCTGCCCCTCCAGATGCGCAACCAGCAGGTCACGGAACTCTGCCGGCTTTTCGATATGCGGCGAGTGACCGCATTCGTTCAATACGCGCTCGACATAGCGCCCGCCATGCGCTGCATACGCATCGAGGACGGCGCGAATCTGAGCGATCATCGGCTGTGGCGGGCAGACGTCGACGCCGGGCCAGCCGGGAACCAGCCCCAACTGCCCAAGCGTCGCAAAGTCGAACAGTGACGTGTCGGAAATGATCTGATCGGAATCGCCGCGCACCCAGAGCACCGGCGGCTTTGGTTCGATGGCGGCGAATCCGCTCAGATTGCAGTACTTCGGCGAAAATGCATTGTTGATGCCGCTCTTCCCCGGCGCAATGCCGGGCCAGTGTTCCGAGACCGTCAGATCGCCGGGGTAGAACGCGTCGCCGGTGCGCGTTGCCAGCATAGAAGCGACGAATAGTTCTTCACGCTCCGGTGCAGCGCGAAATGGCGGCCGAAAGTAGAACGCATTCATGACGTTCCGTGGGCTGTTCGGGCTATCCGTCCCTCGATCACCCTGCGCGAGACGCTGCACGAATTCCGGGTTTACGGCGCCGCCGCCGGAACCGGCGAAGTCGGGGTTCGATGGTGTGCCGACAGCATCCTTTGTCGCGCCAAAGCCGTAGGGCGACATCGGGGCGCTTAGCGTGACGCTGGCCACGCGGGCAGGATGGTCGATTGTGTACTGCATCACAATCCCGCCGCCCAACGACCATCCGACCAGATGCACCTGCTCCAGACCCAGCGTCTCGACGAGTGCGTGCAGGTCGTCGGACCAGTCGCGTACACCGCGTGTGGCGTCGATCGGCGACGCCTCGGTATCGCCATAGCCGCGCAGATCGGGCGCAATAGCGCGATAGGTTGCGGGCAGCGCCAGCATCTGTTCTTCCCAGAACACGCCTGATGATACGTTGCCATGCACAAAAAGAACCGGCGTGCCGTCAACCGGTCCGCTGGTACGCACGCACATACGGATGCGTGACGTCTCGACTGTCTGGACTGTGATCCCCGGAAGCGCAGGGATGGCCATGGTGGCAATTCCTTTCCTTGTTCGATCGTTGCTGTCAACGAATGGGCAACGAATAAACGAATGCGGTCGCGCCTTCCTCTTCCTTACTGCAACGCGGCGCCGGGCGCGTCACAGTCCCATCATCTGTACACGCTGCGTGCTCTGCGGTTCAAGGGGCGAGTACGTTGCACGTTCACCATTCGCACTCCCAAGACCCTTGCAGTCGGCGCACCGACGTGTCAGGCGCACGAAGCGCTTCGTTCCGCCCTCGATCGCCAGCGCGAGACCTTCGAATCGGGGACGTTCCACGTTTCGATCGTCGCTGTCAACGAATGGGCAACGAATAAACGAATGCGGTCGCGCCTTCCTCTTCCTTACTGCAACGCGGCGCCGGGCGCGTCACAATTCCTTCCTCTGCGCACGCTGCGTGTTTTGCAGCCCGAAGATGATGTAGGGATAGCTGCACAGGCTTACCGTATCGTTGCTACATGCGGGTAGTTTAGAATCTTGTCATCCAGTGTGACCAGCGGACACCCATACACTCGTGCTGTGGCCACAATGATCTGGTCGGCAGGGTCTCGGTGAAATTCACCGGGCAGCCGCGTCGACTCGATCGCGATCTCTGGAGTCAGTGCCAGGAGTTGGATGCCAGGATAGCTCAGCGCCTGCTCAAACCATGTCTCTAGAGTACATGGCAATTCCAGGCGCCCATATTCAACCAGTTTAGCAATCTCCCAACACGAAATCGCGCTGACCCCAATCACGTCTGTCTCGTTCGCTGTGATGGCTTCGCGCTGGACCTGGGAAAGGTGTTCGTCATCATGAACCCACCAGACCCAGATGTGTGTGTCAAGAACGATCATGCAATACGTGCCACTCATCTTCGGCGACACTATCAAGGGGCGCAACAAAACGAATCGGCGTGCCGCGCAGGGGATATTGTTCTGGACTCTTCCATTTCCGAGCAAGGCTCAAAATGATAACCTCGACCTTTTCGCCTGCACGAAAGGGCACGCCGCGAACAGTGAGTTCACGGTCAGACGAAATGGTAGCCTCCACGCGATAGGCTTGCATTATCACTTCTCCTTTGTCCTGGGGTTTGACCAGCAATGAATGCGGCTTTGCAAGCCAATGACCCTTTGACCTGTTGCTCATTTTACTGCAAATTCTTCTTTGTGTGCTTCCTTGCAATTCCTTTCCTTGTTCGATCGTCGCTGTCAACGAATGGGCAACGAATAAACGAATGCGGTTGCGCCTTCCTCTTCCTTACTGTAACGCGGCGCCGGGCGCGTCACAGTCCCATCATCTGTACACGCTGCGTGCTCTGCGGTTCAAGGGGCGAGTACGTTGCACGTTCAACGTTCAACGTGCAACGTTACCCCGCCACAGATCGACCAGGAGATCGACAAACACCGAAGGCGCTTCGATATTCGGCGAGTGTCCGACCCCAGGAATGACCATGATCTGGGCGCCGAGCGCCTCGGCAGCACGAGTTGCCACCGGCTGCGTCACCAGAATGTCGTTCTCGCCGGCGATCACCAGTTTCGGGCACTGGATCGCGCGCAGTGCATCGCCCGGCGCCCAGTTCGCCAGCGCCCCAATCGCCCCCAGCGCCGCCTCGAGCCGCTGCTCGTGCCCTTCAGCGACCAGACGCCGCCAGAAGGCGTCATCGGGTGCGGTAGGCGCCAGCGCCTTCAATGCCATGGCAAACAGGTCGAAGTTCGCCTTCAACATCTGCTGGCGCTCTGGCGAATTGGCTTCCGCCGGCATACCATCGACCCACGGCGGGGCAACCGCAGTCAGCGACAGGACGCGCTCCCCCCGGTCGAGCGCCAGTTGCATTGCCACGCCGGCGCCAAGTGAATGCCCAACCAGATGGAATCGATCCAGCCCCAGCGCATCCGCAAACATCAGCGCGTCCTGCGCCAGCGCCGCCAGACTGTAGTCGTGATCCGGTCCTGCGGTCTTTCCGCGACCACGCATATCTGGTGCAATGCCGCGGTACCCCTCCGGCAACAGATTCAACGTCGGTTCCCACCAGCCGCACGTTGCCCAGTTGCCATGCAGGAATATCACCGGTTCGCCGACACCTCGTTCAATATAGTGAACATTCAGGTCGCCAGCTGCTGTGAAAGGCATAATCGCACCTCCTTCCACCAGACGTTGAACGTTCAACGTGCAACGTTCCAACGTTCAACGTGCAACACGCACTACATCTTGATCTTGCGTCCCTTCCAGTATTCGTCGCGCATGACCCGCTTGAGTGTTTTGCCCGCTGCACTGCGTGGGAAATCTTCCATGATCACAACCTTCGACACCTTCTGATATCCGGCTTCGACACGCGCGTTGATCCATTCCTGCAGCTCTTCCGGCGACACCAGTCCTGGCGCTTTCAGAATGACTGCTGCCAGCGGCGTTTCGCCCCATTTTTCGCTTGGTATGCCGAAGACCGCTACTTCACGCACTGCCGGATGCTGTACGATGATTTCTTCGATGTCGCGTGGGAAGACGTTGATCCCGCCGGAGATGATCATATCCTTCTTGCGGTCTACCAGGTAGAGGAATCCATCCTCATCGACATACCCCATGTCGCCGCTGTGCAGCCAGCCATCGACGATTGCCTGGGCAGTCAGATCGGGACGCTTGTAGTAGCCGGTCATCATGAGCGGACCGCGCCCGCAGATTTCGCCAACTTCGCCGGGAGGCAACTCGCGTCCCTGTTCATCGATGATCTTGATCTCCATGAAGGGCGGTGGAACGCCGACCGACGCCAGTTTCTCGCCGCGGTGGTATTTGTCGAGAATGGTCATGAACCCTTCGGTCAACCCATACAGTTCGTAGAGACGGTTGGGGAAGCGCCGTTCCAGTTCGAGTTTGTGTTCCATGTGCAGCGGAGCGCCAACCGAGCCGAGCATCTCGATCGATGGCAGATGCTGCTCATCGAAATCGGGTTCATTGAGCAGGGCAACGATCTGCGATGGCACCATCTTGATGTGGGTCACCTTTTCACGCGCTGCAATCTCGATCAACTGTCGGGCATTGAATGCCGGCATCAGAATGTAGGTCGTTCCGAGGTAGAACGCTGGCATGAACGTTAGAAAGGCGCCATTGAACACGAGCGCACCGGCGTGCAGAATGACGCTTTCTGGCATGATGCGGTACGACGATGCGAAGATAGTGCCATAGCCGGCGCGCACGCCGTGCGTCAGGACGATGCCCTTTGGCAGCCCTGTCGTGCCGCTGCTGTACATGATGTTGTAGGGATCATCGGCGCACAGGCTGATCCCGACCGGATCATGTTCGGGCATTGGCTCGACCAGCGCCCGATACTCACGATACCCCTGGTAATCCGAGGCATCGGTGATCAGAAAACGCTCCGGAGCTATCGGTAGTTCACCCCGTACCGTGTCGAGAACTGGTGCGTGGGCGGTATCCGTCACCACCGCAGCAGTATCCGAGTCGCGCAGCAACGATGCCAGCCCCTGCCCGCGCAGCAGCGTGCTCATCGGTACCACCACCAGACCGGTCTTCGCCGCTGCCCAGTAGACGTCGAGCAACTCCAGACAGTTCGGCAAAACGGTTGCGATCTTGTCACCTCTGGTCAGCCCCAGACTCTGCAGGGCATGCGCCACTTTGTTGACGCGCGCATTGAATTCGCGATAGGTCAACCGAACGTCACCGACAATCACTGCTGTGTGATTCGGACGATATCGTGCATGTCGCGAAAGTAATCCGCCGATGTGCATAGCGCCTCCGCTATCTTCACCTGTCACGTTCGACGTTCCACGTTCCTGCATTCGCAGGCTTCCACTCCCAAGACCCGTAAGGTCAGGACACGCCTGTGCCGGACGCTGTGACCGTGCCCGCTGGCAACGAATGGAGAACGAATAAACGAAAGTGGTCGCGCCCCGGACGCCGGTGTCCACACCCCTGCACCTCTGCTACGTCTGGACGTTCCACGTGCTCCACTCATCACGGGTCGGACACATTCCACGTTCAACGTTCAACGTTCAACGTTCAACGTTCAACGTTCGCACGTTCAACGTTCAACGTTCAACGTCTGCCGTAGCGCCCGTTTATCGACCTTCCCGGCGCCGGTGCGCGGCAGTGCTTCTGCGACAATAACGCGCTTCGGAATCTTGTAGCGCGCCAGCCGGTCGCGGCAGTAGTCGAGAATCTGCTGCTCGATATCGGTCGCATGTTGATGGAATGTCTCGTGCAGCACAACCACTGCCCATCCCACTTCGCCCCATGTTGCATCGGGCGCGCCGATCAACGCCACCTCCACCACCGCCGGGTGCCCGGCGATCACTGCTTCCACTTCAGCCGGGTAGATGTTCTCGCCACCCGAAATGATGACATCTTTCAGACGTCCGACGATAGTGTAGCACCCCTCCTCATCGCGCCGTGCCAGATCGCCAGTGCGTAACCAGCCGTCAACGATGGTCGCCGCCGTCTCTTTCGGTCGTCGCCAGTACCCGGCGCACACATGCGCTCCACGGATATGCAATTCGCCTACCTCGCCGGGTGCGCACGGTTCACCACGCTCATTGACCAGGCGCAGGTCGATGTGTGGCAACGGGCAGCCAACCGAACCCGCCTTGCGTTCAATGTCGTCGTCAGGTAACCAGAAGGTGTTGGGTCCGGCTTCGGTCAATCCGTACCCGGTGCGGAATGGTATGCCGCGCTTCCGAAAGGTCTCGAAGATCGGCGGTGGACACGGCGCGCCGCCGCTGATCATCCAGCGCACCCGCGAGAAATCTGCTGTTTCCCAGCGAGGATGGCGCTGGAGCGCCAGGAACATTGTCGGCACACCGAAATAGATCGTAACGCCCTGCTGTTCGATCAGATCAAACACCTGTTCCGGATCGAACTGGCGGCACACAATCGATGTACCGCCAATATGCGCCAGCGGCGCCGTGAAGACGTTCAATCCGCCAGTGTGGAACAGCGGCGCATTGAGGATCGTCACATCGTCAGGTCGTAACCCCCATCCGGCAACCGTGTTGACGGCGTTGAAGAACACATTCCCGTGCGTCAGAATGGCGCCTTTTGGCAATCCGGTCGTACCGCCGGTATAGCAGATGACCCACGGCGTGTCTGCGGTCAGATCGACAGCATGAAAGGGAGTGTCCGAATATGCATCACGTTCGGTAAACGCTGCATCGTCAGGGTCGGCGCGCCGGTCAGGGTCGAGCGCAACGCCCTGCACAGCGACGCCGGTGTTGCGCAACGCGCGCACCTGATCGACAAAATCCGGTCCGTAGACCAGAATCGCCGGTTCAGCGTCTGCGATCAGTCCTGCAAGTTCTGCCGCAGTCAGGCGCCAATTGAGGTTCTGCAGAATCGCGCCAAGTTTCCCGCAGGCAAACCAGATATCCAGGTAGGCGACACAGTTCATCGCCAGCACGGCAACCCGGTCGCCGCGCTGAATGCGAAACCGTTCGACAAACAACCGGGCAGTGCGACTGATATGCGCATGCCACTGACGAAAGGTGATCGGTCGCAGGTTATCAGCGGCGTCCAGCAGCGCGACCTTGTGCGGCGTCAGATCGGCCCGCCGCGCCAGCCAATCCCCGATATACATCGCGCCCTCCCGGAAAATGGGGTCGAATATCGAGCGCTCTGTGATGTTCCCCGTTCTGATTGCGTGATTCCGCGATATGCTTGTGACTATGTTCAGATTACTCGATTACGTGATTGGGCGATTCCGCGATATGCTTGCGACCTTGTTCAGATGACGTGATTGCGTGATTACGTGATTAGGCGATTCCGCGATATGCTTGTGACTATGTTCAGATTACTCGATTACGTGATTGGGCGATTCCGCGATATGCTTGCGACCTTGTTCAGATGACGTGATTGCGTGATTACGTGATTAGGCGATTCCGCGATATGCTTGCGACCCTCTTCCACGTTCGCACGTTTCCACGTTCGCACGTTGGCACGTTCCACCCGCCAAGACCCTTGAGGTCGGGAATGGGCGCGTGCCGTGCACCTTGATCGTCCTGCCAGCAGGGTTCTCGTAGTGCTCTTGGTTTCTGGCAGTCAGACCTCAAGGGTCGGGCACGTTCCACCCGCCAAGACCCTTGAGGTCGGGAATGGGCGCGTGCCGTGCACCTTGATCGTCCTGCCGGCAGGGTTCTCGTAGTGCTCTTGGTTTCTGGCAGTCAGACCTCAAGGGTCGGGCACGTTTCCACGTTCAACGTTCCACGCACACCGCCAGCGCGCGTTCGACAATGGTCTCTACAGTGAACCCATACTGTCGGAACATTACCTGATAGGGCGCTGATGCTCCAAACGTTTCTACACTGACACAATCGCCCTGGTCGCCAACCCAGCGTTCCCACCCCTGCGCCACGCCGGCCTCGATCGCCAGACGTGCGCGCACCTGGGGCGGCAGTACGCTGTCGCGGTATTCCTGAGGTTGCTGTGCGAACAGTTCCCACGACGGAAAACTGACCACCCGCGTCGCCACGCCACGCTCTTCGAGCGCTGTGTGCGCCGCCAGCGCCAGGGCAACCTCTGAGCCACTCGCCATCAGGATGACCTGCGGCTTCTTTCCGGCAGCGTCTCGCAAAACATACGCTCCACGACGCACCCCTTCAGCCGAAGCCAGCGCCGACCGGTCGAGCACCGGTAATTTCTGTCGGCTCAGGATCAATGCCGTTGGACCGTCGGTTCGTTCGAGTGCAACCTGCCAGGCCACAACCGTCTCATTCGCATCAGCCGGACGAATCACCCACAGATTGGGAATCGCGCGCAGCGCCGCCAGATGCTCGACCGGCTGGTGCGTCGGTCCATCTTCTCCCAGACCGATACTGTCGTGGGTGAAGACGTAGATGACCGGATGGTGCGAGAGCGCCGCCAGCCGAATCGCGCCGCGCATGTAATCCGAAAACACAAGAAACGTACCACCATACGGTCTGACCCCGCCGTGTGCTGCCATACCGTTCAGGATGGCGCCCATCGCATGCTCCCGCACACCGAACCAGATCACCCGCCCATGGCGCGACTCCGCCTGAAAACTTTCTGTTGTCGTATACGGCGTTTTCGTGCTTTCCGAGAGATCGGCGGAACCGCCAATCAACCACGGAATGGTCGCATACAGCGCCTGGATCGTTTTTCCCGACGCATCACGTGTCGCCATATCGCCGCCTGCCGGACTGAACGTCGGCAAACCCTGGTCCCATCCATCGGGTAATGTTCCTGCCAGCGCCTGGCGCAACTGGTGAGCTTCGGCTGGATACGTCGCTGCGTACGCCGCAAATCGCGCCTGCCAGTCGGCGCGCAGCGCAGCTCCACGTTCCCGCGCCAGATGCATGAAGGAGCGAACCTCATCAGGGACCAAAAAAGTCGCATCCGGATTCCACCCCAGCGTCTGCTTCGTGGCGCGCACACCATCGACGCCGAGCGGACTGCCATGGACCTTGCTCGTACCCGCCAGCGGACTGCCATAGCCGATAATCGTGCGCACGGCAATCAGTGATGGGCGATCCGTCACTGCCTGAGCTTCACGGATCGCCGCCTCGATGGCATCAAGATCATTGCCGTCGGCGACGCGCGCCGTGTGCCAGCCATACGCCGCGAAGCGCAATAACACATCTTCGGTGAACGCCAGACTGGTCGGACCGTCGAGGGAAATGTGGTTATCGTCGTACAGATAGATCAGTTTCCCCAGTTTCAGGTGTCCTGCCAGCGACGCTGCCTCGGCAGCCACGCCTTCCATCAGGTCGCCATCGCTGACAATCGCGTAGGTGTAGTGATCAAACAGCGTGTGCCCCGGACGATTGAAGGTTGCCGCCAGAAACGCCTCGGCAATCGCCATGCCCACGCCATTGCCAAAACCCTGACCCAGTGGACCGGTGCTCACCTCAACGCCTGGCGTCAGATGACACTCCGGGTGCCCGGGCGTTTTCGAACCCCACTGACGGAATCGCCGCAGTTCCTCGAGCGAGAGATCGAACCCGCTCAAATGCAGCAGGCTGTAGAGGAGCATCGACCCGTGGCCGGCGGAGAGCACAAAGCGATCGCGATCAGGCCATGACGGATCGCCCGGATCGAAGCGCAAAAAGCGCGTCCAGAGCACATATGCCATTGGCGCTGCGCCCAGCGGCAGCCCGGGGTGCCCGGAATTGGCGGCCTGTACCGCATCAATCGACAGGGTGCGGATTGTGTTGATGGCCAGCCAGTCGAGATCGGTATATGATGATGTCATGGATCGTCTTTCGTGAAGAGTCGGCGACGCGTTGTCCGCGTTACTTGCTTTGCTGCCATGCCTTCCAGTCCGCCAGAAAACGTTCGATGCCGATATCGGTCAAGGGATGGCGCATACTCTGCTCGAGCACCTTGAACGGGCAGGTGGCAATATCCGCGCCCGCCAGCGCTGCTTCAACGATATGCCGCGGATGGCGGATCGACGCCGCGAGCACCAGCGTTGGAATCTTATGCTGGCGATAGATCTGCACAATTTCGCGAATCAGGCTCATGCCATCAACTGCCACGTCATCGATGCGCCCGACGAACGGACTGATGAGAAACGCGCCAGCGCGCGCCGCCATCAGCGCCTGGACCGCGTTGAAGCAGAGCGTCACATTGCAGCGGATGCCTTCGCGCGCCAGGCGCGACACTGCCTTCAGCCCTTCGGTGGTGCTTGGTATCTTGACCACGACATTCGGGTGCCAGGTGGCAAATTCGCGCCCCTCGCGCACCATGCCGTCCGCGTCGAGCGATGTTGTCTCGGCGCTGATCGGTCCGTCTACGAGACTCGCAATCTCCTGAATGGTTGCCTTGAAGTCGGCGCCCTTTTCCTTTGCCATGAGCGACGGATTCGTCGTCACGCCGCTCAACACGCCCCAGCTGGCAGCGGTGCGAATTTCGTCCAGATTGGCAGTATCCAGATAGATCTGCACGGTTCACTCCTTGCTGTGTATGTGGCTTTCATCTATCGGTTCTCGATACGTGCACAGATTATAGCACGGCATTTCCGGGACAGGTACTAGTGCAAAATAGTCCTTGAAGATGTGCGACTTTTGTGCTATCTTACCATATGCACATTATAATAGGCCGTTATGCACAGAAGGCTGGTGGAATGTGAAAGAACCCCTCGACTCCTTCCTGGCCACGGCCCCAGAGTCGCAGACCTCTCCGCGCAATCACGTTCGTGTCCATCGCCCTGCCGCCGAACCGGCGCCTGAGACTATCGAACACATCCTTGAGCGTGCTGTTGGCGATCACGATCCCTTCGATCACAACGCCAACCTGTTTCATGCTGTCCACGAGCAGGATGACGACTCGGTCGATCACGATCTCGACGCCGATGTTGACGGTATAGGCGTTGATGATCCGGTTCGTGTCTACCTCCGCGAAATCGGTCGGGTGAACCTGTTGACTGCCCAGGAAGAGATTATGCTGGCGCAACAGGTCGAGCGCGGCGAACAGGCGAACGAGCGTCTGCAGAATGGTGACTGCACGTCCGAGGAGCGCCTCCAGCTCCACCGCTGGGTCCAGGAAGGTCAGGCGGCGCGCGAGCGCCTCATCCAGGCAAACCTGCGTCTGGTCGTGTCGATCGCCAAAAAATACCTTGGGCGCGGGATGTCGCTGCTCGATCTGATCCAGGAAGGAAATATCGGATTGATGCGTGCGACCGAGAAATTCGACTATCGCAAAGGGTATAAGTTTTCGACCTATGCAACCTGGTGGATCCGCCAGGCGATCACACGTGTGATTGCCGATCAGAGTCGCACGATCCGTCTGCCGGTGCACGTTGGCGAAACGATCAATCGTGTGATGCGCACCAGCAATCGCATCCAGCAAACGACCGGGCGCGACCCGACACCGGATGAAATTGCACTTGAACTTGGCATCCCGGTTGAGAAGGTGCGGCGGGTGCTCGAAGCCGCGCGTCAGACGATCTCGCTCGAAACCCCGATAGGCGCAGAAGGGGACTCGGTGCTGGCTGATTTCATCGAAGACGGCAAAGGCGTCACACCGATGGAGAGCGCATCGAACCATATTCTCCGCGAACAGATCGACAGCGCACTCGAAAAACTGCCTGAGCGCGAGCGTCGCATCATCCAGCTGCGCTACGGATTGTATGATGGTCATTACCGCACCCTGGAAGAGGTCGGGCGCGAGTTTGGCATCACCCGTGAGCGCATTCGCCAGATCGAAGCGCGCGTCCTGCGCAAGTTGCGCCATCCACACTACGGTCGCGGTCTGCGCGGTTATCTCGAATGATACTGCAACGGCAAGAGGCAATCCCTGGTGCAAACCTTGCGCCTCTTGCCGCTCCGTCCCTTCCCATGAATGCGATTGAAACCTGTGACCTGACCCGCGCGTTCGGTGGGCGTGTTGTCGTTGATCGGCTGACGCTCGCCGCGCCGCGCGGTGCTGTGTTCGGTTTTCTTGGACCAAACGGCGCCGGAAAGACAACCACGGTGCGTATGCTGGCAGCGTTGATCGCGCCAACCGCCGGCAGCGCCGTCGTTGCCGGGTATCGCCTTGGTGAAGACGACCGGTTGATCCGGCACAGCGTCGGTCTGCTTACCGAAAGCCCGGGACTGTATGAACGCCTCAGCGCACACCAGAATCTGCACTTCTTTGCGCGTCTTTACGATCTTGACACAGCCCGTGCTGCGGCGCAGACGGAACGATATCTGCGCATGCTTGGGCTGTGGAATCGGCGCGATGACCCCGTCGGCAGTTTCTCCAGGGGGATGCGGCAGAAACTGGCTATTGCACGAGCGCTGCTCCACGAACCGACAGTTATCTTCCTTGACGAACCGACCGCTGGTCTCGATCCGGAGGCTGCCCGCATCGTGCGGGAGTTCATCAAGGAATTGCGTGCAGAAGGACGAACCATCTTTCTGACGACCCATAACCTGCCGGAAGCCGATGAACTGTGCGACACGATTGCCGTCTTTCGCACGCGCCTGTTACGGATTGGCGCACCTGCCGCGTTACGCGCCGAACTGTTCGGCAGCGGTGTGCGCGTCCGCATTGCAGGCGACGCCCGGTCGTTTCTGGACGCGGTGCGCGCTCTTCCATTCGTGCACGCTGTTACTGCCAGCGGTGATGTGCTGAACGTTTCCCTTGACGACCCCGATGAGTACAACCCCTTCCTGGTGCGCGCGTTGATCGACGCTGGCGCTGCCATCCGGTACGTTGAACCTCGCGAGCATTCGCTCGAAGAGGTGTATTTGCAACTGGTGCGCGAAGGGACGTCCCAGGAGCGGGAATATGCGTAAAGCGCTCATCATCCTGCAGAAAGAATGGCTCGAACTGCGCAGCGAACGCACCCTGTGGATGACCATCCTGATCCCGCCGGTGTTACTGACGATCCTGCCAGTCATTACCGTGTATCTGATCGGCGTTACACCCGATGAGGATACTGCCCAGCTCGGCGCTGTCATTGCCGATCCATCGCTTGCAGGTTTGTCGGAGATGGAAGTAGGGCAGGCGGTGATGGGGAAGCAGTTCGGGTTCATGTTTTTGCTCATGCCGCTGCTCGTTCCTTCTGTCATTGCGTCGTACAGTATTGTCGGCGAGAAAATGCGCCGCACGCTGGAACCGCTGCTGGCAGCGCCGGTGAAAACATGGGAACTGTTGCTGGGCAAGTGTCTGGCGTCTCTCGTTCCCGCACTGATCATCAGCTGGGGAGCGGCATTGATATTCGTATTGACGCTGCGTCTGGTCGTTCTGAGCGATCAGGTGTACCAGGTCATTCTTGGGGGTGGATGGTGGGTGCTCCTTCTGCTTGGCTCACCATCGCTGGCATTGCTCATGGTCGCCGCAACTGTCGCCATCTCGGGTCGTGTCAATGATCCGCGCACGGCGCAGCAAGTCGCGGCCGTCGTTGTTGTGCCGATTCTGGCGCTTTTTGTCGCACAGTTGCTTGGCGTGGTGATTCTGACGCCGCTGCTGGCGTTCATCGCGAGTGTGGCGCTGGCGTTCCTGGCGGCGCTTGCCTTTGCCGGCGCCATAGCTCTGTTCGATCGTGAAAATATCTTAACACGCTGGACCTCCTGACCCCACTTTCCCCTCTTTACGTCTGACGCAAGAGTCGTTATACTGCACACAGTACGCAGAAATATGGTACTACTATGCGACTCATACGCCGACTTGCCGAACGAGCTCACGAAGAGAACATTCAACCGCGTCGCATCCTGATTGCCGACGATGATCCGTCGATCGGCACGCTGATTCAGGTGACGCTGAAGGATCCGCGTTACGAGATCGTTGCTGTCAAAAACGGGCTGGAAGCGCTGAAGGCATTCAGTGAATCGAAGTTCGATGTCGTCATCCTCGACGTGATGATGCCGTATGTCGATGGTTTCGAGGCATGTCAGCGCATCCGGGAGCTTTCCGACGTTCCGATCATCATTCTGACTGCCCGTGATGGCACCGACGACATCGTGCATGGCTTCGAGATTGGCGCTGATGATTACATCACCAAGCCGTTCAAAACCGTCGAACTGATCGCGCGCGTCGATGCCATTCTGCGGCGCGTCGAGGGGTACAAGCACCGCGTGGCGCCGCCAATCGTTCGTGTGGGAGAGATCGAAATCGATGAACCACGCCACCGGGTGACCGTGCGCGGCAAAGAAGTCAACCTGACGCCAATGGAGTTCGAGTTACTCTACTTCCTTGCCGCCAATGCCGGTCATGTGTTCGACCGCGAAACCCTCTTTCGCGAGGTCTGGGGGTACGATTACGTCGGTGAGACGAATCTGGTGGATGTGTGTGTGCGCCGGCTGCGTGAAAAAGTCGAGATCGAACCATCACGCCCGCGCCTGATTCTGACCGTGCGCGGCGTCGGGTACAAAATGGCGGAAGGTTGATCTCGCTGCTATGTGCCGCGCATCAGGCTCAGCAGGCTGCGGCGCCCCTTCACGCCCGGCAGCGCGAATTTCCCCGTTTTCTTGTTGCCCGAATGCTGGAGCGAGATCGGGTTTGCGTTATCGCCGGCCACATACGCCGCCAGGCGCAGCAAACTCTGGCTCGTCCAGCTGTGTGGCTGCGCCATGACAATCGGCACGCCGCGGTTGATACTGTGGGTGATTGGCTGTCCTTCACTCGGAATGTTAGCGCCGACGGGGTAGCGCAGATGCTTTTGCACGTCTTGCAAAGCGATGCCATTAACGCTTGGGAAGCGGTTGAGCACCAGTGTAATCCGCCCGCGCGTCAGTTCGTTGCGTGTGAGATGCTCCAGAAAACTCTTCGTGTTGCGCAGCGCGGGCACTTCTGGCGTTGTGACGACCAGCACGTCGTCTGCTTTCTGCAGCAGGGTTTCGGTCACTTCATCGAGGAATGACCAGGTATCGCATACGACATACGTGTGACGCGCCAGCAGACCCTGCAACACTGCCCTCATCGCGTCGCCTGAGATATCGCCTGCCGCTTCCAGTTCATGCGGCGCCAGCAATACCTTGATGCCGGAACTGTGCGTCTGCAGCACCTTCTCGAAAAGCGAGTCATCGAGTTCGCTGGCATGCATCACCAGATCGTACAGAGTGTGGCGTGACCAGATGTTCAACTGAACGCCAACATCGCCAAATTGCAACCCCATGTCGGCAAGCGCGACGCTGGTATTCGTCACCTGGCGCAACGCAATCGCCAGATTAGCAGCGATGGTTGTGGCGCCGACCCCGCCTTTTGGCGCCACGACAACGACCAGTCGCCCCAGGCGCTGGTCGCTGTTCGATGCGGCGCGAACGGAGCGATCGCGTTCCGCTGCCACGACCGAGCGGATGCTGTTCATAATCTCGGAATGATGGATCGGACGACTGATGACATCACGCGCCCCGGCCATCACCAGTCGCCGTAGCGTTGGGACATCCGCCGACGGTGTGACAGCAATGCACAGCGTGGAAGGAACATGGCTGAAGATCTGCCGGATCGCCGATTCAATCTGCTCGACGTCGCGATCCACAATAACCAGATCAGGGCGGCTCTGCCGGGCGAGAAGAACGCCAGCAGCCACGCTTCCCACCCGATCCAGATGCTCGATCTCCGCCTCGCGCGCCAGGCGATTGATCCATTCCTGATCGAGTTGATCGGGCGATGTGATGACAATAAGACGAATCGCTCCGGTCATTGCTGAAAATATCCTTTCTTTTCTGGTCATGCGAGCGTTGAGCGGCGCTCCATAGTACAACCGCTCTCTCTGCTGTCTGGTCACGCGCCGTGGATAACACCTTGTTCATATTGCGTTCATATGTTGTCCAGAGTCATGAGCTAAAGTAGTAATCACAGTGACAGGGGACTGTATGGTATGGTACTTTGGTCATCATGTCTGTCTGAGGTTTGCCTGATATGATAAAGGCGGCATGAGGCAAACATTCCACTCAAGCGTCGTGACAGGAGGCGTCTCATGCGCCATAGCGCCAGGCTCAGCGTGCGCCTTACAGGCGTTGCGGTTATCGCGCTGATTGCGTTCTTTGCGCCCATTCGGCTGGCGCTGCCGCAATCGTCTCTAACCTTCACTCAAACGAAACTGACCGCCGCCGACGCCGCGCAGTACGATTATTTCGGTCTGTCGGTCGCGCTTGCCGGCGATACAGCGATCGTCGGCGCATATGGAAAATCAGACCTGGCGCCAAATGCTGGCGCTGCCTACGCTTTTGCCCGCAGCGCTGCATTCTGGGAGCAGCAGGCGCGTCTGGGCATGTCCGATGTTCTGGCAGGCGCGTACTTTGGCGCAGCAGTGGCGACCAACGGAGTGCAGACGGCGGTAGGAGCGCCGTATGCCAGCATCGGCGCGCAGGATGCTGGCGCAGTGTATCTCTTCTCGAACGCCGACTGGCAACGGCAGGCGATCATAACCCCTGGTGATCCCGAATCGCTGGCGCAATTTGGCAACGCTGTCGCAATCGGTCAGGGCGTGCTGATCGCTGGCGCGCCATTGCACGACTCATATGGCAGAGATTCCGGTGCAGTCTATGTCTTCACCTTCGACGGCGTCGCCTGGGTGCAGCGCCAGAAACTGATCGGCGCCGATACCGTCCCCGGTGACCGCTTTGGCAGCGCACTGGCACTGAACAATGGCTGGCTGGCGGTCAGTGCACCACTGCACGGCGCAGGTGGCGCGGTCTACCTCTTTGAATTCGATGGCGTTGCCTGGGTGCAGCGGCACAAAGTGTCCGCCGGTGACACCATTGCCGGTGATCGTTTTGGCAGCGCGCTTGCGCTGAACAACGGCTGGCTAGCGGTTGGTGCGCCGTTGCACCGGGTTACCGGCAGTTTCAGCGGTGCAGTCTATCTTTTTGAGTTTAACAGCGTTTCCTGGGCGCAGCGCCAGAAGTTCGTCGCCAGCGATACGGTCGCCAGTGATCGCTTCGGTAGCGCGCTGGCGCTTTCGGGACAGCGACTGGTTGTGGGAGCGCCATTGCACAGCGCGAACGGACCCGCCAGCGGTGCGGTCTATGTGTTTGATCGCAGCGGTGCAACATGGGTCGAACGCGCCAAACTGATCGGCAGCGACACCGATAGCGGCGACCGACTCGGCTGGTCGGTCAGCATCGATGGGAACGCCATTCTTGCCGGAGCTTATGGCGATGCGCTCCTCGGCCCGGCAACCGGCGCGGCGTATGTTTTCGTCGAAGTGACAGCGCCAGGAGCGACCAATACGCCGCTCCCTATCGCCACTGCCACGCCGACCGACACCCCAGCGCCGACGAATACGCCAACCGCAACACCCTCCGCCACGGCGACGGCGACGACTACGCCCTCCGCCACGGCGAGCGCGACGCCGTCAGCAACTGCAAGTGCAACGGCGAGCGCGACACCCTCCGCCACAGCAACGGCGACAACTACGCCCTCCGCCACGGCGAGCGCGACGCCGTCAGCAACTGCGACCAGTACGGCGACCATCGCGCCGACCGATACTCCTGTGCCGACGAATACGCCGAGCGCGACACCGTCTCCCACGGCGAGCGCAACACCGTCGGCAACTGCAACCGGTACGGCGACCACCGCGCCGACCGATACTCCAGCGCCGACGAATACGCCGAGTGCGACAAATACACCATCCGCCATGGCGACGGCGACGCCGTCGGCAACTGCAACCAGTACGGCGACCACCGCGCCGACCGATACTCCAGCGCCGACGAATACGCCAACGCCTGCGGCAACGAATACGCCGGGTGCGACGCCTTCCCCCACGGCGAGCGCGACACCCTCTCCCACGGCGACGGTCACACCCGGAACTCTTCGTCCGGTGCTCGCGTGTGTCTCACGGCGATCGGCAATGAGTTATGTGGCGCTCTTTGGCTATGAAATGCAGGGAGAGGCGTCGATGCAGGTTCCGATCGGCGCCGGCAACCGCTTCAATCGCTATCGGGAGGACCTCGGGCAGCCAGTGACATTCGAGCCCGGGAGCAGAAGGGTTGCATTTGCAGTGGTCTTTGATGGTCTGCCGCTCACCTGGTCACTGAATGGGCAATCCGTCACTGCACATGCAAATTATCCGATCCGTTGCGGTAGCGATGCAGTGACTCGCATCCAGCCCATTTTGGAGTGTACGCTGCCTGATGGTGATGGCGCTTCAATTGCAAGGTTCGGCTATCGGAACGATAACGCCTTCAATGTCGCGGTGCCTGTCTGGTGGCAAAATTTCTTCGTCCCGCGACCGATCCATCGCGGTCAACCGGTTGTGTTTGCACCCGGTCGCCATCGGAATGTCTTTGAGACCAGTTTCTCGCAGGGGGCGCTGGTGTGGCTGCTCGATGGACGGATTGCGGTAGCGACGAGCTCGCCGGTGCAGGCATGCCGGTTCAACTGACGCGGCAGCGATACCACCACGCCAGTGCAATTGCCAGACCCGGCAACACCACGAGCATGGCGGTAACGATGTTGCCGGTGATGACAAATGCCAGAAGCGCTGACAGCGGCACAATCATCAACAACAGAGGATGCGGCGCTTCGGGAACAGGAAAGCGCGTTGCGCCTCGCGGAGATTTGTCGGTCCGAAGCGTGCCATAACGCGGTCGAATGGGATCGTTCCTGTCCCCGCCTTCGAATGCCTCTGGCGGTAATGGTGCGCCTGGAATGGGGCGCTCCCGCGCTTCGGCAAGAAACGCAGCGCACCAGTCACGCCCGTCGCGCCGGCTCTCGAACAGGTGGTAGGCGGCGCGCTGGAGGTATGCCGGGTGTCCAGCGCTGATGCGGGCGAGTACACGCAGTTCGCCAGGCGTGAAACTGACATTCGTGCCTTCGAGATACGTCTCTGCAAACAGACGCACTTCCGCCGGTGCAAACGCGCCCATGCGCACACCGACAAACCGTTCACTGAGGAGCGGCATTTCCCCTGCCGATGCCGCCACCAGGATCAGCCGCCCGCCGCGCGCAATGCGCGCCAGCGTGTCGAGCAGCGTTTCACCCCAGCCAGCGTTCAGTGCCCGATGCGCATCGTCCAGGCAGAGGAGCACGGGCGTCTCCTGTTCGAGCAACGCTACCTCCAGCGCCGACGGCGTCGAACCCGGCACGCCCAATGCCTGAAGCACCGTCTGATAGACATCTTCTGGCGTGGACGCCTCGTGAAGCGCCAGGTAGAAGGACGGGAGCAGCGGTTCTTCGAGTTGGACGGCTGCGGATGCAGTAATGTGCGTTAGCAGTGATGATTTGCCGATGCTCGCCGGACCGGTGACCATCACCGGACGGCGGGCTTCGATGGCGTCGAAAATGAGCGAGAGCTCGCGCCAGCGCCCGGCGAAGCGGGTGGCATCGGTAATACGCGCGCGCTGGACGAAGGGGTTCTCCAGCGGTGGCGCATCGGCATCGGATATTGCGCCAGAAGTCATACCATTTTAGATTGTAGATTTTGGATTGGAGATTGCTGTGATGGCATTGCAGTGCGTTCTGGTGAGCGTGCGCATGCGGCTTATTCAATTCCAATTGGTATCACAGTATGAGCATCCTGCGGTCAGCCAGCGCGCCCTGCGACGCTTACTTCTATCGTACCACATCCGAAGGGTCTTCTGGGACGTGTATGCAGAGGCATCCTCTTTCGCGCGGGTGGATTGCTGCTCTCACGCTCACGATCATGCCAGAAGCGGGTCGTGTGTCTGGGTTCATCACTGGTGCGCCAGAGACGCTTCCCGGCGAGTGTGACGTATGAGCACGATTGCAACACACAGCTGGGATGATCGTGTCATTCCCCGGCAGGCGTCAGCCCAACATTGTGGGCCGCTCGCTCGTAAGCCCGGAAGGTCTCTTCGTCGAACAGAACGAAGCGCACCAGCCTGATCCCGGGATGGCTCTGCAGCACATCACGGCATGTTGCCAGCGCGATCGGCGCTGCCTGGTCGAGTGGATAGCCGTAAATGCCGGTACTGATCGACGGAAAGGCAATGCTTTGCAATCCGTGTTGTGCTGCCAGCAGCAGCGAGGAGCGATAGGCGGATGCGAGCAGTTCTGCGTCGTGCGGGTTGCCGCTGTAGCGCGGACCGACGGCATGAATGACGTGGCGCGCTCTGAGATGATACCCGGCGGTAATGCGCGCCTCACCTGTCGGGCATCCGCCGATACGCGCGCACTCCTCTGCGAGTTCCAGTCCAGCAGCGCGATGGATCGCCCCCGACACACCGCCCCCCGGCGCCAGCGTCTCGTTCGCGGCGTTGACGATCGCATCGACATCCTGCTCCACAATATTGCCGCGCAGCAGTTCCAGCGTCGAGTTGCCGATTGTAAAGCGCATCGTTTCGCCTCCTTCCGGGCTTGTCGCCGTATCGAACGTGTGCTATAGTGATCGCAGTGCGGGCGTAGCTCAGTGGATAGAGCAGCGGTCTTCTAAACCGTTGGTCGGGCGTTCGAGTCGCCCCGCCCGCGCCAGTCTGCATCACTGCTCGCGGTGACGCAGCAGGTGCTCCTCATATTCTGCCACAACACTGAACCCCAGGCGACGGTAACAGGCAATGGCGGCAGCATTATCAGCACGCACATTCAATCCGATAAGGTCGACCGTGTGCAGTAGAGCACGGCAGAGCGCTGCCGTTACGGTTGTTGCCAGACCGCGCCCGCGCGCCGATGGCAGTGTTGTAATGTTGCCCAACGCTGCGACTCGTTGGTCTGCCGAATAGACGTGCACGCCGGCAACACTCAGCAGCGTGCCGTTGTCATCGCGCATGCCGAAATACTGTCCGGTCTCCAGCATACGCGGATCGAACCAGTTGCCTGGATAACTGCGGGCATAGAATGCCTGGAGTTCCTCGACTGCCGCTGGCGATAATCGCTCGACGGACGTTGTGTTGATGCCTGCCAGTTGGTCTGGGTTCGTCAGTGCCATCTTGAGGTGTAAACCATAGGGTTCGAGGATGTAGTGTGGAGTCAATGCGTCGCGTGCTTCGGGGGACAGATGAGCATAAAACCGTAGTGGGAGCAACGACGTTGCTTGCGTCAGCAACTCTGCAAGTGCCGTTGCCGGCGGGGATGCCATCGCCAGAAGTACGGGAAGATCCCCGCCGGTATAGAGCAGCGCCAGTGCCTGAATCTGATCATCTTCCTGTAAGCCGTACCAGGTTGTGTGAGGCCAGAAGAAATCGTCGAGATCGCCCATCTCGTAGACGTGTAACGCCGGATTGCGGCGCAGATACGCTTCAATCGTGCGTTTGTCGTGGAGGATAATCGCAGTCATAGACTCAAATCGCCTTCAACCCCTTTACCAGGCGCTCCAGATCGGCGGGTCGCTCATCGGCGTACTCGAACCCAGGGAAGCCGCCCCAGCGAAAGCAGGTGCGCAGGTAGTCGACGAAGGTGGTGTGGTGCGGTTCATCGCGCACCGGCGCATCAGCCGCCGGGTTTGGCAGAATGATCCGGTACACAACCACCGACCGATGGGGCGCGCTGGCAATATCAGTTTTATGGTAGTAATCCGGCGCGAGCGGCGCATGGTAGGGTCCCATCGCCTCTCTGCCGAATTCTCGACACGCCTCGCGCCAGATACTGTATTCCTCCAGCGCCATGTCGATCGGGTCAACCACCAGCGGGTCGGTATAGGCGGACTCTTCCCATTGCGGATGGTATCCGATGAAATTGACCGATCCGACAATTTCGTACCATGCGCGCAGGGCGAGCGGCATCGGTCCGACGCGGCGCTCGAGTTCCTCGATGCAGTGGTGAACGTCGGGGCGCGGCGGACTGACCGCCTCATCAGGATAGGCGAAGCGGTAGCCGATGCGCTCGAGCCGCGCCTTCAGAGTCTCGATATTGTCTCTGGCGCGCCGCATCGTTTCACGCGCAACCGCCAGCGCGTCCGAGAAGAGCGGTTCGTTGCGAATGCGCTCGCCAGCCGCCATCATTTCTTTCCAGACCTGTTCATGTTCGCCTTTGCGGTATCGTTCGAGCCAGGTTGCCATGGTTACCACCTCCTTCGAGGCGGACTGCAACTGCGCTCATTCTATCACGAAGGCGCTGTCAGCGGTGTGCACGGAAGAGAGACGAGAACCGAAACGTCGGGGATTTACCGGATACGCCATTGTACGGGAGAACCTCCTGCGCCGTTGCAGTCCTCCCTTTGCTGTTGTTTGATCATGATACCCTATCGGCATACGGCTTGTGGGAAGATCTGATCGCCAAATGTGATGGTTTCTTGCCGAAAACCTGGAGGTGTACGTGACATGACGGCTTCTGCTTCCGCAGTCGCTGCCTGACCGCTTCCGCCTCTGCCAAAAGTCAGACGCAAATCCCTCTGTTCGATGGATGATCCTTCGAACGCTTTGTGCTATGGTAGAGGTGGTGACAGATAGTCGCACGGCGAAAGGAGGGTGTGATGGAGCCGCAAGTTTCGAAGAATGCAATGATTGTCGGCATTCTGCTGGTGTTCTTTGGGGTGCTGAGTCTGTTGCAGAACGTTGGCGTACTGAGCTTCTTGAGTGCGCTGGTGTGGGCTGTGGCGTTTGGCGCAGGCGGCGCCGTGTTCCTCTACTTCTTCTTGAAGAACGACGCCAACTGGTGGGCGTCCATTCCCGCAGGCGCGCTGTTGGGGATTGCGATGACGATTGGCGCTGAGGAACTGTTGCCCTGGCTGCCAGACGGTTTTACGGGCGCTATCTTCCCCGGCATGCTGGGACTGGGGTTCCTGGCGATCGTCCTGATGAACCGCTCTCGCTGGTGGGCGCTCATTCCGGGAGGTGCGCTGCTCAGTGTTGCAGCAACTGCAGCATTTTCCGACATGCTGCCCGATCATGCAGTGGGCGGCGTCCTCTTCCTCGGTCTGGCGGCGACATTTGCGATCCTGGCGCTGCTGCGCGCCACGTCAGGCATGCGCTGGATGTTTATTCCGGCGACAGTGCTCGGCGTAATGGGTGTGCTGCTGATGACATCGGCGGCGCACCTGGCCGGCGTCCTGTGGCCACTGGTGCTGATCGGCATCGGTATTGCGCTGCTATTCGGCAATCGCCATCGGGAGATCTATCGTTAGCGCATCTCTTCGATTAACGCGACCGACCCTGTCCGCATCCGTCCGCCAATCAGTGGCGGGGTCGGTCTTGGCGCCTGTCCGAAAGACTGCATCCTGAGTAGCGCACAGCGCCCCTGTACGCCCCCGTACCCCCGTACGTTTAGGGGCGGACAGAACGTATGATCGGCACGGCGTTCTATGGCTTGGGGATGCCTCAGACGCCCTCACCCCCTGTCCCCCTCTCCCATTTTGGGAGAGGGGGAACTCAGCCCCACGCCTGTGCCGTTCCGATGAGGCAAAACGGGGCTGACGCACATTCCCGTACGGGGGCAGTGCGTACCGAAGGGGCGGTTGTTCGGTATCCTGCGTTATCTGGATAGGCTCTTATTGAATGAAGCGAACCGCTGGCATAGTGCCGCATTCATACACCCCGCAGGTAGACGGGGCATTATCTGATGGCGCGCAGTCGTGTCGTCAGTTCTTTCTGCATGGCTAAGGTGGTGCGTTGTACAGCGAGCGTATCGTGCACAATACGCGGCGCCGGTTGTCCGATGGCGCGATAGAAAGCCGTGACCAGGGGTTCAATCTGGGCAATGCTGATCGTCCAGACTGCCTGGAAACGGCGTGATTTGTGAAACGGAGCTTGCTGCTCATCATCGCTGGCAACCAGCGCGGCGGCGCACGTCGGTCCCCAGGCGATCACCACCCACTCGTGCACCAGGGGCCACCCGGCTTCCAGAGCAATGGGAGTTACATTCGGCACGTCGGGAGGGTCTTTGTCGGGAAAGCCGAGGACGAATACCTGTGATAACTGAGGCGCGAACTGGCGGTAACGTTGTAGTTGCCTGTGGTAGTGCGAGAAGCGCTGGAATGTCGCGATCAGGCGGGTTTCGGGCGATCTGGCGGCATAATCCTCGATCAGGTAACTCAGCGCCAGCATCATGCTGCGGCTGTGGAGCGCCTTCTTCTCGTCCTGGAAGAAGGCGGCGAACGAAAATGTTTCAAGTTTGTACACATCTGCCAGGTGATCTGGTTGTGGTTGGTACGTGGACATCGTGGTTCCTCCGGGGTAAGGTGTCGGTCATGGACAGAGGAGGTCTTCGTCTGAACACTGGCATCCGTTTTATGCTATTGTGCATAGGTTTCTGTGCAAAAGACGGTTGACTCCGGCATGCTTATTATACCACTGACAGGGTCATCTGCTCTTACCAGACTGGTACGCCATCTCTACTACCACAGCGCAAATCGGCGTCTTCGAGCGCGATTCGAACCCTGGCGCTCTTTATGCAAACGAATGTCCGGGTTTTTTCCTGTGCTATAATGCCGCACCATCGTCGCTTCGTCCATCTTCTCAGAGATGTCGCCTTTTGAGGCGGATGGGAGACGCGAGCAGTACGGAGCATATGTATGACCATCAAGTCTGATCGCTGGATCCAGGCAATGGCGCGCGAATATGGCATGATCGAGCCGTTTGTTGCTGAACAGGTGCGCGGCGGCATTATTTCGTATGGGCTATCGTCCTATGGCTACGACATGCGCGTCGCCGATGAGTTTAAGGTGTTCACGAATGTGTTCAACACGCTGGTAGACCCCAAGCACTTCGATCCCCGTTCGTTCGTCGACATTCGCGGCGACTACTGCGATATTCCGCCGAACTCGTTCGCCCTGGCGCGTTCGGTGGAATACTTCCGCATTCCACGCAATGTGCTCTGCATTGTGCTTGGGAAAAGTACGATCGCCCGCTGCGGCATCATTGTGAATGTGACGCCACTGGAACCGGAATGGTGCGGGTATGTAACGATCGAAATCTCGAATACGACGCCGTTGCCTGCGCGGATCTACGCCAACGAGGGGATTGCGCAGGTATTGTTCCTTGAGAGCGACGAACCGCCCCTCATGTCGTATGCCGACAAGGCGGGCAAATACCAGAATCAGGTGGGCGTCGTACCGCCGCGGTTGTAACCCTGCCGCCAGGATGTCGAGCCTGCCCGAAGAATGGTTGGGGTGCGCGAGAAAGCGAAGCCATCTTCCAGCCTGGGGTGTGCGGGTGTTTCGCCCGCATCTCCAGGCTTGTTTTCATCGTGGCGTTGCGCGTGTGACCGTCTGATAGGATGGTCACGTCGCCCCTGTTTTGCACAATGATTCAAGTGCAGGGATACCCGGAAGGTTTCTGCTCAGGGTGGTGGGATCATCTCTGTTGCGCGGGCGATGATGTCGCGGATCTGATGGTACCCGACTCGCATCTGCGCCTCGTTGGGAGGGAGCCAGGCAACGGCGCTAATCCCCTCGTCGTTTTGTGGAATGGCTTCCCCATTATCGGCGTGCATCAGAAAGAAATCGACACGCTTCCGATACGGTTTGCCCTTCTTCTGGATCATGTAGGTAATGGATGCAACGAACGGACCTAACGCGCCGGTCATTCCGGTTTCTTCACGCACCTCGCGTACTGCCGCCTGTTGCGCATCCTCGCCATCGTCGAGATGTCCTTTGGGCAGCGTCCATTTGCCGTACTGATCGTGGATCAGCAGGATGAACGGTCGTCCGTGCTCATCGTAACGATAGACGACACAGCCGGCTGCATCAGGTTGATCGGTCATCCTGGCTCCTCTCACGCAGATTCGTCACTGGCCAAAGAAAAAGCGCTGCACCCACTGCTCGAGGCTGAGCGCCCACTGCGCCAGGGGTGTGCGCTGCGCCCATTCGCTCAGCGCGGTCAGCTGCCCGGTTGCCAGCAGGACTCCCATAATCACGAGCAGCGCCCCGCTGATGAGGCTGGTGGTATGCAGGTGCAGTTGAGAACCGCCGATGTTCAGGCTAAACCCACGCCCGCGCAGCGCCTTCCAGAACGGCGAACCGGCGCCGAGGCGGCTGAAAAAGGTTGCCACAATAATCAACGGCGTGCCCAGTCCCAGCGCATAGATGAACGAGAGAATCGCGCCCTGCAAAATAGCGATGCCCTGTGTCGCCAGCAAGGTGAGCAGCGCTCCCAGGATCGGACCGACGCACGCCGTCCATCCAAGCGCAAAGGTTGCGCCATACAGGTACGAACCGGCGATGCTGGTTGAAGGGCGCGACATGACCTGAATGCCGCTGAAGCCTTTCCCCAGCATGCTGAGGAGGCCAAAGATGATCACAATCAATCCGCCGATGAATGTCAGCGCCTCAAGGTTGCGGAACAGCGCCTGACTGAGCGCCGTCGCCGTGGCTCCCAGCAACACCATGGTCGTCGCCAGCCCCAGGAAGAACGCAACGGTCATGATCACGATCCGTTCGCGCTGCGCCTGGAAGGTGAAGGCGAAATAGGCGGGCAGGATCGGCAATGTGCAGGGGGACAGAAAACTGAACACCCCGGCAAGGAACGCTGCGGGCGCCAGGATGAGCATGCTGGCGCCGCGTGGCGCAACCGGGCTGCTGCTCCCCTGGCTCAGAATAGCGACTGCTGCCAGCGCCAGCGCAATGCCGAGCCCAACGAACAATGCGCGCCAGGGGAAACGCGCCTCGGATGGCGCGGTTGCCGGGTTCGTGTTTTGAACGGACATGCAGGTGCTCCATTTTATCTATTGTTTGAGCCAGGCTTCGACAGCAGCGGCGACTTCCTGGCCGCTCTTGATCGCCAGATGGATGCGTCCAAGCCCCACGGTGTAGTCGCCGGCAAAGAATAACCCTGTCCCGGTACTGTTCAGCAATTCCAGTTTGGCAATCCCATCCGGCAGGGCATAGCGCCATCCCTGGCGATCATACCACATGGGCCGACTGAGGTCCTCTCCGAGCAGCATACTGGCCATTTCGATCACGGCGGCTGCCAGTTCGTCGGCCGGCGCGTCCCATTGTTGCATGCTGAAATGCCCGGACATCTGGGCAATCAACAGGCTATGCCCGGGCGGGCAGCGTTCCGTTCCCTTTGTGTGTTCGAGCGCCAGCCACGCGATTGGATGTTGTCGATCCACATTGATCAGTGCATAGAACGGGCGCTCAATCGGCCGGTCATACGCCAGCGTCAGCGTCAGGCAACGTCGATACGGCACATGGATCAGTTCTCGCACCAGCCTATCGCGCTGTACCGAATCGAAATCGCTCAGCGCCAGGATTTCCGCCGTCTGCGGCGCCGGCGGCGTCAGCAGCACCGCGTCGGCGGTTCCCACGTGTGCGCCGTTTACATCGAACAGCATCCAGCGTGTTGTTCCTTCCTCGCGGCGCAGCGATGCAATGCGAACCTCGCGCTGGACGTCGAGACCGGTGGCGAGCAGTTTTGCCAGTTGAGTGAGACCACTGGCGTAGAACCACGATGGTTCAGCGTTGAGCGTTGGATCTCCCTCGGCAATCGTGCCATCGGCATGGAAGACGTACACCGGTTGTGTCATGCGACGCAATCCTTCGGACGGAAGTTCGGCGTGGAGCAGGCGATCGATGTCGGCGTCCTGCGCCTTGATGACCTGTGCACCGTGATCGAACACGAATCCGTCGCGACGTCGCGTCGCCACACGCCCCCCGACACCACGACTCTTTTCATAGACCGTTATGGACAGATCGGGGTGTCGTCGACGGAGTTCGCGCCCCGCGCTGAGACCGGCCATCCCTGCACCGATGATTGCCAGGTTCACAGGCATCCTCCTTTCTGAGAATCTTACCATAAGAATGCCAGGTGTGCAGAGGCGGGCGGATAGTCCTGAACAATTCTTGCCCGCGCAGGCATTGGCGTAAGTTCAGCCGCCGCCGGGCTTTGCCCGGCTGGAGCATGGCGCCGCCGTGCCCCGACGGCATCGGGCGTGTACCGAATGCATTGCTGCAGAACCATGCGAGAACCCTCCCGCCTTCTTGTTCTCGGGGGTCTCCTCGATCTCCCGATCGTGAACAGTCACCTCACACCCCCTGTTTGCGATACGCCGCAGAAAGGTGGTACTATACCTGTGCGGGCGCCTCGAATACTGGACTGCCGATCCGTTCGATGAGGCGGCGCCCGTGGTGATGCTCGGACGGGGAAACGTGCGCGCTCCACGGCGTCCTTTGCCGGAGCGCGCAAAATGACACAATGGTTTCGGCGCCGAGATCGATGATACGTTCGACGCGCAAGAGTAAGGGAACACCCATGCGTTACAGACTCTTGACACTGCTTCTGGTGGCGCTGCTGATCGCCGCGTGCGGGCAACCATCGGAACGCCGCAGCAGTCAGGTGACGCCAGTCTTCGCCTTTACCGAAGCAGTGGTTGGTCCGAACCGCATCGCGCTGGGACTGGTGCGCGACGGGTCTCCGGTCAATGATCCGGGGGCGAAGATTCACCTGCGCTTCTTCGATCTGAACGACACGAGTTCGCCGGTCAAGATCGAAGCGGATGCGATATATTATGGTCAGGGGCTGCCTGCGGCGATTTACGTCGCCTACCCGACCTTCGACCGGGCTGGCAGCTGGGGGATCGAGGTGCAGACCACGCTCAGCGGTCAGTCGGAGCCGAGCGTCGCGCGCCTGCGTCTCGAGGTCAGAGAGCGCTCAGAGGTTCCCAATGTAGGCGATCGGGCGATTTCAGTAAAGACGCCGACCGTTCGTGATGTGCCCGATCCATCGCACCTGTCGTCGGGGCGCGTCGAAGACCTTTCGATGTATCAGATCAGCCTGGACGAGGCATTGCAGAACGGCAAGCCGACTGCGCTGCTCTTCGCCACCCCGGCCTACTGCCGCACGGCGGTGTGCGCCCCCAGCCTGAGCGTGATGCAGGCGTTGCAGAAGCTCTACGGCGACCGCATCAATTTCATCCATGTCGAAGTTTTTCGCTATCCATTCCGTGAGTCGTTCGAGGCGCAGACGGCAGTCTTTCAGAAACTGGCGCAGGAAGGACGCGCCCCACGCCCCGAAGAGCGCAATGTGGGGCTTTCCGATCCGATGATTGCGTGGGGTTTGCAATCTGAGCCGTGGTTGTACCTGATCGATGCGAATGGGGTGATCGTGGCGCGGTACGAAGGCGGCATCACTCGCGAAGAAATGACCCTGGCGCTGGAGAATCTGATCGCGGGCAAATCGCCGCAGAGCGGGGGATAATCGTTCGCATTCAACCCTGGCGCTGCTCGCGAGGCATGCATTCAACGTTCAACGCGCATTCCCGCTGCCTCCACAAACCCCTGAAACACCCGCGCCCAGCGCGAGTCGCGCTGGTTCCACAACATCTCCGGATGGCATTGCACTCCCACGACCCATTCTGGCGTCACCGCCTCGACTGCCTCGATGATGCCATCAGGGGCGCGGGCGGTCACGCGCAGCGCCGGTGCGACGTCGCGGAGCGCCTGGTGATGGAGTGTATTGACCAGCGCCTCCGTTGCGCCGAAAAGGTCTGCCAGGCGCGAGTTGCTTTCGATGCTGATCGGATGCGCCAGATACGTCATATCCTCCCGGTCGGTCGACTCATTATGGTTCAAGGCGCCTTCGACTTCGGAAGGAATATCCTGGTACAGTGTTCCGCCGAGCGCGACATTTAGCAGTTGAATGCCGCGACAGATTGCCAGCACCGGTTTTCCATCGCGGAGCGCCCATCGTGTTAACTTCATCTCGATATCATCCTGTACAGGATCGGGATTGCCCAGTTTCGGGTGGCGCGGAGCGCCATAGCATACAGGATCGATGTCCTCGCCGCCTGCCAGGAGCACGCCGTCGATCTGCTGATAGAGTCTCTCCAGTACGTCGTCGTTTGTTGTGATGTGGATGAGAAGTGGAGCGCCTCCGGCTGCTTCGATCGCGTGCAGATAATCGATAACATTTCCATGGATTCTGGGGAACCAGGGATCGTTTCGGGCGAAGAACGCAATGCCCATGAGGCATGGAACGCCGATGATTGGTCGGGGGGTGTACGGCACGTCGAACTCCTTGATATAACAATGTCTCTGTATACATTATCGTATCATGAACCATTGTGGTGCAAGACAATGTACTGTCATGCCAGGTTCGGATTGGAGTTTCGGATTGCAGATGGTCGCACAAGGGGTTTAGATGCACGTTGACGCCGTGCTGCGCGTGGAGTGTTTTCACGTGAAACAGGAAAATGAAAACCGCGCACCACAATTTGACACCCGCGCCGGCGGCGGCTATGATCCGCGCGCAGTGTATCCCGAAGGAGCAAAGCATGCGTCTGGTCACCTTTCAGTACATCGACCGGCAGCCGCGTGTCGGGGTGGTGATAGGCGATACCATCATCGATCTGGCGTCCGCTGCGCCGCTGGTGTTCGATGACCCGCCGCCGCCGCCGTGGAGCCTGCTCGATGTGCTGGAAGGGATACCGGAGGGGATGGGGCTCGATGGCGCGGCCGAGATCGTGGCGGCGGTGATCGATCAGATCGGCGGCGTTCACGACGAGGGTCTGGCGACTGCGCAGTATGGACCGCTAACGATTGGCGGCGTCGAAATGCTCATTCCGCTGGATGAAGCGCACCTGCTGGCGCCACTGCCCCGCCCTTCCAGTCTGCGCTGTTTCGAGGCAAGCGAGCAACATATGGCGGCGCTCGCCCGTCTGCACGGCGGTGGTATGCCCTACTACTGGTACGAACGCCCGCTCTTCACATTCGGTAACCATACCGCCATCTTCGGTCCCGACGCAACGATACCGTTGCCGCGCACGGTGGCGTTCGATTACGAACTCGAAGTTGCGTGCGTCATCGGGCGTGCGGGTCGCAACATTCATCCCGAGGAGGCGAATGAGTACATCGCCGGGTATTTGCTGCTCAACGATTGGACGGCGCGCGACGTTCAGCGGGAAGAATTGCTTGCCGGCTTTGCTTTCAGCAAGAGCAAAGATACAGCCACATCCGTGGGACCCTGGCTTGCCACGCCGGATGAACTCGATGAGTATGCGCTCGACGGCGGGCATTTCAATCTCACGTTGATCGCCCGCGTGAATGGTGTGGAACAGTCGCGCGGCAATCTCCGCGACCTGACGTATGCGTTTGCGCAGATGATCGCTGCCGCCTCACAGGATTGCACCCTCTCTCCTGGTGATATGATCGCCGGCGGCGCCGCCGGCGGTTCGCTCCTCGAAGCGACCGACGGGCAGGGACCCTGGCTCGAACCTGACGATCTGGTTGAACTTGAGGCTTCCGGTCTCGGTCTCCTGCGGAACCGCATTGTTGCGTGAGTCCACTGCGTGAACGATGAATCTCGTTGTTCCTGGTTTTATCTGGCCGGCATCGTCCTGACAGCGTTGCTGATCGCAGCGGGTGCAACTGCGCTCGCGCTTCCGCCGGTCTGTGATGTTGGCGCTGGAGAGGACGTAGGGTGCGCTCGTGGTTTCGAGACCCGCGAACGCGATGGGTATGGGTCGTTTCGCTGGACAGACGGCAATTCTGGTGTGGTGTTATCCGCTGCCGGCTATGGCGCTCCGCATCTCGTCGAGATTGTGATGGCGGCGCCTCGTCCTCCTGATGTTTCACCGCCGTCTACCACTCTGTCGGTCGCCGCCACATCGATCACGATCACGCCAGCGGCTACTCCCCGGCGTTATCGCCTGCTGCATCCTCCGGATTTTCCTGCAGGAGAGACGATCCGCATTGCCATTCAGAGCGAAACATGGAAGCCGGATGGCGATCGCCGCAATCTCGGCGTTCTCGTGTATCTGGCGCGGGTGACGCCATTGGGCGGTCCTGTGCTGCCACCGTTGCAGCACACCCTTGCGATGCTGGCGATTGGACTGGCTGCATCATTTGCCGGACGCCATCCGCTGATACGAACGTCCATTGCCCTGGGCGCCATCGGGGTGTGTGGCGTCCTGTGGGTCTGGTTTCCAGTGCGGACGACGCCGTTCCTGCCATTCTATGCCCTTCTGCTCGGAAGCGTCACGACCCTGTTCGTGCGGATGACGCGACGAGAACCAGCCCGGCAACCGATGCGGCTTGGGGAACCTGTGGTTCTGGCGGCGATTGGCGGCGTACTCCTCGATGCCTTGATTGTTACTGGCGCGACGCGAGGATTGTGGGTCGTGCCGATCATCGGAGTGCAGGCAACGCTGACAGTGTGGGGAGTGTGGAGGTTGGATCGACGTTCATGGGCATTGCCCGATCTGCTGCAGATTGCGCTGATTGTGCGTCTGCCGGCGCTGACGACACGGTTGCTCAGCGGAGAGATCGGCAGTGACCCGGACGTTGAACTCTTCTACAACTACGGACGTGCAACCCTCGAACTGGGTCTGCCGGTCGTTGAGTATCCGTCTGGCGCTCTGATTCCCTGGGCGCTCATGGCGCTCCCTGCCAGTCGTGAACTGTTTGCGCTGGCGTTGCCGCTCTGCAACACCGCCGCCGATCTGCTCATCGTCTGGGGGATCTGGCAGATCGGCGCTCAGCGCCGTGCAGTAACCGGGGAGGAGACAGACGCTGCGGCACTGGCGTGCTTCTATGCGCTATCGCCGCTCCTGCTTCCCTTCTGGCATGGCAAATATGACTCCCTGCCAACCGCATTGCTGGCGCTTGGGCTGGTGGCGTTTGCGCATCGACGCACGGGGTGGAGCGGTGTGGCGCTCGGCATCGGCGGTGCGCTGAAATGGACGCCATGGCTGGCGGCGCCTGTGCTGGCTTCTGGAATAGCGCGTTTGCGTTCTTTACGCTCTTTCACATCGTTGTGGGCGTTTGCGGCGGGCGGAATGATTGCAGTAGCAGCGACATCGATCCCATTTGCGCTTATCGATTGGGAACGCTTTCTGGCGCCATATACACTCCAGGGCGGGCGCGCCATCACCGGTGAGAGTCTCTGGTTTCTGGTTTTCCTGGTGATTGCACCCGAGCACTGGTCGCGTCTGCCGGCGCCGTGGGGAGCGGTCGAGACGGGGCGCGGATTCGTGGGAGTCGCTGTTGCGGTTCAGGGAGCGACGCTGGCGGGGTTGATGCTGAACGCAGTACGACCGGCGCTATCGGAGTGGCGGCTCATAGCGCTGGCGGCGCTGACGCCTGCCGTATTTCTGCTGCTCAACCGGGTTTTCAGCCCGCAGTACATGCTGACCATAACAGCAGCGGCGCTGATTGCCAGCGCCGCTGTCGGTGATTCTCCGCGTGTTGTTCGAAAGCTTGTGCTGTTGTTAACCATTGCTCAGGCTGCCAACCTGCTGGTCTGGCCCAACACGGTTCCCTGGTGGCCCCTGGCGTCGGCAGTGATGTTCATCGCCGCAGCAAGCGCACCGGGATGGATCGTTGCAGGCGCAACCCGGCAGTCAACGGCCCACTTCCATCGCCGTAGGGAAGGCGCCGATTTGTAGTAACATTGCCGAACCATCATAGCTCCACCAGGCTTCCGCAATCTTGCCCTCGACAAACCGCTCGATCGTCACTCCGTAGAGGGTAACGGCATTGTAACTCGGCGGGATCGACCCATAGAATCCCGTGTGCGTTCCCGTCCAGATCCAGCGCACTGCGACCCGGTCGCGTTCGGCAATCAGGTCGTCGATCGTCATCCGCATATCGGGGAACGCAGTGCGTAGCCGCTCGATCCAGCGCTTGAGCGCCTTTGCGCTGCGCACCTGGTGTGCGGACGGGTCATGATTGATAAATCCAGGGGCAAACACTTCATCGATGACTTCCAGCCGCCCCTGGTTCCATACGGCTTCGGCGACGTACCGCGCGATCGCGCGATTGGCTTCGACATACATTGGGAAAGCCTCCTTGTCTGTGCTGACGTTGCACATCGGCGCCATTGCCGTTGTGTTGCGCTCCATTGCGTCTCTGCCAGCTGCACAGCGCCGCCAGAGGGTGGCGAAACGCTGCTGCCTGGCGCATTCTGCGCCGTTCGTGTCAGAGGCGATTATGCGTGAGGGATGACTGCCCGCGTTCAAGGCGGAGTCATCCCTCTACCCGGATATGATACTCTATGATCCAGGGGTTTGGGTAGAGTTGTCTTGACCAAATGTAATGGTTTCGCAACCTTTGCGCAGGTACGGTTTGGCGCACACAGAACGGCTATGCCATTGTTCTGGCATTGCCGGGCAGGATGCGATCTGCCGGCTGCATGTTTGTATTGTTGGTACGAATGATGCTGTGCGCCTCCGGCAGGCGGCTCGCTTGTGCTGCATTCGGGTGGACTGTTGTGCCATAAGAGTCTATCCGAACAACGCAGGGCGTCGAAAAACCGCATCCTGAGCAGCGCGCAGCGCCCCCGTATGGGGGCAGCGCGTATCGAAGGGGCGGTTTTCGGATAGGCGCTAAGCACAATTGACCATGCACGCGCGTTCAGGCGCCATCTATCCAGGGGTGTTGATGGGTCGCCCTGACCGACTGCGAACCGATACGATGCCGGCGTGGTGGCGAGCGACGATTTTATCAAGCGGCAGATAGCGACCGGCAAACTCCTGAAGTCAAAAACGCCGCCGGGTGCACAGGCAGCCTGCCCGCATCCCCAGGCTTGTTTTCATCGCGGCGTTGTGCACTATGCACATGACCATCTAACGTGTGAACAGGTCGCCGAGCAATTCCTCTGGCGATGATTGGAATGACCAGAGGACAACCCCCGCGCCGCGCGCGTTGCGAATGGTTTGCAGGGCGATCCGCTGATCGCGGCGCAGATCAGCGAGCGTGCGGGTAGCGCCGGCGCCGGTCGGAAATCCGAGTTCGGTCACGACGACCGGTTTCTGCAGACCAAGCGCGTGAAGTTCGTCAATGGCGCGTTGCAGGTCGGCGGGGAATCCTTCGCCGTAGTACCAGTGTTGCTGGTAGCGTCCGCTGTCGTAGGGTTCGTTGTCGTAGTAATGGAAGGTGTAGAAATCGACCACATCCGCCGTACGGATTGTCGCCTCGGCTGGCTCAAAGTAGCTCTTCGCAAACGCCATGCCTACGGTCGTCAGGCGTTCAGGGTCGAGCCGCTTTACCTCGTCGTGAATGACACGGACGAACTGCTTGCGCTCCTCGGCAAGCTGGAAACAGAGTGGAAAATCACCGTTGTCCCAGTCCCAGCAGCGCACATCGATCGGGCTGCCGATATCTGGTTCGTTGAACAGGTCCCACGCCAGAATGCCAGGTCTGCCGGCGAAATGGCGCACCAGCGGTCGCACATGCCACTCGAGCGCGCGCTCGTAGTACGCCGGTCCGAACTGATCCTGCGGATATTCGACGAGTAGCACCGGCAGAATGTAGAGACCGCGCTGATTTGCCGCTGCAATGAACTCTTCCAGATGCTGCAGCGCATCGCTCTTCTGGTAAGAGGCGTCGGCTTCGCGCTGACCGCCGAAGACGTAATAGTTGAGAAAGACGCGCACTGTATTGACCCCGCGCGCGCGCAGGGCATCGAAGTCGGCTTCGATAGCGGACATGCGCCACGGGCAGTTGATGTCGGCGCCGAACTGAAGCGTCCAGCAACGACGCTCATCATCACCCGTCGGGCGAATATAATTCACGCCGCGCACCTCAAAGTCGCGCCCTCCGGCGCGCAGGCGGTCACCATCAGCAGTGACCGGCGGCAGAGCGCCGGGTTGTGTGTCGTTCGCCGGGCCGCAACCGCTAACAATCATTACCGCAATCAACAGACAGAGCCAGCGCCCGCTCACGGACAGCGAACACCTGGTGGGACGGGTCGGGTGAGAATAATGGCGCATCATTGGGGTAACGCTCGTATTTCAAGATTATCGAACCAGGCTTCGCTGCGCGTATCTCGTGCAACCACTGCCAGCCCGAAACGCGATGCTGCCGGAAGTGAAGGAACATCCGTCTCGACGACGATCTGGCTATTGACGCTGATCCGGACCTGATCGCCGCTGAGACGGGCATCGAGACGAAACCGCCCATCGGGAACGCGGAGATCACTGCGCGTCCCGCCAGCAATCGGCGTCGGCGTCCCGTTGCGCATCTGTTCGAGGAGGAAATTTCCCGTTTGCGGTGCAACGGTGAAGATCAGGTAGTTCTGTTCATTGCTGAACCGCAGGATGACCCCCCCTTCGCCTTCGACGACTTCGACGTCAACATTCATGCGAATGTCGCTTGCCGGGACGCTGCGATAGCTCCAGATCACCCCGACCAGCGCCTCAGCGGTGATACGATACCGTTCGTCACGCGGACCGACGCTCCAGGTTGCGCGTCGCACCGATGCCCACCCGTTGGCGAACGTATCGTCGCGCAGAAGCAAAACGCCTTCCGCTTCGGGCGATGGCGCGATCAGGGTTGTCGTTGGAGTGAGCGATGGCTCGGTCGCTGGCATCGCCGTCGGCGCCGGGAGCGGCGAAGGAGGGGTCGTTGGCGCTGGCAGCGCGGTTGGTGGTGGCATGGTCGGCGCTGGCGCGGTTGGTGTCATCTCAATCGGCGATGGCGTCGCCAGTGCCGTAGATGTGGCGACCATACCGGCATCGGCAGAGCGCAGCGCGTTCTGCGCTCCCAGCCACCAGACTGCGCCACCGATCAGGACAATGACCGCTGCCGCTCCAGCAGCCAGGGTCAGGCGCCGCTGCGTGGCTGGCGACGTAGCAGCGCGTTTTGCGGTCGCACGATTGCGCAGACGAGACTCGGCATCCGCCAGCAGTTCAGCGCTATCGCGGTAGAACGGGTTGATCTGATGCAACTGGCGCAGTGCCGCGATTGCCTGAACATAGCGTCCCGCCTCGAGATGGTCGCGCGCCTGCTGGTAGAGTTCCGCCTGATGGTCGCGTTGGGTTGGCGGCGGCGGTGGCGTGGGGCGAGACGGCTTCCGGCTGGATTGACGGCGGCGGTCGAGGTTGTAGGCGCTCCGTGCCGACGAGTTGCTCAACGTCGCATACGCCTCGGTCAGCAACTGGCTACGGCGACGCGCATACTCAAGGTCTTCGGGGCTGGCATTGACATACCGATCGGGATGATACTTGGCAATCTCGCGCCGGTATGCGCGTTTGATCTCTTCCGGCGATGCCGAACGCGACACGCCAAGCAACTCGTAGAAGTCTAACTCCTCGAAGTCGTACACTGGCACACCATGGGATATCGGGCGACGGGAAGGGCGCCCGGCAACGGGGACAGACCACGCCCTCTATTCGAGATAATCACGAAGTTTCTTGCCGAGGCGAGGATGACGCAGTTTCCGCAGCGCTTTCACCTCAATCTGGCGAATACGCTCACGGGTGACGCCAAACTCCTTGCCGACCTCTTCGAGGGTGCGGCTATGGCCATCTTCGAGACCGAAACGCAATTGAAGAACGCGACGTTCACGCTCAGTGAGCTGGTTCAGCACCTGCTCGACCTGCTCACGCAGCATCTGATGGCTGGCGGCGTCGGAAGGCGCCAGCACCTTCGAGTCCTCGATAAAATCGCCGAGTTGACTGTCTTCTTCCTGACCGACCGGTGTTTCGAGCGAGACCGGTTCGAGCGAGGTCTTACGGATCGAACGAACCTTATCGACCGGGATGCCAAGTGCGCGCGACAGTTCCTCGTCGGTCGGTTCACGCCCCAGTTCCTGGAGCATCCGACGACTTTCACGCATCAGGCGATTGATCGTCTCGACCATATGCACCGGAATACGGATGGTGCGCGCCTGATCCGCAATGGCGCGGGTGATCGCCTGGCGAATCCACCACGTCGCATACGTCGAGAACTTGAACCCTTTGCGATAGTCGAACTTTTCGACCGCACGGATCAGACCGACATTCCCCTCCTGGATCAGGTCGAGCAGTTGCAGTCCGCGCCCGATATACTTCTTCGCCACCGACACCACCAGACGAAGGTTTGCCTGGGTCAGATCCTCGCGCGCCGTTTTACCCTGTTCAATAGCAAGATTCCAGTCACGCCAGAGTTGATCACGCACATCGGCGCACATCTGTTGCACTTCCTCAACTGAGGGCCAGGCACCGGGGATGGACAGCCGTTGCTGAACCGCGGCGGGCAAGAGCGAGAAGATGATCGTCGCCTGCGCGAAGGTTTGATCGAACTGCTCGGCTGTCATGCGGTGGTGTTTGATCAATTCGTTGCGTCGTTTGTCGAACAACTGGCGCTGTTCAAAGGTCATGCGCTCCTGAATGGCAGAGACATCACACAGGCGGCCAGGGGTCAGCGGGTCGGGAAGCGGTTGTTCGACAATCGTGTAGAGCAGCCGGATCGCATCCTCGACCACGGGCCAGGTTTTTTGCAGACGCTGGTACATTTGCGCGCCGACGACATCGATCTGATCGACGCGCCAGTCCGCCGCCAGTTGGGTGCGGTACGACTCCAGGTATTCGCCGATCTCGATCTTCTGCGCCAGCAGGGTTTCCTGACGCGCGGTGAGCAGCGGCACCCGTCCAATCTCACGCAGATACATGCGCACAGTATCGTTGATGCTGATGCCTTCGACGCTCAGATCGTCGAGATCACCTTCCTCATCGAACTGCACATCAATATCGGCGCCGCCGGCGATCATCTCATCCCGCGTGGCAATGCCCGCCGACTGGAGCGCCTGTTGAATCTCCGCCAGACGGTCGCTGTCGGCGTCGCTGCCGGCGAGCAATTGTGCAATTTCTCCCTCGGTGACAAAACCGCGCTGTTTTCCGATCGCCAGCAGATCGTTCAGGTTCGTGATCGTCTGCGGCTCCTCTTCGGGTTCGCGGGAGGCGCCAGTCATGTCGTCCAGATCGTCCAGCAGCAAATCATCTTCCAGAAGTGGCTCGTTCGGTTGTTCCATCGAAACCTCCGCAGGCAACCACTGCCTTCCCTATCAGCGTGACTCAAGACGCTTTTCGTATGTGGCGCGCTGAGAAGACCTGACAGCAGAGAGATGCGGCCATTGTCATGAATACCAGTATCTGCTTCCAAAAGCGTTTCTTGCACCCGGCAGCGGATTGCATGTCACCGCACGTGTCAGATCGTGTGCAGGGCGTGCAGGTCGGAATATGCTGAACTGCGGCGCGGGATGCTCAGCATATTGATAAACTGTTTGACCTGCACCAGGCGGTCGAGCAAGAGCTCCTGCTCTGCTTCACTGGTCGCCTCTGCCTGCATACGTGCGATCTGGACGAGCCAGCGTTTTGCAACGTCGCGTTGAAGGATTGTAGCACATTCCAGTGCATCGTTGACAATCCGATACGCCTGGGGTTGCGGCGCCTGCAACCCCAGAACACGTTGCGCGACTGCGTCTAGCGGCGCGTACAGGGTGGTTGCCCACACCGCCGGATCGCTATCGGCAGGAGCGGCAATCCAGGCGCGCCACAATGCGCGGCACTCATCGCGGGTGAACAGCTCGTCCACTGTGCCGCTCATCAGCGCCTGCAGCGCCGGGTACGGCGCCAGGTTGTTGTGGAGTTTTTCTTCCACGGCTGCACGCACTGCCGGGTAACGGATCATCCAGCTCAACAGATGCTCTTCCTGCGCCGGGGTCGACGGCGTCGACTCGCCGGATTGTTGTTTTGCATCATCAGGTTGCTGTTCCAGAACTTTCGTCGCGCGCGTCTGGTCTGGCAGACGGCGCTGTCCTTCCTGCCGCGCTTTCGTTCCCAACGCTGCAAGTATATACCGTTCTTCGACATCGATCAGTCGCGCCAGTTGCTGGATGTAGTGCGCCTGCTCGACCGGATTGACGAGCTGTGCAAGGAGCGGCGCAATCCGTTCGACCGCGTCTGCTTTGCCGCGTCCGCTTGAAAGATCGAGGTCGGACGTCAGCGTCTCGATGTAGAAATCCATTGCCGGTCGCGCCGCTGCCAGCGCCGCGCGCCACTGTTCCGGGTCTTCCTGAATGACCTCATCAGGGTCTTTTCCTTCGGGAAGGGTCAGAATCTTGATCTCGACATCCTGACGCCGCTGCAGCCCAATCACGCCGTGCGGCGAGGTCACTGCGGTCAATTCACCGTCTGGCTGGCTCTGAAGCGCCTGCAACCCTTTGAGCGTCGCCCGCACGCCTGCAGTATCGGCGTCGAGCGCCAGATACACCCGGTGCGAGAGTTTCTTCACCAGCGCCACGTGATCAGCGGTCAACGCCGTGCCAAGCGGCGCCACGACGTTGCGGAAGCCGTACTGGTGCGCAATGATGACATCGACATACCCCTCGACGATGACGGTTGCATCGCTCTGACGAATCGCATCGCGCGCCAGGTCGAGCCCGTACAGCACCTTCCCTTTGTCGAAGAGCGGCGTCTGTGGCGAATTCATATACTTCGGCTGCGCATCTCCCAGCGCTCTGCCGCCAAACGCAACAATCTCGCCGTTCGCATTGCGGATCGGAAACATGAGCCGGTTGCGGAACCGGTCGTAATATCCGCGCGTTTCGTGACGGATCGCCAGACCGGCCGCCTCGATCTCCTCTGGCGAACAGCCGCGCCGTTCGGTCAGGTAGGTGAGCAGCAGACTCCAATCCTCAGGAGCGTAGCCGAGCAGGAACGCCTCGCTGGTGGCGTCGTCGATGCGTCGTCTGGCAACATACGTGCGCGCCTGCTCACCGCGTTGCGACTTCACCAGCATGTGACGAAAGAATGCAGCGGCGGCGGCGTTCACCTCCAGGAGGCGGGTGCGCCATCGATCCAGTTGCTCGTCGGCTTCGGTGCGCGGGTGCAACTGGACACCAGCTCGCTGCGCCAGGCGCTCGAGCGCGTCACGAAACTCCAGCCCCTCGCGACGCATGAGAAAGTCGAAGATCGTGCCCGACGCCTTACAACCGAAACAGTGAAAACTTTGCGTGTCGGGAAAGACGTGAAACGCAGGCGTGCGGGTATTGGGATGGAACGGGCAGAAGCCAACATAGCTGCGCCCTGTCTTCCGCAGTTGCACATATGCCGAGATAAACTCGACGATATCGATCTTTTCCTTTATCTGATCGGTAACGCCAGTCATGCCTGTTCCATCGAGATTCTCGCGCTGCGCGTCATGCACTCCAGGTGCGCGGCACGTACAGGTCGTTGAACACTTTGAGCGCAAAGCGGTCAGTCATACCAGCGATATAGTCAACAACGGCGCGCTCAATCGGTTCGCCGCGTTCCTGATTGATCCGGAGCAGATCCGCCGGAATCCGGTCCGGATGCTTGAGGAAGTGATGGTACAGCAACTCGATCATTAACACCACCTTGCCATCGTCCGCTTTTGCCTTTGATCCGAGATACACATGCTGGTACAGAAACTCCCGCAGCGTATTCGTCGCCTTCAGCACCTCGGGGCTCATCGACAGTTCCATCGGGTCCGGCGGCGGCGCTTCTCCGGTCGCCCACCAGTTCTGGTCGATCAGGTCGCAGACCATTGTATCGAGGCGCTGGCCGTGCGTTTCGCCGAGGACCTCGATCGCATCGCGCGGCAGGTCTTCGAGGTGCAGCAAACCGCCGCGGATCGCATCATCGATGTCGTGGTTGATATAGGCGATGGCATCGCACAGTTTCACAATCTGCCCTTCCAGCGTGCTGGCTGTGCCCCATGCGCGCATGGTGATGTCGCGCCGGGCTTTTGAGTGCATGTAGATGCCCTCGCGCACCTGATTGGTCAGATTCAACCCGGCGCCATTCCGCTCCAGCACATCGACGACTCGCAGGCTCTGCTCATTATGCCGGAAGGCGCGCCCCATCGCGTGCGACAGCGCCGTCTCGCCTGCGTGACCAAAGGGCGTATGCCCGAGATCGTGCCCCAGACCAATCGCCTCGACCAGGTCCTCGTTGAGGCGCAGAGCGCGTGCAACCGTGCGCGCGATCTGCGTCACTTCGAGCGTATGGGTCAGTCGGGTGCGGTAATGGTCGCCCTGTGGTGAAATAAACACCTGCGTTTTATGTTTCAGTCGGCGAAACGGTTTCGAGTGCAGAATGCGGTCGCGATCGCGTTGAAAACTGCTTCGCACCGGCGACGGTTCTTCAGGACGCGGACGTTGGGCGCTATCACTGAACGCCGCCAGCGGCGAAAGACGCGCGCGCTCATCCGCTTCGATACGCTGGCGTACACGAGCATGCGCTCGGTTCATGCCGAACCTCCAGCACTGGCAACGTCAGATACCGCTGCCGTATATAGAACCCGGGAATACGCCATCTCAAACCGGACGGAAGATGTCAGGTCGCTTCGCCTGCCGGATGAAGCGACGCTTCCTGCATTGTACGTCGTTGCAGCGCGCGCTGCAACGCAGTGACCAGCGCGGCGATCAGGTGCACCACGACGATCGACTCGAAATAGACGCGATGACCGGCGGCGTTGGCGAGCGCCTGCGCCTGTTCTGTATCGACAAAACAACTGGCAAGGTTGAACGATCCATGCACGACAACGCATGTTTCGTAGCGTGCTGCTACAAATGTGGAAAGAAAGTAGATGCAGAAACAGACGAAAGCCGCCCACCAGCGTTCCTCACGCCGCGCCACAAACCATCCCCAGAACATTGCAAATGGCGTGGCGAACACCGTCCAGATCAAGGCAGGGATCTGCGCTTCGCCATAGGGAGGGGCGGTCGTGCTGCGCTGATATATCGCCCAAACCGCACCAAGGCATGCCGCGCCGAAGATGAGCAGAAATGTGCGAATATCGAAACGCGCCATTGGCGAGCAGCTCCATACGCTGGCATTCCCTGCAAATTATAGCACACCGCACAGCCGGGTACAGGCTGTTGTTCGGTTCCATTACCTCCAGCATGGTGAGCGCATCACCTGGCGCCTGCCTGTCCATTCGTGTGTTCTTGGGTTGTTTCCTGGCGATCTGCCGTAATTCAGCTGACAACCCTGGTCGTCACCGAAGCGCAGCACCCGAGCCGATTGAATATACGAACAGTTGTAATCCAATGCGAACCTCGCTGCACGATTGGCGTCGCCAACGTCGAATGGCGGTTCAGGCGTGTCTTGATTGGCGGGTCGACCTGCGAGCGAACAGTCTCCGTGCTGTAACCGATATCACCTCGGACGGCACCACCGGGGCGCTCAGCGATCACTTCACCGGTCAGCCATGGGCGGAGCAGTCTGGGAAGCCAACAGGCAGAATCCGCCCCGCCGCATCCGCAACCACCAGCATGGGGATCCCTTTCTGATCCGTACCGATGGCAAACGCAGTGACACTATCAGCGTGCAATAGCAGGGATGGTTGTGGTTGCGCCGTGTGTGCGTCGCTCAGCAGCAGCAACTGATCGGCGAGCGCCACAACCATGGTCGCCGGCGATATGAACGCCAGCCCATTAATCGGCTGTCCGCCGGTATCGATCTCAGGTAGATACTGCCAGTTCTTCCCCCGATCGAATGAACGGAATAGACCGGCTGACTCTGTTCCGGCGTACAACAGACCGTTGGCGCCGAAGTCCGGCGAAAGCGCCAGGCTCAGCACCGGCTCGCTATGCTCTGTGAGTGTCATCTCGCGCCAGGCGCGCCCGCCATTTGTGCTGCGAAACAGTCCAGTTTCGGCGGCGGCGTATACGATCTCGTCACTCGCGAATGCGGGCGATATTGCTAGTGCCATGATGCGCAGATCCAGCAAGCCAAAGTTCCACGAAGCCCAGCGATCGCCGCGATCTGCGGAACGGAACACGCCATCCTCAGCAGTTCCCGCCAGAACGATCCCATCGTGAACGAAGGCTGGCGAAACCGCGATCGACGTGATCAGCGGTGGAGGTTGCGGCAACACGCACGTCTGCCACCGTAGACCGCCATCGCCCGATCGCAGCAGGCTGCCCTGCCCTCCGGCAAACAAGGTTTGCTCCAGTCCCTCGCCAGATGCCACCGCCACTGCCGATACCAGCGGTTGAACTGCTGCTCCGGGCCCGCCGATCAATGGTTGCCACGAGACGCCGCCATCTTCGGAGCGGTAGAGTCCCGAGGCGCGCCCTGCAACGAACGTTGCAGGTGCAACTGCCGCCAGCGCATAGACCGGATCGGGTTCATGCTGCGTGTGTGTCATATCTATGGTTCGATCGATGCTTCGGGGGATCGCCGGTATACCTGGACGTCGATAGTCAGCGCCAGCGCCGCGCTGGTGGCGGCAGTCCGAACGGCAGCAGTAAGCACAGCTACAGAGTCGAGGATGCCGGCACGCGCCATGTCCGTGTACATTCCAGAACGCACATCCAGCCCCCAGCCTGGCGGCAGCCCGGTAAGCGTGCCGGCAATCGCGTCGGGATCATAGCCGGCATTTGCAGCAATCACGCGCGCTGGGGCTGTAAGGGCGTGCAGCCATATGTCGCACGCTGCGCGTTCGTCCACATCGTTACTGGCGTGACGTATGGTCGTGATGCCTGGACGGCATGCCAGCAAGGCGCTGCCGCCTCCCGGTACAACACCCTCTCTGAGCGCGCCGCGCAATGTGTCTGCTGTGCGCTGCGCCAATGCCTTGCGTGTTTTGATTTCCAGATCGGATGCACCGCCGATCCGCACAGTCGCCATGCCGCCCATCAGCCTCCCAAGACGCTGCTGCAGACGGCGGCGCACGGCCGCATCAGTCGCGGCGTGCAATGCCTGGCGTATAGCGTGGATGTGAGCGCGCAAGGCGCGAGGATCGCCTTTGCCACCGGCAAGCCCGAAATGCGCTGTATCGGCCCAGGCGCGCCGCACCTGTCCAAGTTGCGCAGGTTTGATGGTGGCAAGCGATGCTCCTGCAGCCCGGAGGATTGGATGTGCACCGGTGATCACTGCCATGTCGTCGAGCGCCGCCATCTGCTCCTCACGCGCCAGACCTGGAGGACGAACCGCAAACGACATGAGGAGCGCGCCCGTGCGCCTGTTTACATCCAGAAGCGTCATCGCCGCGTCAGAGAGGTGATCGACGACCAGCACCAGCGACCGCGTCCCTGACGCCAGTGCCGCTTCCATCACCGGTATCAGTTCACGCGGATCATCGACCGAAACATCGCTCAGCGCCACTGCCGCATTCTCCAGATCAGCACGACGCTGAACTTCGTCGGTATACATCAGGCGCGAAAGGACGCTTCCTTCGTAGATCATGCCTTCGACATACTCACGCTCGACGCCTGGCCGATGAAGCGTGTGAATATCAAGTTGCCCTTCCGCGCCGATAATGTCGAACACTTCGCTAAACAGAGCGGCCAGTTCCGCGTCATAGCAGACGCTCTCGGCTAAGCGCGCGATCTGTGCGCGCCCCTCGATCGCCACTGCCTGGTCAGCAAGCGCGGCGCATACACGTTCCGCTCCGGCGATCAGATGGCGCTGCACACGCACCGGATCGCCTCCAGCGGCGACATAGCGTTCTCCGCGCTCGAACAGTTCCTGAAACAATAGGGCAGCAGTTACAGTACCATCGCCGACCGTTTCATAGAGCCGCCAGACCATGTGGCGAACATACATTGCTCCCGGATCATCGCGGAAGTCGGCAAGTTGCAGCATCCGGCGCGCAATCAGCCCGCCGCTGTCGAGCAAGTCCGGCGTGCGCCCGATGCCACGTTCCGGCATTACCAGCACACTGCGCGGGAAGGGTCCTAGTGTCGGACGCAGGGTCGCAATCAGCCGGCGAGCGCCGCGCTGGAAATGCCGGCGAGCTGCGGGCTGAAAGAGCACTGACGGGCGGTGGCACGACATCCTGGCGCCTCCTGTTCGTCGTCCTATCGGGGCGCAGCCTGATCGACGTCACCAGCTGGTCCGACTACCGACTCCCAGGTATGCTCCGGCTCCCAACCAATCGTCTGTGCTGCGCGCGAACAGTCGAGCGGTGACGACCGACCGCCAAAGCCGGCAGCGATGATTGCTGGTGTAACTCCTGTGCGTTGCATGACATCGAGCGTCGGCTCACGCATCAATGTGTCACGTGCAGCGATATAGAGCGCATGAAATCCTTGAGGGTGGCGTTCGACTGCCAGCCGGCATGCGCGCGCCACATCGCGCGCATCGACATAGGCCCAGAGATTGAACGCGTTATTCTGTGGATTGGCCCAAGCATGCTGTAACTCGGCGGCATAGTCGGCGGGTGGAACAATATACGAAAAGCGCAGTGCGACGATTGACATACTCGGGTCGCGCCGCGCAAATCCGCGCCCCAGTTCTTCGGCTACGATTTTCGACAGGCCATATGCGTCTTGTGCCAGTAATGGATGGGTTTCGTCGATTGGCAGTCGCTCCGGCTGGATGGGCCGGAATGCGAAGGGAAACCCCAGCACCGACTCGCTGCTGGCCAGAACAACACGCTTGATACCCAGTACACACGCGGCCTGCAGCACATTGAAGGTCGACAGGGTGTTCATCCGATAAACGACCTCAGGCGCATGTTCGCCGGGCCACGGAATAGCAGCCAGATGAATAACCGCATCTTTTCCTTCGAGCATGCCGAATGTCTGCCCAAGATCGGTCAGATCTGCGTGGAAGGTGTGTACCTGATCGGAGGAACGCAGATCGACGTTGGTGACCCGATAGCCGCGCTCTAGCAAGTCGGCAATGATCCAGCGACCGGCTTTACCGCTCCCGCCAGTAACGAGAATGTGATTCATAGGACCTGCTCAGTCTCCACACTCGGTCAACATCACCGGATACCCGGCCAGCGACTCACACCCGTCGGGTGTGATGATGTAATTCCCTTCGAGGCGCATCCCACCATGGATGGGATGGTAGATTCCCGGCTCGACGGCAATCACCATACCCGGCTCGAGCGGCGTTGGGTCAGCCGGGATGATCCAGGGAGGTTCCGGGGCCAGCAGGCCGAAACCGTGGCCGGTATGATGTGTGTAACACCATGCCCCATACCCCGATTCTTCGATCGACCGCCGCACGGCGCGATCGATGTCGGCGGCAGTTACTCCCGGGCGCAGCATGTGTTCCGCCGCCGCAAGTGCGCGTGCGAGCGCCGCATGCTGTGCCCGCTGCGCGTCCGTTGCGACGCCGGCGACGAAGCAGCGTGTATAATCTGCCACATATCCACCAAGCGAGGGGAACAGGTCGATCAACAGGAGATCGCCGGGTTCGATCACACGACTCGTCGGTTGTGGTTCGTTGTGCAGCGTATGTGGCCCTGAGCCGAACACACACTCGAGTGCTGGCGGAGCACCGAGCGCCTGCGCCAGTTCGGCATAGATCACCGTGTAGACATGCAACTCATTCACGCCAGCTCTGATGGCCCGGGCAGCCGCCGTGAAGGCGCGGTCCAACATGGCCACCCGGGTGCGAATAGCCTGCTGTGCAGCAGCATCTTTCACCATGGTAGCACGGAACAGTACATCACGCGCATCGTGCAGGTGCGCAACACGCGCCAGCGCCAGCGCATACGCCGCTGGCATGGATGCAAGCGCGACACCGACCGGTGCATGCGTCAGCCCGGCATCGACTATCGCCTCCTTCAGCGCGGCAATGGCGTTTTCAGCAGCGGAAACCAGCAAATCGAGCCGGAAGGTTTCATAGATCAGTGTACGATGCCAGGGCGCCATCGGGACATCCGGCTCGCATGGCGCAACCAGCACGGTAGCGCGTGGGCCAATGACCACGAAGACCGGACTCCCATGCGGTGGCAGCCAGTCGCTCAAATGAAAGATATAGGCTGGCTGGTTCACGACCAGTCCGCTCAGACCGGCGCGCTGCGCCACCTCGTACAAGGCGGCGAGGCGAGTCGCATAGATCGTCGTCATAGGTGTGACACGCGTGCCCTGACCGTATGATCGACACGCGGCGGAAACTCGAGGGTTTTCCACCAGCGACCAAATTCGATCAGTTTGATGATCGTCGCTTCGAGCAGTTGTTTTCCTTTTTCAGGGGTCGCCAGCGATGGCGCACCCTCGGCGCCGCTCTTCGATCGCTGGCTCCAGAATTCCATGAAGTGTGCCACACCGCCACCGGCGAAATCATCGCTCCGCCAGGGGCGATAGTCAGGCGCGAACTCATCCTGGATTTTGTCGTGCTTGACGAGTTCTGGCCGCAGATACATATATTCTGATGTCTCGAACTCACAGGCGTGTGCCGTTCCGCCGATCGGCGACTCGCGGATCTCCGCCAGTTTTTCCCGTGCGAGGTTCCAGTGGTCAAGCGTGGCACAGTAGGCGCTTGTCTGATTAGTGATCATGCGCGTGGCGACTTCGCAGATCGAGCGGTTACTGCCGTGGCCGTTCACCAGGACGATACGTGTGAATCCCTGGCGGGCAAAACTGTTGCCGATATCGAACAGGTACTCGATCAAAACTGGTGGGCGAATAGCAATTGTGCCCGGGAAGTCCATCACATGTTCCGAGAAGGCATAGTAGATCGGCGGCGCTGCCAGCAGATCCTCAGGTGCGCGCCGGGCTGCCTCCTCACATACATAGTTTACCTGCACCACATCCACATCGATTGGCAGGTGCGGCCCATGCGTCTCTAGCTGGCCGATAGGGATCAGCACGACGCGTTGTTCGAGCACGGCTTCGTTGACATCTTCATGGGTCATGCTTGTGTACAGGTGCTTGCGCATGATACGGTTCCTCAGTTCTAACCAAGTATGTCCAGTTGATGGGTGTTGGTTACATTTGAGAGTAAAACTGGTTCGTCCTCTGTGACCAGCACTCGATCTTCGATATGAAACGGTGTGCCGTGTTCATCGAGAATGAGATAATCGTAGGCCAGCACCATGTCGGGCTGCAATTCGCGCATCTCGCCTGGTTCGAGGATCGGCGGCTCACGGAATACCAGACCGGTGCTATGTCCAACCTTTTCCGAGATCAGTCGCATCCCGTGCCGTTCGACATGGCGCCGGCACGTGGCAAAGACATCGCAGGCGCGGGTTCCGGGGCGGAGTGCCTGCAGTGTAGCGTGATAGATGTCGGCAAAACGGGCGTACGAGTCGCGTTGCTGCAGCGTTGCCGCGCCCATAGCTGCCATGCGAAGAATAATGCACCAGTATCCGAGAAAGCTGCATTTTGCGCCGTAGCGTAGCATTTCGCCATGCCCGATGGCCCGATGGCTGCTCAAGTGATGCATCACCGGCGCATTCGGACCGGCAGCCACGATACCATCCAGTCCGGCGACTTCTTCTTCAACCAGTGTTAGCACATTGGCGACGATCCTGCTGGCAAAGGCGCGTTCGGTCTCACCGGGGCGCGCCAGACCAGCTGCCAGGAGTGCAGCGCGATCAACCGCCTGCGAGGTGCGGCGCAGGAGTGCAATCTCATCTTTGGTTTTGATCATGCGCGCTGCGGAGAATGCGTCTTCGGCATCGCTGAACTGCGCATCAGGGAGCGCTCGCGTCAGTTCGTGAAATGCCATCGCCGGGAAAAATCGCTGTTCGATGCCGATCCTGGCATGGCTGAGTCCGCGCTGCGTCAGCGCCTCCGCCAGTACGAGAATTGGCGACTGGCCAAACTCAGCGTAGTAGTGAATATGCGTGGCACGCGCATCACGCTCGGCCTTGTCCCGTTCGCCACCCCAGATCACAAGCGCCGAACCGCCGCTGGCATCGGTCAACGTCATCACCATACGGTCAGGAATCAGGGTCTGGGTATACAGGTCAAGCCCGCTGGTATACGTGACGTTGGCAGGCGTATGCGCCACCAGCGCGTCCAGCCCATGCCGGCGCATAGCATCGAGCAGCGCCGCCTGGTTGCAGAATCCCGAAGTCAACATACACAGTGCTCCCGGCGCCCGGTCATGGTCACATTCCATCTGACGCGAAACGGACCTCTACTGCTGTGGTCTTCATTGCTGCAGGCGCTACAGATGCAGGCTCTGCGTCGCTGTGCAACGTTATCAGTAATTGGTGGCAATCCGGGCCAGCAAACCACCATCGGCGATCAGGACGGCGCCAGTCATCAGCGAGGCGGCGGGACTGGCCAGAAAGAGCACCGTAGTAGCAATCTCTTCGGGCGGCGCAACACGTCCTATCGGCACCGCCTCGGCAGCTTCGCGCTGTATCGAATGAGGCACCTCAGAACGATCCTTGCCCTCCCACATCATGGGCGTGTCGATACTGCCCGGAACGATACAGTTGACTCGCACACCGCGATCGGCCAGATCGAGCGCCATAGCTTTGGTAAGACCGATGATGCCAGCCTTCGATGCGGTGTATGCGGTCAAGCCGCGCAACGTCGCATACGCCAGCACCGACGCCATATTGACGATTACACCGCCACGATCGAGCATATGTGGCACAGCCGCACGTGCACAGAGATAGTGTCCAATCAGGTTGACATCAATCGTCTGCTGCCACTGTTCGACCGGCTGCTCCCAGAACAACCCGCTGTAACTGATACCTGCATTGTTGAAAAGGATGTCGATCCGACCAAAGCGTTGCAGCGTCTGATCGACCAGGCGCGCGACTTGCGCCTGATCCGATACATCGGCTGCAACGAACCCGGCAACACCGCCGCGCTCACGGATCGCTGCTGCCACGCTTTCGCCGAGTTGCACGCGCCGCCCGACAAGTACCACAGCGGCGCCGCGGTCAGCAAACAGTTCAGCGGTTGCCCGTCCAATGCCCGATGTCGCACCGGTGACGATCGCAACCTGCCCGTCAAAGCGCATCGATACGTCGATCATAGGACACACTGACTGCCTTACATGGCTTCCACCTGGCGTGGCAGGCAGGGCTGCCACACCAGAACAATCTGCTCACCAGGGTTGACCGATGCGAACGTCCGGTATGCCCCGACAATCCCCTCGCACGGCGCCACGACCTCGCCGACAGTGTAACCGAACGGGTCAACAAGCGTGCCCAGTGGCTGGCCGGCGACGACCTGTTCGCCAAGAGTCACGTGGCGCTCGAACAAACCGCCCACAGGTGCAGCAATCCAGCGCAGATCCCAGTAGCGCAGATTAGCGACCGGTGCGATAGTGCCGGAGATCATTCCCAGGTGGCGCATCACATTCATTACTCCGGTGACGTAGCGTTTCCAGTTAGAGGCATCGATCATGCCCTGTCCGCCGATTTCACCCTCGATGGCAGGAATGCCACGTTGCGCCAGTGCAGCGATCAGGACGCCCGGCAAGAGTGGCAGCGGTATGAGATCGGTAAAACCAAATGCCTGCGCCGCAGCGAATGATGCCTGCCCGACCGAACCAGGGATATCGACGAACTCCATCCAGGGCAGGAGAGTGCCGAACCCGCCAAGACCATGCAGCGAAATGACACAATGAACATCGGCGAAAAGGGTATGAACCAGTGCGTGTGCGAGTTGCTCGGAGACCGAACCATCAACGCGCCCGGGAAACACGCGGTTGAGGTCGATACCATCGAGCGGTCCCTGCCTGGTGCGAGCAGCGTAGGCAGACAGATTGGCAACCGGAACCAGGATCAGCGTACCGGTAAACTGATCACAAGCGATCGCGGCGCTCAGGGCATGAATTGCCCGCACCCCCTCGAGTTCGTCGCCATGAACACCAGCCACCACGGCAAGGCGAGGCCCATCGTTTGCACCACAGAGCACCTCGACTGGTATGGTCAGACCGACGCCATCGAGCCCCAATGCATACCGGTACAACATCCGTTCACGTCGGAACGGTCGATACTGCAGATCTGGCCCGGTAACGATGACAGCCATCGTTCCTCCACTGGTGCGTGCCATGTCCCAGGGCGCCGCCATATCGGGACCAGCCGCAACGGTTTACTACTATCTGAATAATAACGCCGCACCCGTATCGCAGCGCTCGCCCACTGTTGGAGCGATGATTTCAGCGGGTGTGACCACCAACCTGCAGCCCTAGCGAGACACACCCCAACGGTGTAGTTGCATCGGCGGCTCTGCCCATTAGCCACAGTAAACGTCTGTTTGTCAGACGAATTATCCCTAGTGTAACATGACGGCTGCAGGGTGTCAATGAAGTGGAATTGCACAAGCGGATTGCCCACGACTCGCCATGATTCAGAGCAGGCACAGCGCCGCTCGATACACGCTTCACCACATTCTGACACGTAAGAAGACGCTCGAAGGCATACGCGAACGCGCATGTTGGGTCTTGACCGCCCCGTGACCAGACGCGGGCGTTCCACGTAGTTGCACCGCAACGTCGCTACAGGTTGAGGTATTGACGCCCACAGCGTGTACGCGCCGGCCAGCCGCGTACCTCGGATGCCCAATCAGTCCTGATTCTGACGATAGGTCACGACCGTCAACGAGAGCGGCGGCAGATCGAGCCGGAAGCGCCGATCATCGATCGGCCCGCCCGGTGACTCGCGTACAGTGATGACATCAGGGTGCTCGAACGAATTGGCGGCCTTCGGGTCGCTCCCGGTAACCTGGTAGATGGCTGTTACCCGCTCCGGCGCGCGTCCCTGCCAGATCACGTCGGTTGCCAGAGCGGCGTTGCGCCCGCGATGCACCATGAACACTGCGCCTTCACCGCGCGTCGCGTCGTAACTGGCTGCTGCATCGAGTACTGGCTGCTCACCGTAGGCGCGGGTGTGGTACGTCGGCGCGCGCACGTTCAGGTCGAGCGACTCGCCGGCGGCGTGACGACTGAATAACATGAACGGGTAGAAGATTGACTGGCGCACCAGTCCATCGGGGCGTGTCAGAATCGGCGCGATCACATTGACCAGTTGCGCGATGCAGGCGATCTTCAGCACATGGCAGCGGCGCAGGAAGACATTCATCCATTGCGCAACCACCAGTGCGTCTTCCAGGTTGTAGACCTCTTCGAGCAGGTGTGGCGCTTCACTCCATCCACCGTGCACGATGTGGTTCTTGTACCACACGTTCCATTCGTCCCAGCTCAGGAAAACGTCATGTCGTGAGCGGAGTTTTGATTTAACATAACGAAGCGTTGCGGCCAGCGTATCGAGATGCTCCTCGAACTGGCGCGCCAGCGCCAGGTAGCTATCGGTGTCATCGTCGCGATTGCCTGCGTAGTAGTGCAGCGAGAGATACTCGACGTGCTCCCAGCATACTTCCAGCGCAATCCGGTCCCATTCCGGATAGGTAGGCATGCCGGTGCTGGATGAACCACAGAGAACGAGCTGGATCGACGGATCGTGCCATTTCATGATCTTGGCCGCCTCACGCGCCTTGACTGCATACGCAGTTGCGTCGAGGTGACCGATCTGCCACGGTCCGTCCATTTCGTTGCCGAGGCACCAATAGCGCACATTGAACGGTTCTGCTGCGCCGTGAGCGATGCGCAGGTCAGCAGTGGCGGTACCGGCAGGCGCGTTGCAGTATTCGACCAGCGCGCCGGCCTCTTCGATCGTGCCGGTACCGAGGTTCACACCAAGCATTGGCTCGGCGCCAAGCGTGCGGCAGAGGGTTATGAACTCGTGTGTACCGAAGCGATTGGTTTCGATGGACTGCCACGCCAGTTCGCGCCGTCGCGGGCGCTGCTCGACGGGGCCAACGCCATCACGCCAGTGGTAGCCGGAGAGAAAGTTGCCGCCGGGGTAACGGATGACACGTGGATTGAGCTCGCGCAACGCAGCGAGCACGTCGGTGCGGAAGCCATGCTGATCGGCCAGTGGCGAACCTGGATCGAAGATGCCCTGGTAGATGCAGCGTCCCATGTGTTCGGCGAAACCACCGAACAGCAGCGGGGAAATGGCGCCAACCGTGCGTTCTTCGTCGATTACAATGCGTGCCTGCGAGGTTGTGGCGGTCATCGGCGTCCTCCATACACCATGCGAAAAACGCCCCTATTCTATACGAGACTCTACCCCCTCCTTTGTGTGCGCTGCAAAGTCGTCAGGACAGCATAGAAGTTTACTCCGATCTGAATACCTGTCATAAGCAACTGTTCAAAATCGGGAGTTCGGGGGAAGCCCCCGAGATCAAGGATCGGCGGCGGTATGGCTTTTGCAAGCGTTATGAGACGTTGCCCCGCCGATGCAAAAACACCATTTTTACGATACGTGTGAACACTTACCGGTCATAACTGTTCTTGACAGCCTATGGGCGCTATGCTACACTCGATGAGCATTCCTTATTTGTCTGATATTATGACAGCGCTGTATGACATTTCGATCCGCATCACGCAAGACGCTTTCAGAGTCAGTTGTCGAGCAGTTTCTCGAACGGTTTCGACGCGGTGAACTCAAGCCTGGCGATCGACTCCCTACAGAGCGCGAGTTGATGGAGCAGTTCGGCGTTGGACGTTCGACTGTGCGCGAGGCATTACAGGGCCTGGCTCGCATGAACCTGATCGAAGGCCGGCCCGGTTCCGGCACGATCGTCAAGCCGTTCGACCTGACCGCGTATCTCCGGCCAGACCTGTTTTCGGCCGTGCTGGGTGGCAGCAGCGCAGCCGAGTTGCTCGAAGTGCGCGAGATTATCGAGGTTGCTGCGATCGGTCTGGCAGCGCAGCGCGCCACGCCTGAAGACATCGCTGCGCTCAATGCGATGCTGACGAGCGCCGAGGAAGCGCTCGCGCGCAACGAGCCGACCTATGAGTTGTCGGCGCTCTTTCACGTCGGTCTGGCGCACGCTGCCCACAACGGTCTGCTGCTGAACATTATGCTGTCGCTCTATGAATTGCTGCGTGCGCGCGGTGAGCGCACAGTCGATCTTTACAGCTATCTCGAATGGGAGATCGAGTCGCACCGCGAGTTGCTCGATCTGGTGCGCGCCGGTGATGTAGCAGGAGCGCAGCGCGCCATGGACGCGCACCTGCGCCATGCGGCCCATCGTCTGGGTGAGATCAGTGGCGATGACTCCACCTGAGCGTGGTATGCCAGCCGGACAGGCATGTGCTCGCAACGCGCCCTAGGCGCCGGGAGGCACCCTTGAAGATAGCCGACATGCGGATCTTTGTCGTCGACGCCGATTGGCGCGACTGGATCTTCGTCAAGTTGATCACCGACGAAGGCATTACCGGCGCCGGCGAGGCTGCGCTTTCCGGCCAGGAGCAGTCCGTCGTTGCCGCGTTGCGGGACATCAAGAGTTACATCCTCGGCAAAGATCCGTTTCATATCGAAAGCCACTGGCGCAACCTCTACCATAGCAGTTTCTTCCGCGGCCCCGTATTTCTTTCTGCACTGGGCGCCGTCGAGATGGCGTTGTGGGATATCGTTGGCAAAGCGCTGAACACGCCGGTCTACAATCTGCTTGGCGGGCCGTGCCGCAGTCAGGTGCGTTGTTACACCCATATTAGCGAGGCAACGTCGGGACACTCGACCGAACAGCGCGTCGAAGAAGCGCTCCAGGCTGTGTCCGAGGGCTGGACAGCACTCAAATGGGATCCGCTGCCGGCGAACTTCCTCACGCTAAGCCCGGCGCAGATGCGCGACGTAATCGGGCAAATCCAGGCAGTGCGCGAAGCGGTGGGCGATGATATCGAGATTCTGGTTGAGTGTCACGGACGTCTCGATCCCAACACTGCTATTCTGCTGGCGCGCGAGATTGCGCCACTCCGGCCCTACTTCATGGAGGAACCGGTCCCCCCCGAAACCCTCGATGGGTTAGCCAGAGTAGCGGTGCAGGCGCCAGTGCCGCTGGCAGTTGGTGAACGGGTCTTCACTGCGTCTGATTTCTGGCCGATTCTCGAACGTCAGATCGTCAGTTACATTCAGCCCGATGTCATTTTCGTCGGCGGATTACTGGCGTGCAAGAAAATCGCCGCACTGGCCGAGGCACGGTATGTTGGCGTGGCGCCCCACAATCCGCACGGGCCGGTCTGTACTGCTGCGACCTTGCATCTGGTCGCGAATCTGCCGAACTTCAGCATTCAGGAAATGCCCGCCGATGACTATCTCTGGTCGGCGCACTGGCGTGACGACTTTCTCGTGGATCCGGAGCCGGTGCGAGTCAGGCAGGGATATCTTGCGTTGCCGACGACTCCCGGGCTGGGCGTTGAACTCAACGAAGAAGGCATCGCACGCCACCCGCCGCGCATCCGTCCCTGGGGCGTTTCGTTTCAGGCCGAGAGTGCGATCATCGACTGATGGAGCACCATGAGGTGAATAGCCGATAGCGTGTTGCAACAGGTCCGTTTTCATCCCGGCAGTGGGCGGTGCAGCCGCATGGAGGTCTGATGTTCGACTATGATACGCTGGCGCATGCGTATGACTCATGGCTCAGCTATCCCTCCTACGACCTCGGTCACGACATTCCCTACGAGGAGTATCAGCTACGCGTTTCCCGTGCCCGCACGCTTATGGAGCAGCATAACCTCGACGCGCTGGTAATTACCAGCGGCGCTGTCGGCTGGTGGTTCACGAGTCTGCTCGAACCGCACGAATGGCACGACCGTTGCCAGGCGCGCGCAACGTGGTTCATTCTGACGCACGATGGCGACTATCTCTACATGCCGCCCACTGCTGCCGGCGAGCATTTCAATACGACTCGTCGTTCGACCTGGGTGAGCGAGATTCGCGCGATTATTGAACGGGTTGATCCGGCAGAACAACCACGCGCCGAGATCTGGGGGCTCTGGCAGATGCCGCGTATCTTCGCCGACCTTGGACTGACACGCGCGCGGCTCGGTTTCGAACTCGGCGACTGTATGACTCTCGGAATCACGGTGAACGACTTTCTCCGCCTGCGCGAGCTCTTGCCGCGTGCTCAGCTGGTCGACGGTTCGCCGGTGATCCGGCGCTTGATGCAGGTACATACGCCGCTCGAGATTGAACGCGTGCGCCTGGCATGTGAAGCTGGCGTCTGGATCCATGAGCAGACGCCGCACATACTACGCCCCGGCATAACCGAACGCGATTTTGTTACCCGACTTGCCGAACTGTTTGCCAGGCATTATGGAACGACGATGTATACCTACAGCCCCGCTGGCGCATGGGACATCCGCAATCCCGCGCGCGGCGACTCTGCGCTCTTTCATGCCGTGATCACCGACCGCGTCTTCCAGCCTGGCGACACGGTTTCGCGCTGCTTTAGCGGTGTGAGCTACGCCGGCTACTGGGGTGATGTCGATCGTGTATGGCATATCGGTACGCCACCTGCAGCAGTGGAACGCTGGTACCGTATCACCTGGGAGTGTGTTCGCGCGATGGAGTCTGTGATGCGTCCCGGTGTGCGCTGCTCGGATGTCTACGCTGCCTGCGCACGAATGGAACAGCGCTTCGGTTTACCACAACGGTTGACCGGTCGTGTTGGTCATGGGTTGTTCAACACCGGCGGTATCTCCATCCATCCCGACTGTGACCTCATCCTCGAGCCTGGCATGATTGTGTCGTGCGAACCGATGTTTGCCAATAAATGGGGATGGTTCGACCTTGAGGATCAGTTTGTCATTACTGAAAAAGGGTGTGAACCGTTGCATCGCCGTGCGCCGGAGACGGTACCGGCGATCCTGTAACAGCAAAACGGAGAAGAGTCTCATGAAGATCACGCGCATTGATTGCCACGTGCTAGTTGTACCGGATGTAGACACCGGCGCCAGCTCGTCGGCGCAAGACAACCTGGTTGTGGAGGTTCACACGGACGAGGGGATCGTCGGTATCGGCGAAACCGATGTGAATCCGTGGATTGCGCGTGAATGCATTCGCGCTCGTGGCACGCACTCGATGGGACTGGGGCTTGAGGAATCACTGATCGGCGCCGATCCATTGCAGCCTGAGTCGGTCTGGCAGACGCTCTATCGCGGTTCAAAGATGAACGGCAGACGCGGCGCGTTGATCTGCGCGCTTGGCGCAATCGATATGGCGCTGTGGGATATCAAAGGCAAGGCGCTTGGCGTACCAATTCATACATTGCTTGGCGGCGCGGTGAAAGATCAAATCGTACCCTATGCATCGTTGCTGCCGACGGGACGCACCCTGGCGGATTATAGCCGTTCTCTGGCAGAGAAGGTCCGACGCGCCAGAGAGGAGTTCGGCTATCGCGCCGCCAAACTTGAGGTCTGTATCAATGGTCCGTATGCGCATAACGGTCTGAACGAGCGTGATGAACATGTGGTCGAGATTGTCGCCGCCTGTCGCGAGGCGGTTGGCGCTGGCTTTACACTGATGGTCGACGTGGCGTATGCCTGGGCGGATGCAAAACGTGCCCTGCGCGTGTTGCGCCAGCTGGAACCATACGATATCTTCTTCCTCGAAACACCGCTCGATATTGATGACCTCGAAGGATATGCGTTTCTCGTCGATCACTCACCGATCCGTATTGCGGCCGGTGAGTGGCAGAATACGCACTGGGAGTTTCTCGACCTGGCCGACCGGGGCAAGATCGATGTGCTTCAGCCAGATGTAGGCCGCGTGGGTGGTTTCACAGAAGCGCGCAAAGTCTGCCAGATCGCAGCCGATCGCGGCAGACTGATCGTGCCACACTGCTGGAAGAGCGGCATTGGGATCGCCGCCAGCGCCCACCTGGCGGCTGCCACTGCGTGTTGCCCGTATATCGAATTCCTGCCGTCCGAACTCTCGGAGTCAGCGTTGCGCCAGGAGCTTGTAGCCGATGAGTTGCGTATGGTTGATGGGGTTATTCCATTACCGCAACAGCCTGGCCTCGGCGTTGAACTCAACCGTGAGGCGCTGGAAAAATACCGTGCCGGGTGATTACGCACTCCTGAGTCGCCCTGGCGTGTGCGCCCCAGCAACACACACGCAGGTGCATAGCCAAACGACGCATAGGTGGCGTGCGCCGGTGTATTCCAGAGTTGCGTTCCACCCGGTGTAAACCAGGAACCATGCGTATAAGCGCTATGCAACCCATGTCCGATCGTCGTCTGGTCTGCCAGTGCGCACGTACTCCGCGTGGCGCACCAGCAGATCGGCGTGATGCTCGGTAGCCGATCATGGGCGCTGGTCACACGAACAGCGTCCCTGATCGACCGACTGCCTGCTGACGCCATCGAGTCCCTGGTGCGGATCCATCAGGAAATTGAGCAGGCGGCGCTGCCATTCCCACGCCAGAGGGCTGAACAGACACATCGCGTGAGTATGAGTGCCTATCCGAACAACCGCTTCCTGAGGCGCGCGCAGCGCCCCCGTACGGGGGTTTAAGGGCGGACAGAAATGATGTGCGTTCGATCTGTGTTTCTGCGTTACAATGCCTCAGACGTAGGACTGCGTTCCCCTGCTCCTGCATGCGGAAGCGGAGGAGCGAGAGTGAGGGCATGTGAGGCATTCTCAAGCCACGAAACGTTTCACCGAGCATATGTTCTGTCCGCCCATGAACGTACGGGGGTACGGGGGCAGCGCATATCGAAGGGGCGGTTGTTCGGTATCCCGGAGTAACCACTAACTACTGGTGCCACGAAGGATCTTCAGTCTACGCTCGTGAGCGGCATCGACGGACACTTGCAGCCGCGCCGCGGGCATCGATAATGTTCTCGATTGGCACAGGAAAGGCGCGATCAATGAACAAACCCCAGACGACGCTGTAGGTTATGCCCATCTCGGCCTGAACGTCGAGGTGCCGGATCTGGTCGGCCAGCCACGGGTCGTCCAAAGTTTGTGTTTACCGAGATGGCGAGCGCTGCTGCGTCACTGCTTACCGGATCTGGTCGGCCAGCCACGGGTCGTCCGAGGACACGGCCAGAGATCATGCAGCGTTGGTTCGATTGTCGGGTCACGCAGCCAGCCAGACATTGATAGCCCCTGCTGGTGATCGACCTGTCGCAGCAATTCGTCAGGGGATCGGAGCCAGTTCAGTTCGTGTCCCATCGTAGGTGAGGACGCGAGCCGGCGTGAGTTTGATGATGACATGTGGATTGTTGATCATCTGGGACGGCGTTGGCGAGCGGACGCCTTCTTCGCCAAGGTAGCGCGTATAGATCCGGCGCGCCATTTCGCGCGCATACTGCGGATCTTCGATTAATTCGGCGCGCCCCTCGAGAATGACGGATTTGAAGCGCAGCCCACCTTCGGTAATATCGACCGAAATCGCGCAGTTGGCGTTGGCTCGCAGGTTGTTGGCCTTTACCGAATTGGGCGGCGTCTCCATATACATGCTGGTCCCATCCCACCAGAACCACATGGGTGCAATATGCGGGCGTCCGTCAGGGCGTACGGTGGCGATGCGCGCCAGCAATGGCTGTGCCAGGAACGCATCGATTTCTGAGGGCGAAAGGGTTGTCATAGTTTACTCCATATCATAGAAATGAAGCATGGAGAGGGACTCTCCCTCTCCATGCGTCCACTCGCTGTACTGTCAGCCCGTCCGGTAGTCGGTGCACGGGCAGCCTCGCAGTTCACGCAACTTCTGCATCGTTTCCGTCTTCACCTGTGCCATCGCCTCTTCCGGTGTGCGGTTGAGCCGGATGACGCCGTCGATTGCTTCACCGAGCAGATTGGAATACTCTGCAGCAACGGGATTCATGGGCATCATCGTCGTCAGTTTGCGCTGACCGTTCACGATGTCGCGCCCGGCTTTGATCCAGGGATGGCCAAGCCGCTCATCATTCATCATGCTCTTGCGCACCGGCATCTCCTTGAACTTGGCACGGACATTCACCTGGTATTCGGTCGAGAGATAGAATCGCAGCAATTCCCACGACCAATCCGGGTTCTTCGTGCCGGCCGGGATGACCCATGGCCACGACCACCAGGCGATTGCGCTCTCGCCAGCACGTTTGCTTGCCGGGGCCGGTGGCGGCGCAGCGGCATTATACTGCTCGCCATACCTCCAGTCAGGGAAGAAGTCGAAGATCGCCTGTCCCGTCCAGTCGCCGCTGACCTGCATAACGGCGTTCCCGGCCAGCCAGGGATTCTGGGCGCCTTCGCCGGCGCCGATGCCCGATGACCAGCGCTGCAGATTTTCGGCTCCATAGAACTTGACCTGAGCAACCAGGTCGTTGAGCGCCGCGAGCACCCCTGGATGATCCGGTGTCGGTTCGTTGGCATTAACGTCCCAGATCTCGCCGCCGAAGTTGGCGATCCAGGCAAAATACTCCCACAGCCAGTCCGGCATGCGCAACCCGATCCGTTCGATACCGCCACTGGAGTCGGTTCGGGTCAGTTCCCTGGCCCACTGCCACATTTCATCGGTGTCTTGCGGTATCGCATCGACTGGTTTGCCGATGTCGGCAAGGAGCTGCGGCCGGGTCCAGAGCAGGAACACGCCAGCCGAGTCAACCATGCCCCAGATCTTGCCATCCATCTTGCAGGTATCCATAATACCCTGCGCATAATCATCGAGCGGGAACTTACTCTTGGCAATGTAATCGTCGAGGGGAATGATTACATTACGACGCGCCCATGCTCCCATACGTTCGACACAGTCCCACGTATGAAACAGGTCGGGCGGCGTGCCGGCGGCGGCGGCGGTGATGAACGCATCGCAATTCTGACCAGCCACCGGTTCGACGGTCACATTGGGATAAGCGTTCGAGAAGCGCGCAATAAGCTCGTTAGTAAACTGGAGTGCCGGCTCATAGTTGTTGCCCCACCAGTAGACCAGTTTGACCGGCTCTGAGGGATTCGACAACAGGCTGGTAAACCCTTCGATCGTCTCACCCTGCGGCAATGGGATGGAAGTGGCAGTGGGTCCGACCGGCGTTGCATTGACGTTTGGCTGGGGAGCCGCCGTTGCCTGAGGTGCCGCAGTTAGTGCACTACCCTGGGGATTTCCGCTGCCGCATGCTGCGAGCAACGAACCGGCTGCGCTGACCCCGACCATCTTCAGCAACTGGCGACGCGAGAGTCTGGAAGCACTCATTGATCTTCACCTCCTGGTATCGGTAAACTCTACACACCGCCCACGCGAGCGGCGCACCTGCCGCACATCACTTGAGACCGGTGGTCACGATCCCGCGAATGAAGGTCTTCTGCGCTGCCAGGAACAACAAGATCATCGGCAACGTGTAAAGGGTCGCTGCTGCCATCATCGCACCGAGCGCCGTGCCACCCGCGCCGTACCGTTGCGTAAACCCCTGCAAGCCCAGCGACAACGTCCAGAGATCGCGGTCCTTCAGATAGATCAGTGGTCCCATAAAATCGTTGTACGTCCAGATAAAGGTGAATGCAACCAGCGTCGCCAGCGCCGGACGCGCCAGTGGCATCACGATTCGCAGATAGATGTCAAAGTGGGATGCACCGTCCATGCGCGCCGCATCGATCAGATCTTTGGGAATCGTGACAAAGAACTGTCGCATGAGAAAAATGAAAAAAGCGTCGCCAAATAATGCTGGCAGTGTCAGCGGCAAAAACGTGTTGACCCAGCCAAGCTGGCTATAAATAATGAACAACGGAATGAGGGTCACCTGTCCTGGCAACATCATTGTGGACAGCACCAGAACGAACAGAATACGCTTGCCGGGCCAGTCGACAATCGACAGAGCATATGCAACCAGTGTGCATGAAATGAGCCGCGCCAGCATCACCGATGAGGCAATAATCAGTGTATTCCGCATATAGCGGGGAAAGTCAACAAAAGTCATCCCGTGGTAATAGTTAATCCACATGACCGGGTCAGGAAGCAGGCGTGGCGGAATGGCAATAATCTGCTCGGGCGACTTGAGCGAGGTGGAAATCAGCCAGAGCCAGGGAAAGAGGAAGAGCACGCTGACGCTGGCGACGAGCAGATAGAGGAATGCGTGATACAGATGACGCTGCAACACAACGCGCCGCGACCGCTGCCGGACGACAATGCTGCTCTCAGATAGGGTTGCGCTCATCGGTCTCTCCTCTACACCAGATCATAGGATGTCCAGCGCCGTGAGACACGCAGCAGCAGCCAGGTGACCAGCGCCGTAATTGCGAACAGTATCCACGCCATGGCGGCGGCATACCCCATGTTGAGATACTGAAACGCCTGAACATACAGGTAGAGCCCATAGAACAGCAGCGAGCCTTCCGGTGCACCCGGTGACGTGCCCGCCCCACCGATAATGTAGGCTTCGGTGAAGAATTGTAACGACCAGATGACGCCAGTAATCAACTGGAACAGAGTGACCGGCGAAATCAGCGGTAGTGTGATGCTCCAGAATTGCTGCATTCGGCTGGCGCCATCGATTTCGGCGGCCTCGTAGAGCTCTTGCGGCACGCCCTGCAATGCAGCGAGATAAATGATTGTCATTGCGCCAACAGCCCACATCTGCATGATGATAATGCTGGGCTTCGACCAGTCGGGGCTGGCAAACCACAGGGGTCCGGTGATGCCAATGGCTTTCAGTGCATTATTGACCAGACCCAGTTCCGGGTTGAGGATCCAGCGCCAGAGCAGCGCCAGGGCAACCGGTGGCATCAGTGTCGGCAGAATGTAGATTGTTCGCCAGATGACCTGACCGTGAATCTTCAGATTGAGCAGCAACGCACACAGCAACGCAAACGCAAGCTGCGCCGGAATGCCAATCACGGTCAGGAATGCGGTGTTATACAGCACTTTCGGGAAGAAACGGTCGTTGGTGAACAGATCGACATAGTTCTTCAGGCCGATCCAGCGTGGATCGAGGGGGATCTCATACCGGGTAAAGCTATAGTACATGGTTGTGATCATAGGGTAGGCAATAAAAACGACCAGCCCGATGAGCCATGGTGCCGAGAAGAGCAGACCGGCGATGAATTCGCGCCGTGCGCGTTTGCTCCACCGGGGCCGGCCGATGATTGGCGGCCTCGCAAGACGAGTTGCCATATCCACCTCCGTCTGCTGATCACGGCGTTACCAGCTCCGCCCGAACCTCTCGAGCACCGTTCCTGCCTGTACAGCCAGGAATTCACTGGCGCCCGGACCGACAATCGTCCAACGTGATGTCCACGTTTCGAACGTCGATCTCGCGTCGATTGGCTGTACCGATGACGACCGACAATTGCCCAGCGTGATGTCCAGGTTTCGAACCCTTCATTCGCAAACGCTTCCCACGTTGGGATAGGTCCAAGATAGCCACCGGCATTGCCTACTACCAGCGCTGCGCGGAAAGGGGAACGCTCCCGCACTGCAAGACCAAACTCGGTAAATGGTATGCCCGGCATCGCGGCGATCCCATAGCCGCCCATCCGCAGTACTCCAACTGTGGCCGCGACAGCATGCGCCGCCAGCCATTTCAACTCAACGTCTGCAATGCTTCGTGGTCATCCCGTGTCGCAATGCACAGACATTGAGCCTCGACCAGCTGATTAGTGGTGAGCATAAGTCCGAATGGGTATTGTGCCGCTCCTTACGTCGCCTAATCATGAGACTTTGAGTCAATCGTACGGAGAGATGCGCTGCGTTTGGTCCGATCCACCCGGTGCAACGGCACCATGTGGGCGTAGTCGCAGCTGGATACTGGCGCTCTTCCTGTGTCCAGCATCCAGACGGAGACTGCGCACTATCGACTGTGATGATACGATGCCTTCATTGGTGGTCTCCCCGGCATTGCCGCTGACGGATTGTAAGAATGTCAGACCAATTAGAAAATTATGCTAAGTTTAACCGATGGATGGAGTGATGTCAAGCGCTTCTATGCGAGTGGGTGTGGCGTATAGTTTCGGGGCTAGATAGCACCGGCCACCTCGCGCTGGCGGCGCACGCTCCAGGCCTTCCGCCACGGATGAACCGGCTTGGGCTCAGGCGCGGCGGGTGGCGTTGGTGGTGGATCGGACGGGCGCACGGGGGCAGGCGCTTCCGGCACGCCTGCTCCGGTGGGTTCGCCTGGCGGTACAGACGTCTGGCGCTGGAGCCGCCGGGTCTGGCGCTCGATCCGGACGTCCCGCCGCAACCCGTGTTCAATCACCGTCCAGGCCTCGTCCCAGCGCTCGTTGCTGGAAGCATTCCGCAGCGCGAGCATGGGGTTGACGTTCGCCTCCTTCCCGTGCATGCCTGCGCCCGTGAGGCGATCTTCCACCACGAGTTTGTTGGCGCTCTCGACCATGCCGCTGCCAATCGGCCAGCCATCCGCCACAAACTGGGGATACTGGAGGTGCGCACGCCGGGTTTCAAGGTAGGCGAGATGGCCATGGACGTCGGCATCGGACGGAAACCCTGCAACCAGCGGACGGAGTTCGGCTAGCACCCGGTCTGGTCCCTCGTCGCGCAGCAACTCGCGCAACCGCTGCTGGTCAGCCGGCGTCAGGAGCGCGCCCTCGGGACCCGTCGTCTGCCCGATGGCCGTCAGGTGCGCGCACGCATGGGGCAGATCCAGGATGCGCACGGCCTCAGGGGAGTGGTAGGCAAGAAAGGTTTGACCCCACTCCGCCCCATCCACGACCGCCCCCACCCGACCCGCACGCTCAATGCCCCGTCGCTGGAGCTCAGGAAGCGCCTGCTCGGCAAAGGTGGCGCTGTCGGTCAACCGGGAGCAATACGACAGGTTCGTCGTCTGGATCACCGGCCCCGCAGGGGTCGCCACCGGTGGCTGCACCGCGCCGACGGCCAAAGTGCGCCCTTCCTTCCACTGGCCGCCCACGATCGGCGCCATGGCTCCATCGACGCTGAAGATCAGGGTGTCGGGCCCCGCTGGTGGCTCGGGATGCTCGCGCAGGATGCGTTCCGCCTCGGCGGTTTCGTGGGCGACGAGCACCGCACCAGCGGCTTCGGTACGCCGGCGGGCCGTATCCGCGTGCACGGTGGCGCCCGTATGCCACGCCAGTTCCGCGCTGGCCTTGGCAAACGAGGGCTGGATGGCGCTCAAGCGCACGAGCGTTTCGTGGAGCCGCGGGGTCAGGCTCCCGGGGAGCAGACCCAATTCCTCATCGAGGGGGGAGAAGCCCGGCCCCACAGGCCGGACAGACGCCATAGGTGCGCTCCATGGTGAGCACGTGACCGCCGTGGGTCTGGAGGGTGCGGGATTGAGCCCCGGTCGCCGCAAGCACCTGGTCACACGCCGCGCACCGGGGAACCTCCGTAGCGGAAGTCGCGGCCCAGGCGGCGGCACTGCTTGTCAGGGCGAGATCCTCGAGCATGCGCGCCCGCATGTGGTTCAACCGCGCATCCAACTCCACCTCAATCTCGCGCAGCGTGGCCTTGGGATGGGCGAGCCGCCAGGCCCGCATCTCGGTGGTGATGTCTTGGGTCAACTGCTGCCAGAGTTCGTCATTGATGGGGCGGCTCATGGGCTTCCTCCTGGGTACGCTGCGATGTATCTGCCCCTATCGTACCACCTCTCGAAACTATACGCCACACCCGAATTGCACAAGCGGATTGCCCACGACTCGCCATGATTCAGAGCAGGCACAGCGCCGCTCGATACACGCTTCACCACATTCTGACACGTAAGAAGACGCTCGAAGGCATACGCGAACGCGCATGTTGGGTCTTGACCGCCCCGTGACCAGACGCGGGCGTTCCACGTAGTTGCACCGCAACGTCGCTACAGGTTGAGGTATTGACGCCCACAGCGTGTACGCGCCGGCCAGCCGCGTACCTCGGATGCCCAATCAGTCCTGATTCTGACGATAGGTCACGACCGTCAACGAGAGCGGCGGCAGATCGAGCCGGAAGCGCCGATCATCGATCGGCCCGCCCGGTGACTCGCGTACAGTGATGACATCAGGGTGCTCGAACGAATTGGCGGCCTTCGGGTCGCTCCCGGTAACCTGGTAGATGGCTGTTACCCGCTCCGGCGCGCGTCCCTGCCAGATCACGTCGGTTGCCAGAGCGGCGTTGCGCCCGCGATGCACCATGAACACTGCGCCTTCACCGCGCGTCGCGTCGTAACTGGCTGCTGCATCGAGTACTGGCTGCTCACCGTAGGCGCGGGTGTGGTACGTCGGCGCGCGCACGTTCAGGTCGAGCGACTCGCCGGCGGCGTGACGACTGAATAACATGAACGGGTAGAAGATTGACTGGCGCACCAGTCCATCGGGGCGTGTCAGAATCGGCGCGATCACATTGACCAGTTGCGCGATGCAGGCGATCTTCAGCACATGGCAGCGGCGCAGGAAGACATTCATCCATTGCGCAACCACCAGTGCGTCTTCCAGGTTGTAGACCTCTTCGAGCAGGTGTGGCGCTTCACTCCATCCACCGTGCACGATGTGGTTCTTGTACCACACGTTCCATTCGTCCCAGCTCAGGAAAACGTCATGTCGTGAGCGGAGTTTTGATTTAACATAACGAAGCGTTGCGGCCAGCGTATCGAGATGCTCCTCGAACTGGCGCGCCAGCGCCAGGTAGCTATCGGTGTCATCGTCGCGATTGCCTGCGTAGTAGTGCAGCGAGAGATACTCGACGTGCTCCCAGCATACTTCCAGCGCAATCCGGTCCCATTCCGGATAGGTAGGCATGCCGGTGCTGGATGAACCACAGAGAACGAGCTGGATCGACGGATCGTGCCATTTCATGATCTTGGCCGCCTCACGCGCCTTGACTGCATACGCAGTTGCGTCGAGGTGACCGATCTGCCACGGTCCGTCCATTTCGTTGCCGAGGCACCAATAGCGCACATTGAACGGTTCTGCTGCGCCGTGAGCGATGCGCAGGTCAGCAGTGGCGGTACCGGCAGGCGCGTTGCAGTATTCGACCAGCGCGCCGGCCTCTTCGATCGTGCCGGTACCGAGGTTCACACCAAGCATTGGCTCGGCGCCAAGCGTGCGGCAGAGGGTTATGAACTCGTGTGTACCGAAGCGATTGGTTTCGATGGACTGCCACGCCAGTTCGCGCCGTCGCGGGCGCTGCTCGACGGGGCCAACGCCATCACGCCAGTGGTAGCCGGAGAGAAAGTTGCCGCCGGGGTAACGGATGACACGTGGATTGAGCTCGCGCAACGCAGCGAGCACGTCGGTGCGGAAGCCATGCTGATCGGCCAGTGGCGAACCTGGATCGAAGATGCCCTGGTAGATGCAGCGTCCCATGTGTTCGGCGAAACCACCGAACAGCAGCGGGGAAATGGCGCCAACCGTGCGTTCTTCGTCGATTACAATGCGTGCCTGCGAGGTTGTGGCGGTCATCGGCGTCCTCCATACACCATGCGAAAAACGTCCCTATTCTACACGAGGTTCTATACCTCCTTTCGTGTGCACCGCAACGCCGTCAGTCCAGCATTAATGAGGTTTACCCCAGTCTGAACATCTTCCATAGCAAGTGTTCACATTTTCTTGAGAGCGAAGGGGCGCTCGACCTCGAATGCGCAATGAGGGCGGTCTATCCTGGCAGTACACGCCCACCTTCGGTATACAGCAACACAAAAGGCGCCCTTTGCAGGGCGCCCGCGTCCTGTTCGCCAGAAGACGTATTACAACCCGAAAAACGCGCGGTTTTTCTCGATATAGCTCTGCCACTGCTCCGGCACCGAGTCGTCGGCGAAGATCGCCTCGACTGGGCACTCCGGTTCGCAGGCGCCGCAGTCGATGCACTCTTCGGGGTTGATGTAGTACTGATCTTCACCCTCATAGATGCAGTCAACCGGACACACCGCCACGCACGACGCATCTTTCACACCAATACAGGGTTCCGCGATAATATACGCCATATCTGTCTCCCTTTAGAACTGAGAATACGCTACGCCTGTCATCATAGCACGCTCACTGCAACTTTTCTGCGACTTTAGTACCACAACACAGCGCGTTATGACGTTTTGATCGCGACCCGGCGCCTGCCACTATAACGAGACATCGCCTGATGATCGCACCACAAAGACACGAAGTCCACAAAGGCTACACTTATTGATCGCACGTTTTCGCCCCCACTGAGCCTTCGCAGATAACCGTTCGCCATCGGAGGTTCAGGCGAAGCCCCACGATCAGGCGTCGGCAGTAAGATGGCTTTCGCAAGCGCCACGAGACGCCGCCCCGCCGACGCACAAACACCATGGGTACGATGCGTCTGAACACTCACTTTTGTCATACACGAGACATCTCGTCGTAGTGCTACATGCCGTTTCCGACCCGCGCTAATCCATTTGGGTCGAGCACGACTACCCGCCCGCGCTCCAGCCGTACAAGTCCTTCCTGCGCCAGCTGACGCAACGCACGTCCGGCGATTTCGCGCACAGTGCCGGTGCGTTCTGCAAGTTCCTGATGGGTCAGTTCAGCGGCGCCTTCACGCGCCTCGCGCAGCAGTTCGCGCGCCAGTCGCTCACGCACCGACCGAAACGCCAGGTCTTCGACCAGCACTGCCAGGTTGCGCAACTGCCCTGCCATTTCACGCAGCATTGCCAGCGCCAGGTCGGGGTGACGGCGAATGAGGGTAATCAACGCATCTCCCGGCAGGATGAGACAGTGCACAGCGCTCATTGCGCGCGCTGTCGTCAGCGTGCCATGCGCGTCGAAAATGGCGACGGCATTGAAGTTTTCGCCGGCGCCAACCATCGCCAGCACCTGCTCGCGACCATCCGGCGCGGTGCGCGATAAGCGCACCCTGCCGCGTTGCACAAAGTACACCCCCGCCGGTCGTTCGCCTTCGTAGGCGATGTATTCGCCAGGACGATAGGTACGCGCCTCAATGTAGCGCGCTGTGTCCGCCAGCGTCCGATCATCCAGCATGGCGAAGAGCGGAATGGTTCTCAGTTCTTCGAGTGGTATCATAGCCCGGCAGTATAGCACGATCCCGTTTTGCCAACAGTACTGCAATGGGTTTCCTGGCAGTTCCAGATACAATGATATAATGTGTCTATGCAACGATTACTGATAGTGGCAGGGCGATGGGCGCTTCTGGCGCTGGTCGTAGCAATGGCATGCTGGAGCGCTGAGCCGCTCTTTGCCGCGCCGAATGTTGGCGACCCATTTGCAGCGCCGCTCGATGTGCAACGCCAGGAGGCAGCGCTGCTGCCGGCTTTCCGCGCCGATCTCGACGGTGCAGCGCAGTGGGATCGCTATACAGTAAGCGCCCGCGTTGATCCTGAGCGCCGCACTATCGCCGGCAGGCTGCGGCTGGAGTATACCAATCGCGCTGCCGATCCACTCGACCGTATCTACTTCTACCTCTTTCCCAATCTGCCGGAGTTTGGCGGACGGCTCGATATTCGCAGCGCCACCGTTAACGGCGTGACTGTGCGGGTGCGGTATGAGTCGAATCGGTTCCTGCTACGGCTCGATCTTCCCACATCTCTTCCATCTGGCGCTTCTGCCGATGTCATGCTCGATTTCAGCGCCACCGCACCGCTTGATGCCAGTCAGCGCTATTATGCCGCATTCAACCGCGAACGCGGCGTGCTGGCACTGGCGTCGGCGTTGCCGATGGTCGCGCGGCGGGTCGATGGCGCCTGGCAACTGGCGACGCCGCTCTTCCGCGGCGATCTTGTCACCAGCGACACGGCGCTGTACGATGTGACGCTGACAGTCCCCGTCGCCTGGACTGCCGTAACGACCGGGACGGCGATCAACAGTCAGACTGATGGCGCGTCCCGAACAACGCGCTTCATCAGCGGTCCACAGCGCGATTTTACAATTGTGCTTACCCGATTCCCGTCGATCTCGACTGAGGTGGAAGGCACGCGCATCACGTCGTACTTTCGCCCTGAACATGCCGAAGGCGGGCGTGCAGCGCTCGATGCCGCCGCCAATGCGCTACGCGCCTTCAATCGCCGGTTTGGTCCTTACCCGCTGACCGAACTCGATATTGTGCAAATCGATGCGCGCACATTTCTCGGCGTCGAGTATCCTGGTCTGATCATGATCGACCGCCGCCTGTACGCCGGCGAACGTGAGGGTCTGGAGATCATCGTGGCACACGAGGTGGCGCATCAGTGGTGGTACAGCATGATCGGTAATGATGTGCAGAACGAAGCCTGGCTCGATGAGGGGTTGACCTCGTTTTCGCAGATCGTCTATCAGGAAGAAATTCGTGGCGCCATGGCCGCAGAACGCGAACTCGACGGGTTTCGTAGCGTCTACCTGCGTGCGCGGCAGGCGGGACGCGACGCGCCGCTGAAGCGCCCGGTTTCCGCATTGCGCGGCAACTACACGGCTATTGTGTATTCAAAAGGGGCGCTCTTCTTTCAGGCGTTGCGCATCCGTATCGGCGAACCGGCGTTTGACCGCTTTCTGCGCGATTACTATGCCACCTTTCGCTACCGTATTGCGTCGAGCGACGATGTGCGCGCGACTGCCGAAAACGCCTGCGCCTGCGACCTCACCGATTTCTACCGCGATTGGGTGTTGACTGCTGCACCCGTCGCTGTTCCCTGATATCGCGCAATGTCCACTCTTCCTGTTCTGGTTGTTCACGCCGATTGGGGGTCGAGCGCGGCGCGAAGGCGCCTGGTGTATGCATCACGCCAGACTGATGGAACATTCCTTGCATGTGCGCCGGGTCCGGCGGGCGATCCGCAGACGCTGCTGCGGCGACTGCGCGCGCTTGCGCCCGATGGCGGCATTCTGTTCGGCGTCGATTTTCCACTTGGACTCCCGTTGCGCTACGCGGCTGCCGCCGGGATCACCGACTTCGCAGCGCTTCTACCAGAGTTGGGTTCGGGGCGATGGGCGCAGTTCTACGACGTTGCGGTCCATCCAGACGACATCAGCATCGTTCGCCCATTTTACCCGCTGCGACCGGGTGGAACACGGCAGGTGCATTTGATCCGGGCGCTCGGCATGACGACCATCGACGATCTGCGTCGCTGCTGCGACCGGACGACCGCCGCGCGGCGCGCCGCTGCACCGCTCTTCTGGACGCTCGGCGCACAACAGGTGGGGAAGGCGACAATCGTCGGCTGGCGCGATATGCTGGGTGCGGCGCGCCGCGCGTATGCCCGGGATGATGCGATGTTTCCCTGGCTCTGGCCCTTCGAAGGGCGCCTGGACGACCTGATTGCTGCGGGGCGTCTGGTGGTCGCCGAAGTTTACCCTGCTGAGTGCTGCCATCATCTGGGTGTCACACTGCACGGCAGCAAACGTGTCCAGGCGACCCGTGTCGCCGCTGGAGCAGTGCTGCTGGCATGGGCAGAGACGGCAGGGGTTGCGCTCGAATCGACCCTCCGCCGTGCAATCGCCGAGGGATTTGGCGCTGCACCCGGCGGCGACGACGATTTCGATGCGACGGTGGGACTGTTCGGCGCCCTCAATGTCGTCCTGGGTCGTCGTGCCGCCGGTGAACCTGCGGATCCGGTCATCCGCCGCGTTGAGGGATGGATACTGGGGCAGGCTGGCGCGAACGAGGAGTCACACGATTTTAGATTTTAGATTTTGGAGTACGACGCCTGGCATCACAAAGCCTGAAACCGTATATGGCAATGCGGTATTATCGACGTGCAAACGTTCAACGTGCAAACGTTCAACGTTCAACGTGCAACGTTCCCCACCATCACCGTCCGACGAATTCACCCAGAATCTGGCGTCCGATGACCACGCGCAGAATCTCCGACGTACCCTCACCAATGGTGAGCAGGCGTTGATCGCGGTAGATGCGTTCGAGTGGATACTCGCTGCTGTACCCATACCCGCCAAGCACTTGAATCGCGTCACGGCAGATTTTCTCGCCGACTTCCGAAGCGTACAGTTTGGCGATCGCCGCCTCGCGGCTGTACTGGCGTCCCTGGTCTTTCAGCCATGCCGCCTGATAGACCAGCAAACGCGCCGCTTCCAGCCCAACCGCCATATCGGCGATCATATTCGAAACCGACTCGTAGGCGCCAATGAGTTTGCCAAAGGCAGTGCGCTCACGCGCATAGGCGGATGCAATCTCGAAGGCGGCCTGCGCCAGACCGATCGCCATGGCGCCGATGCCGATCCGCCCACCGTCGAGGACGGCAAGAAACTGTTGCAGACCGCGCCCGCGTCGCCCCAGCAGATTCGCTTCGGGCACCCGGACGTTCTCGAACGTTACAGCATTGGTGATCGAGCCGCGTAATCCCATTTTGGCTTCCGGCTTGCCAAAACTCAGCCCCGGTGTTCCGGCGGGCACAATGATCGCGCTGATCGAATGCCGCTCCCCCGGGTCGGTGACTGCCGTCACGATCAGGTGACCGGCAATCGATGCGCTGGTAATCCACATCTTTGCGCCGTTGATCACCCATTCTCCCTGTTCGAGGCGAGCGGTTGTGCGGGTGGCGCCGGCGTCCGACCCGGCATGCGGCTCTGTCAATGCGAAGGCGCCTATGTGACGCCCTTCGGCGGCAGGTCGCAGGAAGCGCTGTTTCTGCTCCTCAGTGCCGAACATGGCGATCGGCGCGCATCCCAATCCCAGGTGCGCCGAGTAGATCAGCGCCGTCGAGCCGCATGCCCGCGCAATTTCCTCGATAGCGATCGCCGTTGAAATGCTGTCGGCGCCTGCGCCGCCATACTCTTCGGCGAATGGCAGCCCCATCAGCCCCAACTCCGCCATTTTACGAAACGTATCGGCGGGAAATTCGCCCGTCTCATCGACGTGACGGGCGCGCGGCGCGATTTCCTGGTCGGCAAAACGCCGCACTTCAGCACGAATGCGCTGCTGTTCAGGAGTAAGCTCAAAGTTCATGGTTCATTCCTCTCACGAGCGGCTGCACTGCCATAATGAACGTCTGCACGTCGGCGCGGCTGATGCGTGCCGGGTGGATCAGCGGAAGGATGGCGACATTTCTGCTGCGAAGTACGGTTGCGTGCACATTGCGGATGGGACCCGGATCGCGCCCCAGATACCGAATCCCCACTTCTCGCAGAGCAATGCGCCCAACCGGAATGATCAGTCGGGGCCTGATCACGTCGAGTTCTGTGTGCAACCATTCACTGCAGGCGCGCACTTCGCCCGGTGTTGGCGTGCGATTCCCTGGCGGGCAACAGCGCACCGCATTGGTGATGAAACAGCGCAGCGTCGCTCCGGCAGTTTCGTCGCTTGCCAGCCCAATCTGCACCAGTATGCGGCGTAGCACCCGCCCTGAACGATCCCCCCAGAATGGAATGCCGGTCTGATCGGCGCCACGGCGACCCGGCGCTTCGCCGATGAAGACAATCCCGCCTGATGCATCGCCGTAACCGTGCACAATACGCCGCCGGCTGGCGACGAGCGCCGGACAGCGTTCACAGTTCTGATGGTGCAGCAGTGTGACCATACTTCGATTATTCGTGCCAGGCCGTACCTTCCGGCGGATCGATCGGTAACGCAACCCGCACCGTTGTTCCCTGATCCGGCTGGCTGGATACCAGCACCTGACCGCCGTGTTGCGTGACGATGCCGTATGCGATGGCCAGACCCAACCCCGACCCCTGACCCGGCGAACGAGTGGTGACGAATGGCTGAAACAGGCGCTCGACAACATGCGCCGGGATGCCTGGTCCATTATCCGCGACATCGAAGTTTACGAATGCGCCGCTGTTCTCGGTTGCGCGGGCCGGCAGCAGCGGCGGTAGTTCAGCGTGCCCACGCGAGACGCTCAACCGTACTCGCGGCGAGGGTGAACCCAACAGCGCCTGTTCAGCGTTGATCAGCAGATTGAGCAGAACCTGTTGCATTTGCGGGACATCAATGCGCAGCATCGGAAGATCGGGCTGGCAGATCACCTCAAGGGCAATACCGGCAGAACGAAGCGCTGCCCGTTTGAGGTCGAGCACACGCTCGATCAGATCGGAAGGCGCTGTCCATTCTTTGAGTATCGGTCCGCGACGGGCGAACGTCGCCAGACTTTGAATCACGCGGCGGGCGCGTTTGGCGCTCTCGATGATCTGTTCGACCGATCGCTGATCGTCGGGGTTGCGTTGCGGTGAGAGGAGTTCGGCGTTACCAAGGATGATGGCGAGGGGATTGTTCAATTCGTGCGCCACACCGGCAATGAGTTCTCCCAACGCCGCGAGTTTCGAGTTTTGCACGAGCTGCGCCTGCATGACGCGCAACTGCTCGTTTGCCGTTTGCAGCGCATCATTTTGGGCTGCAAGCGCTGCCATCGCCGCATCACGTTCGCTTTCAGCGGCGCGAATACGGAGCAGTGCCCGCACCCGCGCCAGCAGTTCCTCGATGTAAAATGGTTTGGTCAGATAGTCATCGGCGCCCGAGTCGAGCGCCCTGATCCGGTCTGACACTTCACCTTTTGCGGTCAGCATCAGAACAGGCAAAAATCGTCGACCAGAACGCTCCTTCAACGCCGTGCAAATCTGGACTCCTGGAATATCTGGCAGCATCCAGTCGAGGATGACGAGGTCGATGTCGCCCGTTTCGATGAGGGCGAGCGCATCGGCGGCAGTTGCTGCGAGAAGCGACTGATAGCCTGCTCCTCGAAGGACGTATTCAACGAGGCTGGCGATTGTCGGATCGTCCTCAACGACCATGATGCGTGTCGGATCGCGCATAACGCTATTGTATCATGGGTCTTTTGGGCGGTTGCAGCGCAACATGGCAGGCTCGTGGTACAATACCTGCTGTGAACGATGTCATTCGTTTGATCGACTCCCACGCGCACCTGGGATTGGCGCAGTTCGATGCGGATCGCACTGCTGTGCTGGAGCGCGCAAGGGCAGCAGGAGTGGTGCGTATCGTCGAAATCGGCTACGACCTGGCGACCTCGCGTGCTGCGGTCGCGCTGGCGGCACAGCATGCACCGATCTATGCAGTGGTCGGCGTGCAACCCAACCACGTCGCCGCTTTGCCGGACGACTGGCTCGATCAGGTGCGCACCCTGGCGCAACAGCCCAAAGTTGTTGCTATTGGCGAGATCGGTCTGGATTATTACTGGAATGCGGCGCCTGCCGGTGTGCAGGAGGCATGTTTCCGCGCACAACTTGATCTGGCGCGCTCCCTGCGCCTTCCGGTCGTCATTCACAGTCGCGATGCGCGTGACGATACGATCCGCGTGTTGCGCGATGCAGCGTATGGTCTGTCTGGCATCATGCACTCGTTTTCGGGTGACTGGGAATACGCGCGCGCATGCCTGGACATCGGTTTCCACCTCTCGTTCAGCGGTCCGATCACCTTTCCGAAAGCTGTCGATCTGCACGATGTCGCCCGCCGCGCGCCGCTCGACCGTCTGCTGATCGAAACCGACAGCCCTTATCTGGCGCCGCATCCCTTTCGCGGAAAACGAAACGAACCTGCGTATGTGCGCCTGATTGCCGAACGGATCGCTGATCTGCGCGGCATGACGCTCGAATCTCTGGCTCAGGCGACGTGGCGCAACGCAGAGGCGGTTTTTGGGCTATGAGTTCTTCTGTTACAACCATTCCAAACGAGACCTCAGCGCGTTCCTGGTTTGCCCGGCTCGAACTGGGGTCGCTTGCGCTTCCGTTTCTGCTGGCAGTGTCGATGACCTGGAGCGTGACGCGCAGCCTCGAGGTTGCAAACTGGGCGGATGGGCTCGCCATGCTGGCAGTCATCGGTCTGGCAGCTCTCTTTACCGGCACGCTCTTTGCACGGGCTGGCTGGATGCATCCATTGCTGGCGCATCCGCTGGCGTCGCTCCTTGGGGTTGTGTTCGTTGTGCAGCAGATCAGCCCGATCGTCGAAGCGCAAACAACGGCAGAGTTCGGTGCGGCAAAGGCGCAGCGTCTGACAGCATGGGGCGATATTGCTGCGGAACTTGCGATCCGTGTCATCATCTGGCTGCGCACACTGCAGGCAGGTGGACGCGGCGAAGACATCGCCCTCTTCGTCCTGACCCTGGCGCTGATCATCTGGGGGATGGGGTATGTGACGGGATGGCTCATCTTTCGCCATCAGCGCGCCTGGATTGCCGTTGCGCTGCAGGCAGGCATCGTTCTGATCAACTATACCTATGCCTGGCCAAAACCAACCGGCCTGTTCTTCGTCTTTTTGATGACGGCGCTGTTGCTGATCGCCTGCCTGCATATTGACCGCCATCAGCGCCTGTGGCGCGCCACACGCATCGAGTTCCCCGACTTTCTGCCGGCGCGCGTTCTGCTGGCTTCGCTGCTGGCCTTCGTCTTTCTGCTGATCGTCACTGCCTTTCTGCCGAAACAGCCGGACAATGAGCATCTGGCGCGTCTCTGGCGTACCATTCGCGCGCCGATAACGGCGCTGCGTGAAGAGTGGCAGGAGGCGTTCAGTACGATCAATGCGCCGCCGGGATCGGCAGGGACGTTTCTGACCCGCAACGCTCGCGTCGGCGGTCCCCGTCAACTGGGTACGGCACTGGTGATGACGGTGCGATCCGCTGAGTATAGCTACTGGCGCGCCGCTGCCTTTGATCGCTACACTGGTCGTATGTGGCAGAACATGGTTGGTGAGCGTGCACGCGCTGCGCTGGGGGCGGCGACGGCGGAAGCGGCGCGCACGCCGCTGGCGCCCGGTGTGCGCCTTGAACAGCCTGAATTGCGCGGCCGCGTCCTGGTGACCACAACGATTGAACTGGCGCAGACGCGCACCGATGGGCTGATCATGGTTGGCGGCGCACTGGCATCCACCGGTCTGCCGGTGTTGATTCAGCATGGGTATCTGGAAATATCAGGTGAACTGTTGCCCAATTTTACTGAAACCGCCACTGTGGTCACAGAAGCGCCGCTGGAGGCGACGCAGACCTATACAGTCGCCACATATCTGTCCACAGTTGATGAACAGAGTCTGCGCGAAAGCGGGAGCGCCTACCCGGAATGGGTACGTCTGGCGTACCTGCAATTGCCCGATACCCTGCCGTCGCGGGTGCGCGAACTGGCAGCCTCGATTGTCCGCGACGCCGGCGCAGTCACGCCATACGACAAGGCGCTGGCGATTCAGGAATATCTGCGCACGCTGACGTACAACGATCAGCGCCCGGTTCCGCCGGACGACCGCGATTGGGTCGACTGGTTCCTGTTCGATGCGCCAGGCGGCTACTGCGACGATTTTACGTCGGCGATGGTCGTGCTTCTCCGCGCCGAGGGCGTTCCGGCGCGCTGGGTGCATGGGTACGCTGGCGGTGAACTCGATCCGGATCGGCGAGTGTATCTGGTGCGCGAGAATGTCGCCCATAGCTGGCCCGAAGTCTACTTTCCCGGCTATGGCTGGCAGCGTTTTGAGCCGACGCCGGCGCCATACGCCAGTGTGCCGGTGCGTCCGGCGTTCCCTCCGGCTGATGACGTGGAACGTCCGGAGATCACCGGAGGGTTAGGGGGCGCGCTGAGCGACCCGGAAGCCATGCTGCGCGAGATGATCGAGCGCAACACGGGTCCTGCGATTGGCGACGATAGCGCGCTGCAACGCGAAATCGAAGCGCGGCGCGCACAGGAGCGCATCCGCCAGGCGATAGTTGTCGGCGGGGCGGCAGCGTTTCTGGGGGCGCTGGTTGGCGCGCTGTTCCTGTGGCTGCACTGGGATGTGCGCCGTCTTTCGCCCGCTGCCGCCGCCTATGCGCGCCTGACGCGCCTGGCGGAATGGGCAGGCGTGTCAGCCCCGCCCGACGCGACACCGTATGAGTACGCGGCGCTGCTCCAGGAACGTCTTCCTCGCCAGAAACACGTCATCGACCACATCGTCAGCAACTTCGTCGCCGAACGGTACCACGCCGGGCACGTATCGCATCCGCCGCTGCCGGTCGAGGACTGGCGCGCGCTGCGGCGCGAACTGCTGGTCCTGCTTGTCAGGCGGATCGGCACAGCGCGACGCCTCGTCTCGCCGACGCCTGCTCATGCCACACATGGCGCTACTCGCAGGAAACAGGCGTATCAGTCCGGTCGGTCTGGTCGCTGGTAAAATCATAGGTCTTGTCATTGAGAGACCGCACGAACGCCTGGTATTCTTCCTCGTAAGGAGGCGGGCAGTGAAGCACTGCATTGATGAACGCTTCTGGCGGCTGGTAATGATGGACGGTGACGTAATGGTAAATCATGACCGGCGCCCTGTAGACGATGTTCCCGTCGGGAATCCAGATTTCTCCGTTGCCGGTGGGATACGATTTGCCTTTGTAGTTCAAGCCGATCTTATTAGATGCGCCATCTTCGTACCGTAGAATGCCCTCTGATTCGCAGAACTGGCAGGTGTGATAACCCGTCGTGAGCGCATGGACGCCTCGCACGCAATGTTCGAGCAGGCGCTCCTGAAACTCGACCGGTGTTGATCCGGTTGGGAAGGGATATGCTTCGTCGAGCCATCCAATGGCCAGCCAGGTGAACCGGTCGTGGCGGGTGCGGGTTTGATATTCGCTCATATCAGCAAGGTACATGGCTTCCTCCTCTCAATTTCGTTGAAGATTCGGTGTGTTGACAGGTTATCCGATACGTCGCATGTATGTCTCCGGCGCGTCAGATTGTCTGTCTGGCAGCGCCTGGCATGTTGCCCACGGAAAGAAAACAGGAGCAGGAGCGAGATCTCGCTCCTGCGCCGTCGTGATGCGATCATTGATGACGTGGCATGAACATGATCCAGCGACCGTTTTCCTTTGGTAGAAGCGTTGCTGCGTAGATGCTCTTGTCTGCTGCCAGCACAGGCGCACCCAGAAGGTCTGCGAGTTGCTGCGCCAGCGAGTTCGGTCCGTATCCTGCATCGCACATGATCAGACGGACAAGCTGTCCGAACGTATATGCGGGGTGGGTGGCGATGATTTCGAAGAGTTGCTCTGCGTTCAGCAGTTTGTATGTCCAGCCGCGTTCTTCTACAAACGGACTTGCGAACGTTTCGCCGCGCTCATTCGGTCCCCAACCGTGACAGACCAGTTCAAAGAACGACGGGAATGTCGGGCAACGCACAGCCTGTCGAATGGCGATGTCCGGGTACCCCAGAATGTAGCGGTTCTTGAACATGGTGGGAAAAACAGGAACGTCGTGAAGCATTGCTGTCTCCTGGAAGGTTCAGGAGCGCAGAGCACGCCAACGTTCCGTACTGTCCCGCGCGGGACACGTCCAGAATGCTGGTGTGTCCCTGCGCGGGAATGGATACAAACGATGAATGAAGCGTCGTGTTGCCAGATGACGGGTGTGGCGCAAAGCCACGTGGTCAGTGTGTGAGCGATTTCCCTCCTTTGGTGATAGAGCGCCGGTCAGCGGAACGATGAGTAAACCAGGGTGCGCGTGATGCGCGCTGGCTGCGCTGGCTGGCGGTGGAACGGAACGAACGGTATCCGGCGCACATGGCGCCGAAGGATATTCTTTCCGAAGGCACGAGCGTTGACACGCGGGCATGCGCGCCGGAAAGCGAAGTGTGGTATGGGCGTTGTCAGGGTGCAGTGCAGCGGAACTCCGCTGCCGGCCCCGCCGGGCCGGTGATACGAGACCAGCCGACGTCGTCGCCGTTGAGAAAGGGGAGTCGGTGGGCTGGTCTGGTTTCGGCGGCCCGGATGACCGACCGCCGGTTACCACCATTTATGAAGACTGTTGCCGCTTTGCGCGCCGCTGCAGCTCGGTGCGGCGCATCTGGCGCGCCTCGCGAACGGTTGCGGGCGTGCCGCTCAAAAGTTCAACGTATCCTGCGACAACCCGATAGATGACAGTATGAGTCGCTTCCCGGCGTCGTCGGGCATGGTCACGCTCGGCGGCGCGCACTTCGTCCGGTGTCATGACCCACGTTGCGCGTTGCTTCGCCTTCTCCTCCAGGGCGGCGATCGCCTGTTCGACGTCCGGTCCGCGGCGTGGGAGCAGCGCCTGTTCCAGCAGGCCTTCGACTGCAACGTGATTGCCAGGACGCAGCAGGGCAGGCGTGCCCTGATGGTTGAGCGGAATAACGACCGGAACACGGACAGTCTCGGTGATTGTCGCGCGACTGCCGGCGCGGGTGCGTGGTATCTGGACGCGCACCGTCACATGCGCCAGGGCAAGACCGGATCGTAACGGATGGCGTCCGATGCGGGCAGGTCCGGTCACCTGACCGCACATGTGAATGTCGCATCCATCTTCATCGTCGGGAGTGACAGGACGCACCGTCTCGACAATCAGCGTTGGCGATGGGACGGTTTCATCGAGTGATGTTTTCCATTCCATCCATCCTTCGACCAGCAGGCGTACCCCATGGCTGGCTGAGTCGAGCAATTCGTGACCAGGGATCGCGCGTGTCACGCGCAGCGGCAGGCGGAAATCGCCGCCAAGCGGTCCGGTCATTCGCAACTGCAGACGGCGCGGCAGACCCTGACGACTCGCAGGCGATATATCGAGCGTACCTGTCGCGATGGCACGGTAGATGGGGGCGTCTGTCAAAGATGGTTCGCTCATGGCAGGCTTCCCTCTGATCTGGGCGACATTCATTTCTGTCAGGTACGATAGCAGGAGATCGCCTGCAAGAAAATCGCCCAAACGTCCTCGTTGCGCGCGCCTGTGGTCTGATCGCGTGGTAGGATAGAGGGAACATCGGAGTGACGATTCTGTGACAGGAACGTTATGACGCTGCCACTGGGCTTTTGTCTGGGAACATTTGGCGTTTCCTATGTCGAGTTGCGCGATGCAGCTCGCCTGCTCGATGCGCTTGGGTTCGATTCGGTCTGGTTGTGGGATCACTACGTCTCATGGAACGACCCGCGCGAGCCGGTGATCGAGGGGCTGACGGCGATAGCTGCGCTTGCAGAAGCAACGCAGCGGATCCGTCTGGGTCCGCTGGTAGCCAACAATCTCAATCGCCATCCCGGTCGGCTGGCAAAGATTGCTGCAACCCTGCAGGAGATTGCACAGGGGCGGTTCGAGTTGGGGATCGGCGGCGGCGGGTGGAAACCGGAGCAGGAAGCGTTTGGCATCGATCAGGGGACGCTGGACGAGCGAACGGAGCGCGTCGAAGAGGCGTTGCAGGTCTCCGGTTGCTCTGGAGCGGCGAGCCGGTCACTTTCCACGGACGATATTACCGTCTGACAGGAGCGATTGTTTCTCCGCCGCCGCATCCGCTGCCGCCGCTGATCGTCGGGGCGCGCGGAATGCGCCTCTGCCGTATTGCAGGGCGGTTTGCCGATGGTTTGAACGTGCAATGGCGCGATCGCTCACGACTGGACGAGCAGATCGCTGCGCTCGACGAAGGACTGGCAGCCGCAGGTCGCACCCGTCACGGGTTCGACCTGTCGGTGCACGCCGACTGGCGCGACCTCCACCCCGACCCTGTCGCCGCTCTGGATCGGTGGCAGGCGCTGGGTTTCACGCGCGCTATCATCTATGTAGCCGCGCCCTTTCCTGATAATGACTTCCAGCGTCTGGCACAGATGCTGCATCTCACCAGATGATCGAAAACCCGCGTTCTTCGCCGGTCGGCTTCTCCCAGTGAACATCGACCGAGTCGACGCGGGCATGCGCCGGGCCGCTGTAGCACCAGCTGACCATGCGCTGCACCGCCGGGCGGGCGCCCTCGAAGACCGCCTCGACCCGTCCGTCGTCGAGGTTTCGCACCCAGCCGGAGACGCCGACTTCACGGGCGTAGGTGCGGGCGCTGGCACGAAAGTTGACCCCCTGTACGCGACCTGAGATGAAGACATGTGCGCGAGCCATGTCAATCATTGGTTGATTTCCTCTGCCTTTGCAGTAGCGATGAAAATGACCCGTTCCGCAATATTGGTCGTTCGATCGGCGAGACGTTCGAGCACGTGAGCGGTATCGATCAAGAGCAGCGCGCAATCGAGCGTGCGTGGGTCCTGGCGCGCGATGTCTTTCAGCATCGCGACCACCCGGTCTTCCAGCGCATCGACCTCCTGATCCCGCTCGCCGAGCGAGCGCGCCAGCGTCACGTCGAGTTGCACGAAGGCGTCCAGACAGATGTGCAACATGTTTTGAACGAGCGTTCCAAGGCGGTGGAGTTCAATCGGCACCTCGATGATCATCGGCGTTTGCAGGCTGCGCTCGACTTTCTTGGCGATCCCTTTGGCGTAATCGGCGGCGCGCTCCAGTTCCCCCGCGATGGCGACGGCTGCCAGCAGGCTGCGCAGATCGGTGGCGACCGGTTGTTGTGTGGCGATCAGTTCAAAGACGCGCTCATCAACCGATGTGCGGGCGGCATCGATCTCACGGTCACGCGCAATCACCTCACGCGCCAGCACAACGTCCAGACGCTCGAGCGCTTTGATGGCGTCAGCCAGTTGATGTTCGACGCGGCTCCCAATGCGAAGGAGGTCATCGTGCACCGATTGGAGCTGTTTGATGTAATGATCCCGCATGATCCACTCACTTTCTGAAAAAGATGTTCTGGACGCTCCATCCTTCGCCGGGTTCCAGTCTCCCGTGAAAGATGCCAGCAAAATACGCCAATTGGTCTGGTCGCCGGTTCTATCTATGGTAACCGATATTTTACCTCTCCAGTGCTAAAAATGTGTTAAAGATCGGTAAGATTCTGTGTTTTCATGCGCACGAGAGGATAATTGTGAAAGAACATTCATTATGACTCCACGTCGTAGCGTTATCTATGACACTTCATCGCAGGGTCATATTTGCGGAATAGTCGAGTTGGCAGTATCGACACATCTGTTCGCTCCAGGGGATTGTGCATTGGAATGAGACATAGAAGCACATATACATCCTGTTGGAGCGAACAATCGCTGGCTGGCGCTGCGTGCTCATTGAATCGCCGATTGCACAGATGAGACACGCCTCGTTCATCTTCACGGCATACACTGGCAGTGTGTTCACAATCCCGTTGCAGACGCATCACCCCACCAGGCAATGACGTGCTGATGCAGTGTAAAGAGGCAAACAATGGCGCACGAATTCGCACCACCCGACAGGCACAATGAGAGTGAGGCGCAGATCATTGCACGCGCCAAGGCTGGCGACGCCGATGCGATCAGCCTGTTGTACGAGCGATACGCGCCGCAGGTGCGCCGGTACATTGCGTCGCGTCTGGGCGATCCGGTTCTGGCGGAAGATGTGTGCAGCGATGTCTTCGTCAAAATGCTGGAAGGACTGGATCGTTATGAGGATCGCGGCTGGCCCTTCTCTGCCTGGCTCTACCGCATTGCCTATGCGCGAACCATGGACATGCTGCGGCAGGCCCGGCGGCGTCCATCGGTTCCGCTCGACGAAAGCGCCCCCCAGGCGCTCGAACCGCCCGATGAGGCGGTCATCTCCCGCATTGCGTATCACGAACTTCAGAGCGTGATGCGCGTACTGACCCGCGATCAGCGTCTGGTGTTGCAGCTGCGCTTCGATGAGGATCGCACCCTCGCCGAAATTGCCGAGTCGCTCGGGCGCACGGTGGGTTCGGTGAAGGCGTTGCAGCACCGGGGATTGACGCGCCTCGCCGAGGCGCTCGCCGATTATCCGGCGCACCGACCGATCGCCGCCTCCTGACGTTTGTCGCCGTCAACCTCTGCCTTTTTGCCATCGAGTCGCCTCGTATGTGATAAAAACCCTTGACGCCTGTTCCATCGCCCGCGTATAATGCCCTGGGAATGTTCGTTTGGGGCGATGGGGGCGTATGGATCGCGAAACCTTCGAAGCAATCGTCGTTGAGGCGCTCGACTCGCTGCCGCCGGAGTTCGCCCGCTATCTGAACAATGTCGAGGTGCGCATCGAAGCGCGTCCTTCGCGCGAGCAACGGCGCGCGCTCGGATTGCGTCCCTGGCAGACGATCTATGGTCTGTACGAGGGGGTGCCGCTCACCGAGCGCGCCGGGGGTGAACCGCTCCTTCCAGACGTGATTACGATTTTTCAGGCGCCGCTGGTGCGCGATTTTCCCTCTCGTGAAGCGCTCCGCGATGAGGTGCGGCGCACCGTGCTGCACGAAATTGCCCACTTTTTTGGCATCAGCGATGAACGACTCCATGAACTGGATGCCTATTGAGCGAATACCTTTCGCTATTGTTCGATCATGCGACACTTTTTTGCATCACCGCTGTCTGCATCGATCTACGCTCTGGCGTTGATCGTCTGGGCGTTGCTGGTGGTCGATACGGCGAGTCTTGCCCGGCGCGCCGCCGAACCGCCGGTGTTTCCCACCCCTACGCCGGCGCCCACTGCAACGGCTGTTCCTGCTGATGCAACGCCAGCGCCGGCGCCAACGCTCATCCCTGCCGCTCAGACGGACGATGCCGCGGTGGTTGCACCTGACCTGGCGCCTGGGGATGGCTGGTTCCATCCAAAGACCGGACGGTATATCGCTGCATGGCTCCCCAATTCGTTTGGTTCCGAAAATCGTGAGTCGTTCGAGGCGAATGCCGATATTCTCGATGAGATCAGTCCGTTCTGGTATTCGCCATCGCCCGGTGGCGGGCTGCGTTTCGGGCGCGAGGCGCGCGATCGCACGCTGGTCGAACTGGCGCATAGTAAAAATGTCCTGGTCATTCCAACTGTCCACAATGTTGTCACCGGCGACGATCCGGCGCCGGGCATTCTGCGCAATCCGCGTCTCCGGTCGTACCACGTGCAGCAGATCGTCGATGAGGTTCTGACCTATAACTATGACGGAATTGATATCGATTATGAGTTTCTCAGCAGCAGTCTGCGCGATGAGTACAGCGCCTTCATTCTCGAGCTGGCGGATGCGCTCCATGCGCACGGCAAACTGCTGACGATCGCCGTGCATGCGAAGGACTGCGATTATTGCGGGTTAGGAGGGTTCCAGGATTGGGCAGTCATCGGTCAGGTGGTCGACCGGTTGCGCATCATGACTTACGACTATCACTGGCGCGGCGGCGGTCCCGGTCCGGTGGCGCCGGTGTACTGGGTGGAACGGGTGGCGCGCTATGCGGTGACGGTCGTCGATCCGGCAAAGGTTGTGATTGGCGTGCCGTTCTACGGCTACAACTGGCCGCGCGACGGCGGCGGCAATGCACGCGGGCAGACGTGGGCGATGATCAATGAGATCATTCAGACGTATCGTCTGTCGGTCAATCTGATGGAGAGTAATCAGAACGGTCTGGTGCAGGAGAACTGGATTACCTACAGTTCACGCACCGAAGGACGGCGCGAGGTCTGGTTCGCCACAAGCAGCGGACTCGACGCAAAACTGCGCCTGGTGCAGGAACTCGATCTGGCAGGGATTGCAATCTGGCGGCTGGGCGGTGAAGATCCGCGCAACTGGGAGGTTATTCGTGCTCGTCTTCTGCAAGACCCGTATGAATCGCAACGGGTGTTGAGCCGTCTGTTGCCGGAGCATTGATGATCAAGTCGGAGATCAAAGCGAACGAGCGTGAGGCGGCGCACCTTTTTGTGCGCGGGGTGGCGGCGGCGCGCGGCGGGCAGCGACGTCTGGCGGCAGTGTTGTTGTCACGGGTTGTGCAGCTCGACCCGCAGCACGAAATGGGGTGGTTGTGGCTGTCCGGCGTTCTCGATGATCCGAAGGAGATCGCGTTCTGTCTACGCTCAGTTCTGGCGATCAATCCGCACAACGAGCGCGCACAGCGTGGGCTGGCATGGCTGAAAAGCCGCCAGTTGCTGCAAGAGGGCGATGCTGCCGTCACTGCCCCGTTTGCCCGTGTGGCGCCCTCGGCAGCGCCAGCTGATCCGGCCGATTCTCCAGCCGATGATGCGGTGCAGGAAGCGCCGGTTGCGTGGCGGGAGCGTGTGGCGCGCGCCTTCCGTCGATTGCTTCCCCAACCCCATCAGTCGTCTGACCACACCGATTCGTGGTGGGTGGGCTGGCGCCATTCGCGCCGCGAGATGGGGCAGGCGCGCGCGCTGCTCTGGAGTATGCCGGTGCTGCTTCTCTTGCTTACGCTGGCGCTCAACTATGCGCTTCGCGTTGCGGTGGAACGGAATGAGGCGCTTGTCGCGGCGGAACTGGCGCAGCGCGCAAGCGCTGCTGAGGCGCACATGCAACCGGCGAACAATACGGACGCTCTGTCACCCGACGTTTCGGCGATCCTTGAAGCGGAATCGGCTGCGGAGCGCGAGGCGGCGGCGCTGGCGTACCTCAGTCGCCTCGAAGAGCCGCGTGCCCGGCTGCGTGGCGCGATCGAGTCGTACCGCAACGCGACGAGTCGTCCCGGTGGGTCGTCGATTGTCCATGCGACATCGGCGCAGCGGCTGCGAGATGAGATCGAGCAGGCATATGCCGTGATCGCTGCGATCGAACCGCCGGAGACGCTTGCGGAAGCGCATGCGCTCTACCTGCAAGGGCTGGAACTGGAACTGACGGCGCTCGACCACATGCTGGCGTTCTACAGCGGCTTTCGCGCTGAGGATGCCAACCGCGCAGCGCTGACGATGGCGGAAGCTGCGCGCCGCCTCGACCAGGCGCGCCGGATGTTCGATCAACAGCGGGCGGAACTGTCGGTAGAGGGACCGCTGCCCCATTCGTATCGGTGATACCATTTTAGATTTTGGATTGAAGATTATCGCGCAGGGCGTTCTGATGCGATTTGACGGAACTCCGTTTGCGGAGTATTCAAGTGAAATTGGTATGAATTGTTCCTGCTCTGCTGTCTCGTGGTTATAAAAAGCGCTCCCACGGTGCGTCGCGTTCCAGGCGTTTATGCAAGACGCCGGCGTGTACGCCGAAGAAAGAATGTTGAGGAAACAGAATGAACGACCACTCGCGCGCTTTTCTGAAGCAACTGCTCTCCACCCCCGGTCCTTCCGGCGAGGAAGTCGCTGCGGGGCGCGTCTGGCGGCGCGAAGCCGAAACCTTTTCCGACCGGGTATATGCCGATGTGCGCGGCAATTCGTATGCTGTGCTCGAAGGCGGCGCGCCGCGCGTGCTGCTCGCCGGGCATATCGATGAAATCGGGGTGATGGTGAGTTACATCGACGACGATGGATTCCTCTGGTTTTCGGCGATCGGCGGGTGGGATACACAGGTGCTCGTGGGGCAGCGGGTGCGGCTGCTGGGGCGCGCAGGCGATGTGATCGGCGTGATCGGGAAGAAGCCCATCCATCAGATGAAGCCCGATGAGCGGGAGAAAGTCAGCAAGATCGAAGACCTGTGGATCGACATCGGCGCCGCGAACCGGGCAGAAGCCGAGGCGCTGGTGCGCGTCGGCGCCGCTGGTGTGATCGATGCGCCGGTCTATGATCTGCCAGGCGAGAAGATTATTTCGCGCAGTATCGATAACCGGATTGGCGCGTTTACCGTGCTCGAAGCGCTGCGCCTGCTGGCGCATGACCGTCCGAGCGCAACGGTGGCGGCAGTGGCGACTTCACAGGAAGAGATTACGTTTGCAGGGGCGCATACGGCTGCGTTCAGTTTCGAGCCGCAGGTGGCCATTGCGGTTGATGTCACCTTTGCGACCGATCATCCGAATGCGAGCCGGAAGCAGTACGGCGATGTGCGCCTGGGTGGCGGACCGGTGCTGTCACGCGGTTCGGCGAACAGCCCGGTGGTGTACGACATGCTCGTGGCGATTGCAGAACGCGAAGGCATTCCATACAGCGTGCAGATCAATCCGCGCTACACCGGCACCGATGCCGATGCCATTCATGTCTCGCGCGCCGGTGTCGCCACCGGCGTCATCTCAATCCCGAACCGGTACATGCATTCTCCCAATGAAATGATCGCCCTGAGCGACGTCGAACACGCTGTTCGTCTGATCGCTGCATTCGTGCGCAGTCTGGATTCCGAGACATCATTCATTCCGTCCTGAGTCTGGCATGACCGTTCCGAAATCGCGCATCTGGAATCTGGTCGAGGTTTCCTACAAACCGGACTACTCTCCGGTCCTCGACTGGTATGACGCGAGTATGATGGCGCTTATTTTGCTGAATGTCCTGGCAGTCGTCATCGAGAGCGTCGAAGAAATAGGCCAGCGCTTCGCAGCATATTTCTACGCATTCGAGGTCTTTTCGGTGGCGGTCTTTACGATCGAATACATCGTCAGGATCTGGGCATGCACGGTCGATTCGCGCTATACCCATCCCGTATTTGGGCGGGTGCGATATGCGCTGACACCGATGGTCATTATTGACCTGCTGGCGTTTCTGCCGTTCTATCTGTGGTTTCTTCCCGTCGATCTGCGGATTCTACGCGCGCTGCGGTTGTTTCGACTCCTCAGGGTGCTCAAGATCGGGCGTTATTCCCAGTCTGTGGCGCTGATGGCGCACGTTGTTCGCCGCAAACGTTCCGATCTGGCGGCGACTGCGCTCCTTTTGTTCGTGATGCTGGTCATCTCGGCAAGCCTGATGTACTACGCCGAGCACGATGCCCAACCAGAGGCGTTTGGGTCGATTCCTGCGGCGATGTGGTGGGGTGTTGCGACGTTCACAACAGTTGGTTATGGTGATGTGTATCCCATCACGCCCCTGGGCAGGCTTCTGGGGTCGTTCATTGCCATTCTGGGGATTGGCATTTTTGCGCTCCCTGCGGGCATTCTCGCGTCTGGATTTTCTGAAGAGCGCGAACGGATGAGAACCGGGAATAGGGTGGATGTGTGTCCACACTGCGGGCGCGCGCTGGATCAGGATTCACCCTGATTTCCGGGTGAGCGACTCGACCGGTCGAGGGTCAGGCGCTTGTGGCAGTGCAATGGATACCGTCGTGCCGACGCCAACTGTACTCTCGACTGTGATGCGCCCATTCATTGCCTCGACCAGTCCTTTGGCGATCGAAAGCCCCAATCCTGCATTGCCGTTCTGCCGCTCGCGCGCTGGATCGGCGCGGTAGAATCGCTCGAAGATATGCGGAAGATGCTCCGGTGCAATGCCGATTCCAGTGTCTGTTATGGTGATCTGGATCATCCGTCCTATCGGCGCTGTTGAGATGGTGATCCGTCCACCGGCTGGGGTGTAGCGCAGCGCATTGTCCAGGATGATCAACATAATCTGCTGGAGCCGTTCGGCGTCTGCCTGCACAGTACCGGCGGCGGTCTCGAGTTCGACTGTAATGCCGCGTTGCTCACCCAGGCGCGCCGTCTGGCGCTGCACAGTACGCAGCAGGTCGCCCAGATCGACGGCTGTGGTCGTCATCGTCAGCTGCCTGCTGTCCAGCCGCGTCAGGGTCAGCAGATCATCAACCAGGCGACGCATCTGGTCACTTTCTGCCAGAATGTCACTCAGCAGTTCACGCTGATCAGTCGCATCGGGTAGCGTCTCGCGGAGTGCCACCTCGGCACTGGCGCGAATGAGCGTGAGCGGTGCGCGCAGTTCATGGCTGGCGCTGGCGATGAAGCGTTGCTGCCGTTCCCAGGCTTCCTGTGACGGGCGAAGCGCGCGTCCTGCCAGCCACCAGCTCGCCGCGCCAACCAGTACCATGCCGAGTGAGCCTAAACCGATCAACCCCAGGGTCAATTGACTCAGAACCTGTTCCTGATCACTCAATTCACGCGCCAGCTGGAGCGCCGCCGGTCCGCCAGGGCGGGTCAGGCGGTATGTCAACAGGCGCGTCCGTCGTCCATCGCTCATGGTAACCGTGCGAAGGTCGCTGCCCTGCGCCAGCGCTGCCTGAAGCGCCTCACGGTCTGGCGCCAGCGGGAGATCAATGTTGTTTGGATTGAAGAGCAGCCTTCCCGAGGCGTCGAGCGGCAGCACGACGATGGCCGCAAGTTCTGCCGCATCAACACCGGTGGTCAGGGAACGAGGACGATCTGACTCCAGCTCATCTTCTTCTCGATCATCCTGCTCGCGCAGTTCCCGAGGCCTTTGGTGATTGCTGGAGGGATTCGTCTGTCCAAAAGGGATTGGTACGATCTCACCCCGAAGAATTGACCAGTCGCGGTCAGCGTCCGCCAGATCGGGAGGGAGCGGCGCCCCGAGCGCATGGAATTCGTGCGCCATTTTGTGACGCAGCGCCAGGTCGGTCACGTTCGAGAAGTAGCGCGCAACCACAATATACGCGCCGCCGCCGATCAACGTCACGAGAACCAGCGCCGCCAGCGCATACAGCAGCGAAAGCCGCACACGCAACCCGCTAAACACGGCTCACCTCCAACCGGTACCCCACGCCCCGCACAGTCGTGATCGGGTCGCGTTCGCCGGGTGCGTTCAGTTTGCGCCGCAGATACGAAATGTAGACATCGACCATCTGAGGTTGAACGTCGTGCTCATAAGACCAGACATAATCGAGAATCTGCTGGCGTGACAACGCCTGCCCGGCGTTCCGCATGAGGTATTCGAGCAGATTCCACTCCGTCGGCGTGAGATCGAGTGGGCGCGCGCCGCGCCGCGCCGTGTGATGCCGCAGATCGAGCACCAGGTCTCCAACCCGCAATTCGTTGCTGTCTCCCGGTTGCAGGGTGAAGCGCCGTCCCAGCGCCCGTACCCGTGCAAGCAGTTCCTCGAAAGCGAAAGGTTTGACCAGGTAATCATCGGCGCCGCTGTCGAACCCTGCCATCTTGTCTTCGATCTGACCGCGTGCAGTCAACAGCAGGAGCGCCGTCGGCAGGCGCGCCGCGCGCACGGCACGGCAGATCGACGGACCATCACGCTCCGGTAGCATCCAGTCGATGATTGCCACCTCATAGACGCCGCGCAGGGCATACTCAAGCCCGGTGTCACCGTCGTGCACCACATCGACCTGGTGATGTTCTTCGCGCAACACCCGCGCAATCAGGCGCGCCAGTCGTTGATCATCTTCTACGAGCAAGATTTTCATGGCATCTCGCAGGTGCTCACTCTTACCGTAAAAATGGTGTTTTTGCATCGGCGGGGCGACGTCTCATGGCGCTTACGAGAGCCATCCCGCCGCCGACTCTTGATTTCGGGGGCATCCCCCGAACCCCCAATCGTGAACAGTTACAGCATCTCCTCAACCGCGATCAGCATAGCGCAGAAAGATTGGAAAAAGATTGGAAGAGCTACGGGTGATTCCAAGACAGTTCCCATCAAGCGGCGCTATAACTCAAACAGACGACGGCACTCGTCGGACGACAACCTCAGAAACGCAAGAAGAGTATCGCACAAGGAGCAGGAACTATGAAACAGTCAACCCTTCTGGGAATTGCGGCAGCGATGACCGCGTTTGTTCTCGTGCTGGTCGGGGCGCTGGCCGGACAACTGACACAGCCAGGAGCATCTGTAACGCCAGCAGTCGTGGAAGCGACAGCGGCTCCAACCGACGCAACGGTGGTTTTCGATCCCACCGTGGAAGCGCTGATCCGTGAGCGTGAGGCGGCGTACCAGCAGGCGCTGGCAGAGGCGCAGCAACGGCTGTCAGAAGCAAACCGACGGCTTGAGGAAGCCAATCGCCGGATTGAACGGCAGCAACCAGTGCAACAGGCGGTTCAGCAGCAACCGGTGCAACAGGCGGTTCAACAGCAACCGGTGCAACAGCCGGTTCAGCTGTCCACCTCGCAGGGAAGCGCTCCGGCGACTGCAGCATACGCCCCAGCAGTGTCAGCTGAACAGGCGCAGACAATCGCGCTGAACCTGGCGCAGGGCGCAACTCTGGTCAGACCTGCAGAACTGGTGCTCTACCAGGGCGCGCCGGCATACGAGGTGATCTTCACGACCGGCGCCGTCTACGTCGATGCACAGAATGGCGTGGTGCTCGCCAGCACGCTTGTGCAACCCGTTGCTCAGGTGCAGGACATCAGCGCCGAGCAGGCGGCTCAGATCGCCATCACCTATCGCGGTGGCGGTGAGTTGCGTAAAGTCGAACGTGAGAACGAGCACGGTGTGGAGGTGTACGAAGTGAAGTTCACCGATGGCGCCGAAGTGTATGTCGCTGCTTCGGATGGTGCGGTCGTCTACGCTCGACTGGATAAGGCGGAAAATAATGATGACGATGATCACGAGAAAAAAGATGATGATAAGGAGAAAGATGATGATAAGGAGAAAGATGACGATAAGGAGAAAGATGACGATAAGGAGAAAGATGACGACTAATTCTCGCTGGTAAAGTTCTGATCATCAACCACGTCTGACTTAAAACTCATGATCAAACGGAGAGGAAAACAATGGCATCTCGTTCGGTTCTGCGACACACATCGGCTCATACGTACAAACTCGTTATCAGTGCAGCATCGGTTGCCGCAACGCTGGCAGGGTGGGCGCTGTTAGCCATACAGCCGGTTGCCGAGCCTCAGCAGTTCGAACCGTTGCCGGACGTTTCGGGAACACCCGCAGTGGTGACAGCGCCCCCTCCTGCGTGGCTGAGCGAACCTCCGGCGATACCCGCCCTGCCGCCGCTGGTTGAACTGGCGCATATCCCGGTGGAAGGCGCGCAGCCCGCAGCGCCAGACCAGGCTCAGATCGCCAATCCCGTGACAGCGCCAGACCAGGCTCAGATCGCCAATCCCGTGACAGCGCCAGCAGTGAGTTCCAATCCTCCGGCGCCTCCAGCATTACGCGAGGTGAACGCGCCGGTGACCGTCAATCCGCCAGTCCAGGCGCAGCGACCGGCGCCGGTCGTTGTCACACGCTCATCGCGGTAACTAAGGAGAAGCGCCATGCGGTCGATCACGTTTCGTGCAATGGGGTGCCAGATGCAGGCGTTTCTTGACAGTGCGACCGATGCAGCAGCAGAAGCGCTCAATTCGGTTCCGCAGTGGTTCGCTGAATGGGAGCGCACACTGAGCCGCTTTCGCGACGATAGCGAACTCTCACTGCTCAACCGGCGCACCGGTGAGGGATGGGTGCGAGTCAGTCGCACGTTGTGGGAGGTGGTGAACGATGCGATCGTGGCAGCGCGCCTCAGCGATGGTCTGGTGGCGCCGGGCGTGTTGCTGGCGCTGGAGGCTGCTGGCTATGACCGGGATTTCGCGCAGATCGCGCATGGCGTCCCGACGCGGTCTCAGGCGACTCTTCCGCCCTCTGGCGACTGGCGTGCCATCCGGCTCGACCCGCAGCGTCGCGCGATAGCGCTGTCGTCAGAGATGCGCCTCGATCTCGGGGGTATTGCCAAGGGGTGGGCTGCTTCCAGAGCAGTGCAGCGACTGGCAGCGCATGGACCGGCGCTCGTTGATGCCGGTGGCGATATTGCCGTGAGCGGGTTGCGTACCCATGGGGACCCATGGGTCGCCGGCATCGCCAGTCCCTTTCAGCCGGAAGAATTGCTCGATACCGTGTTTCTGACCGGTGGCGGCATCGCCACATCGGGACGGGATGTGCGGCGCTGGCGGCAGGGAAGCGTCGAACGGCATCACATCATCGATCCGCGCACCGGCGCGCCGGCGCAGACTGATGTCCTTGCCGCGACCGTGATCGCCCCTTCGCTGCTCGAAGCGGAAGTTGCTGCCAAGGTTGTCATTATTCTGGGGAGTCGTGCAGGACGGGAATGGCTGACCGCCCGTCCATGGCTTGCCGGTCTGATTGTGACGGAAGCGCGAGAAGTCTGGCGCACGACAACGCTCGAACAGTTCCGCTGGCATGCACCAGCAGTAAGGGAGGTTATCTATGATTGACGAAAAAGCCGCTCGACTGGCTGCCATCCGTGCCGCCAATGCCGCAAAACGCGGGAGCGCAGCGCAACCGTCAGCAATGGCGGAACGTGTCTCTGCGCAGCCCGAGGGTTCAGTCCAGACGACATCTGCCGGACGTGAGACGCCTGCAGCGGAGACGCTTTCTGCGGTCAGACGCGCGCCATCACAACCGCAGCACGCGTCTGAACCCGACTCCTTCGCCGATATGCCGCCTGCCATGGCGTTTCAGACCTTTATCGGCATCGTGCTTGCAGCGATCCTGGGCGCATTCGCATCAATTGTGGCGCTGCCCACCTGGTTGCCTGGCTTGAGCGCATCGTTGCTTGGCGCAGAACCAAAAGCATACTGGTACCTTTCACGAAGTGGCGCATTCGTGGCATACATTCTGCTGTGGCTCTCAATGGTCTTCGGTCTGCTGATGACGAATAAACTGGCGCGCGTCTGGCCTGGCGGACCGACTGCCTTTGATCTGCATCAGCACGCCAGTCTGCTTGGTCTTGCATTTGCGCTCTTCCATGCTCTGATTCTGTTGGGCGATCGCTACATTCAGGCGACGCTCGCGCAGGTGCTTGTGCCGTTTCAGTACAGCGGTTACGAACCGCTCTGGGTCGGGCTGGGACAGCTTGGATTCTATGGGCTGGCAATCGTCGGCTTGAGTTTCTACGTCAAAGATCGCATCGGTTGTCGCGCCTGGCGCCTGATTCATTTCCTCAGTTTTGCGGTGTTCGCGCTGGCGCTGCTGCACGGCATCTGGAGTGGCAGTGACAGCCAGAGCGATCTGGCGCGCGTGATCTACTGGGGAAGCGGCGGCAGTGTGCTGTTTCTGACGGTCTATCGCGTACTGGTATCACGGGCTGGACATCCCCGTGGAAGCAGGGTTCAGGTGTAGCGGAGTTGTGCCCTCCCAACCCCCCACAACGTGGGTTCATGGGCGGACAGAACATATGCTCGGTGAAACGTTTCGTGGCTTGAGAATGCCTCACATGCCCTCACTCTCGCTCCTCCGCATCCGCAT